>OGWV01000338.1_pt1 | contig 27212 bp, 25 predicted proteins | sample 1576081 | NCBI WGS metagenome assembly OGWV01 (sample SAMEA3541541, study PRJEB24748) | human gut metagenome | biome: human gut; feature: human-associated habitat; material: faeces | place: China | collected 2012 | reverse complement strand
TCAGAGAGTGCTGCATCTCCCGCTTCCTGATCTGCAGATGATTCCTGGTCGGATGTATCGGTAGTAGTTTTTTTCGTTTCAAGGACTTCTGATGCGCTCATACCAGCAAACTCAAAACTAAAATCTCGCAAATTTTTGCTGTATGTGACAAGAACAACCGTATTGTTGGCATCATTCAGAGTAAGATAGAACGTTTCCTTACTCTTCTTGTAGGTTCCATAAGCAAGATATTCGGCTTCAGTTGCATCCAGATTGTTCTCGACCAACCAACTGTGCAGACGACAAGGAAGAAACCAGCTCTGATTGCTACTTGTGTCATATGTATTGCCGCAGATTGCGGTTATAGAATGAGCAGTATCCTCTTTCACCGGCGTACATTTGTTTAACCATTCTTCTCTTTGGTCATCTGACATGGCCGCCCAGTTGCTCTGGTTAATGACCGGAATATAATCGTCATTGTCATAAGTGTAATCTTCACCCAGGACGCGATATTTTTCTTCCTCTGTTGCTTCACTAACAGCACTGGAAGAAGATTCTGTATTATTGGAAGATTCAGAAGTATTTTGTGTTTCTTTGCGTTGCTCCTCGTTTTCACCAAGGCTTACACTCTCCAAATAATCAAGAGTTTCCTGTAAGGTAGCTTCAATGGTTCGTTCTGTTTCTGCTTTCTGGATATTTTGGATATTCTGTTCTACGTAGGCACTTACTTTTTGTTGCTGGTTCTCTGACAGCGTTTTTACAGTGTTCTGAATCTGTTGGATTGCATCATTTTTCTTTTCTTCATAGTCGGACTGTTCAAGTGTGATGGACTGTCCAGTACCAGAATTGGGAGTTTTGCGATGCATAGCAACAACAACTCCGCAGGCAGTTGCTACAACCAAAACAGCAGCTATAGAGCCAAGAATGATCTTCTTACGTGATAATTTCCGATTTCTTCTCATGGTGATTCCTCCCAATGAAAAAAGACATGGCTATCATAAAAAGTCATGTCTTTTTTCAGATAATATAAAATTCAAATGATATTAAAGTCGCATCCTTTTTGGCATTTTTTACTTGTCTTTGGTTTAGATGCTTCTTTGGCGTTTGCTAATTTCTGGCGATACGATTCTCTCTGGTTTTCGGGAAAATCAAATATATCTTTTGCCCATCTGTACCAACTCCCTTCTGAGTGTGTTATGACTTTTGAAAAGCAAAATAATTTCCCGTGTCAATGATTGACACGGGAAACGATTCGGTCTATTTAACTTCGGACATCAATCAAAATTTCTACTGCTTTTTTATATGTTGAACGTTTACACTCTTCGTAACCAAAATGATCAAAGGCGAAATCGAGAGAATATCCTTCCATCTGCACCAGACGTTGCATAGCCAACAATTGCATCATGACTTGATCTCTGTCGTTCTCCTTAGTAAGCTGTAGTTCAGCACCTATTTGCATTCCGAGTTGCAGCAACGCTCCGGCTTTCACATGTAGAATATCTTTTTCTATCTGTTCCATTTGAATATTTCCTTTCGAGTTATCATTTTATCGTACATCAAAAATAGATTATAGAAGTTTTGGCTTCTTCGTATACACTCCCATCTTGTTACACTATTGTGGTCTGCAGTATAGCTGCGGTGATAGATTGGATTGCGACAGCGCTTGTTTTACAACACCTCTCGATTCATTTGCCGCATGAACCATAACACCATCGCCAACGTAGATTGCCACATGAGAGATATTTCTATATCGTCCATTAACCTCATAAGAATAAAATATCAAATCGCCTGGCTGCAATTCGCTATAGCTTACTGTCATATTATGGCTGACAAGATACTGTGCCTGCTCTGCAGCGCATTTGCCGTTAAGATATGTTATTCCAGCTGCGGCATAGCTTCTGTATACCAGTGAGGAACAATCGTACCATCCCGGATCATCTCGCCTTGTTTGTGAATATCCACTTCCTACAGCGTTAAGAGCTGCCTGAACAGCCGCGTTTCCGGATGCACTGGTTTGATTAGATTTTTTCCATGACCAATCAATTCCACCAGCTCCATTTTCAGACGGGGCATAGATGTCCAAAGTTCCGGCAAGCTGCGCAAGACAATCCGCTTTTTCATAACTCCACCGTGAGATACTCGGTCGTCGAGCAATCATAGCATCATAAGCCCGCTCGATAATTTCCTTGTCGGTAGAACTCGCTGTTGTGCCATCGAAATATCGGGTAAGACTTTGAACATATTTTCCGTCGCGGTTTCCAAAGGATAACACACAGCCTTTTAAGGCATCCGATGCATTGTTGAAATCAAAGCCATAATGTTGCGTGAGTGAAGTAAGAAGAGGCTGCAGCGTCTGCGTATAAACATATTCACACTGCGCTGCTTCAAAGGCAACCTTATTTGCAGCACAGATTGAATGCCAAGCAGCATAAAAGCTGGTGTTGTCTTTAAGTTGTGTTGTCATCCCGATATATGGCTCGAAAGCAGCATACGTCAAAGAATCTTTTTCATGGCACCAACGGACGAATGGTCCTAACTCATAGCGATTATCAAACTGAAATTCCCCACAAGCATTTCCACCATCTCCTCCGGTCTGATCCGGGTTTCCGCCGGATTCATATTTTGCTGCGAGATAACAGGCTCCATCGTATTCAGACGATGCACTTTGATTCTGTGTTATAATAACAATGAACAGGAACGAAAAAAAAGCACCAAAGAAAAGCACCGGAAGTAACCCGAAAAAAAGTTGAATCAATGCTTTAGAAACTTGAAGGAAAGCTTTTGTTCCACCTTTTAAAAGTAGTTTCTGCTGTTCGCTAATTCGTTTCTGCTTCTCTTCTTGTTTATCGGTGTCCTGAAATACCTGGATTGAATTTTTGGTTTTCTGTCCTTTTTGTAACCATTTCACAGCAGTTACAATTTTTCCATGCTTTTCCGCTGCTTTCCTATTTTTTGCTTGTTTCTCAGAAGCGGCTTCCTGAGAAGCTTTCTTTTTGTCTTCTTGATTCTTAGAATCTGTTTTTTTGTTAGGCTGTTTTTTCTTTTTTTCTTGCGGCTTAGATTTTTTCTTTTCGCTGGACGCCTCTTCGTCGATGCTCCAATCTTCTTCATAATTCCGCCTATGAAACGTCATTTTATTATCTTTATTTGGTAAGTCTGATTTACCTTCTGTTTTAACATCAGACTTCTTTCCAGCGACTGACGGCTTTTCTTGTATAGCACGGTTTATGTTGCTTTTTGGTTCAGAATTTAGATCAGCCTCTTGCAATTCAAGAACATCTGGAGTCTTTTTAGATGGATCGGACACTCCCTGCACAACGCTTGAGCTTTCCACGCCTCTTGTTATCGACGCATCAGATTGTGTGGATATTTTAGGTTCGTGTTTACCATGGTATAAAAATGTACGTAACCTTCGAAGCTGCATTAACTGTATTTTGTCAGAATCCCGTAATTCGTCCGGGCTTTTAATAATATCTGAATTTTTCTCCAAAAGGTTTGAATTTGAAGTAGATCTGGCTCTCAAATCAACTTTTGATGCAGAATGTTTTTTTGCATTTTCTCTATCAAAAAAAGCAGCTTGCGCAGATCTTCTACTTCTTTCTTTAGACTTCATTGAGAAATCTTTTTCACCTTTAAAAATATCAGATGCTTCACCAGATATTTCTTCTTGCATTGATTTTGCTCTTAAAACATTGAAAGAATCTTTTTTCCATGATTCAAGAATGCCATCAATTTCTGATGATGTTAATGGCATTACTGTATCTTGCTTACTTGTTGTATCAGATGATAAAATCTGTTCTGTTGAAGTTGCATTAGGACTCTTTATACCACCTGTTGAATCCGTTTTCTTTTTGCGGGCCGCTTGAAATTTTTTTGCCCTTGCAGCTTTTTTGAAGCGTTCCAGACTATCAGCATTTTCGGAAACTGATGCATCTTCCGGAATCTTCGTTTCAGATTTTGAAACAATTACATTAGCACTCACTGAGATAGTGTTGCCAATAACGGCATTGGCATACTTTCGGGCGGATAAGGTAGGATTTTGTTTCTCTCCAAAAGCAAAATATACCGATGATCTCTCCGACTCTGGAAATAACTCTTCTTCAGAACGACGATACATTGTTTGTTGATAGATATCATTCTGCCGCAAGATTTCTTGGCGCTGTTGCTCCGCCTGATCTTCTGCCGCACGTTGCTCCTGCTGTTCCCGTGATGGAAAATTTTCCTGGACTCCTGAATTTATATTAAAAGGCGTTCCCATTTGTAACGAATTGGATTCTTGATGCTCTAAATATACAGATGGTATTTGATTTGTTGCTATTTGCTTCGCATATTTCTGTGCAAATAGACGAAGATTTTTCATCCGTTGTTCCTGTAAGGAAGTCTGTTCTTCTGCAATTTTGTATTCTGGTATATATGCTGGCACTTGTTCCTCATGCATTAAGGAAACTTCCGGAGAAAAAATCTTTTCCTTTGGTGATGAAACACTCCAAACTGTAGCGTTTGATCCATTATCCTGTGTAAAATCGTCTTCTGTATTCCGATGATAAGATTTTTGCATGGAAAATGAATCTCTTTTCAAAATATCTGGCATTGCGGGTTCCGTATATTCCGAAAACAGCATTTCTGAAGTCTCAATTTGCCGAGAAACTTGAGAAGTCGATGGTGATTCTCTCATTTCATTTTCATATATCCCCGCCAGTTCACCGGTTGTTTGAGGACGTTCTACATTTCCAGATGTGACTTGAACCTGCGCTTGATTCGCAAAGTTTTCCATTTCTTTCTGCAGAATATACCTTTGTGTAAATAAACGCAGATTATGTATATCTCGTTCGTGATAAGAGATTTTCGGCTCCGCTTGAGGTTGGTCAGTATAAACTAGCCCTAATTGATCTTCTAGTGGACTGGTTTCTTCAATGCGGCGATAAAATTCCGGGTGTTCCGGTTCTATATATTTTTCGTTTGTCCTTTCCTGCTGTAGACTTAACTTCGATGTTGAATCCAAGTCTGAAAACTCTGGACGTTCTTTCGGAAACAGTTCAGAATTATTTTCAATCTCCCTTTGTTGATAATTTTCTGAATCATGCCTAACAGGAGTATTATATGTAGTCGAACGTTTTTTAGTAGTTCGCGTTGCTGTATTCTGTTGTTTTAGATGCCGTACTATTTGCATTCGTTTTACATCTTGTTTCTCCATATGACACCGTTCCTTTTACTTCTCAGGTATATGATAACAGCCTTGTATTTTTTCAATATATCCTTTTCTACAAAGCGATTCTAAGATTACGTCAGCTTCTTTATGTGTCATATTGCACAATATTCCAGCCCCATAACAATCCAGCCATTCATCGCATTCATCCGCATCCCGAACCTTCTGAAACATCAAATTTTCCTGCTCACTTAAAGTTTCTTCTACATCCCCATGCAAAAGCTCAACCTCCGCAGTTGTTTCGGGTGATGACATAACAGAATCCGTGTCAATCATTGACACGGATTCTGTCAGTGGAACCTTTTCTTCAGGATGATAAAATACATTTCTTTTTGCTGCCGCCGCTTCATGGAAGTTTGTACTGTAAAAATGATACAGTGGATTATCACGACTGATTGTTGAATCACACTGCAAAATATGACCACCCCACACGATCAAACACTGACCCGGGGTTGGATCGGATAATGCATCAAATTCCTTCTGCGAAAGGTCCATAATCTGCAGTAATTCATTTCGATCATCTCCTGCCTGATCCAAAAGCACCTTAAAATCAGAGTTTGAAACAATTTCCATGATCTTTCCGTTTGCGGTTGCTGCGGAAACATTCTGTAAACATATAGTACAGATACCACCTAATTTTCGATACGTCAGATAGGCTTTTTCCAACTCATTACAGCTTTTCTCATGGCGGCATACATACTGCGCTTCGTCAACAATAAAATGCGTTGCGCGCTGCTGATCTACATTGTAGGAAAATCGTTGGGTTAGTACGTGCATGATCGTGATCATTAATGGTTCCCACATAAGCTCTGGGATATTTTTCATGCCGAATGCCACGAAACGACTACTAGTAGATAAGGTACTCTGCCCTTCCAGCGTCAAAAAGCTATGCTTTGTATATGCCTCCAATGATCCGTATAAATCTCTGGCTTCTGGCTCTCCTTGATCCTTAAAAATTGCTTCCAGTTCAGAAAGTATTGGCGATTTCGGCTTTTTAGCAGAGAAAACTTTTTGATATAATTCTTCCACACATCGATAGATTAAAGATTTATGAATGCCATTTGGACGGATACCGGTCATAATACTGTATAGAAACGCTTCCATATACTGTAACTGTGAAAGAATAAATTCCTCTCGTCCGGATGCATTTTTCTTCAACAATGCATCCGGAATTTCCAATGGATTTAGACGCAAATCCGGATCGGACAAATCAAAATATTGCCCGTTAAAACGTTGCGTAATTCCCTTCATTTCATTCTGCGGATCAATCAAGAAGATATCATCTGTGCTATTGATCAGCGTCTGTCCGATTTCTGTGATCTTAAGTAACATAGATTTTCCAGAACCCGTGTGGCCAAAAATAACTCCATTGCTGTTTTTAAGGGTCTTTCTATCACCGATAATTGGATTTTTCGTCTTTTTATTGACTCCGTACCAAGTTCCGCCTGGCTGAATTAAATCCCATGAATAGAAAGGCTGGAATGCCAAATAAGAACTTGTTAAGACTGCTCTCATGTTATTGACACGCCGCGCACCAATGGGAAGTAATGTATTAAGTGCCTGAATCTGCTGATCATAGTACGAAACGATTTGAATAGAATGTTTCTTACAGATTCGTCTAACTTCTGCGGTATTGGCATCTAACTCAGCCTTATCTGCACCGCGGACTGCAATAAGAATCCCAACGTAGAAACCATTTTCATCGTCTTCTTCTATCTGGTTCATATATTTCTTCAGATCAGCCTGTTTTTTCTTCTTGAGATACGATGGCTCGCTGTAGAAGTTACCCATGTTGGCATTGGCTTGAATTTCCTGACCAATCGCAGCTTCGTTGTAAAAATTGGAATTGCTGATCTTACCTCGCAGCACTTCACGCGGAATGCACGCTGTATCCAATGTAAGGCAGGTGTAAAATGGAAAATCTGTTAATTCAAAGATCAGACGCTCTTCATTCAAGCGAGTTGGTAACTCTGCTGCATACAGAATCCGCATACATTCTTCGTCGTATTCCATATAACTTTTATGATTATGAAGGGAATGTGGAACAATAGAATTTTTGAAATCTCTTCCGGCCTGTACCATTTCTTCAAATGGAAGGATAAAGCTCTCTTCACCGTCATCCGCAAAAAAATAGTTCCGAATGCATTGGAACCTTTGAACAGCATCAAGTGGAACCATCTCCGATCCCATTGCGTGAAAAATAGGAAGCGCCGTATGCTCAAACGTATCAAACCATCCTTCCGCTTCTTCGATGCTCTTGCATCGTGTGCTTACGGTTAAATAACGCTGTTTCCTTACGTTTTCTTGACCTCTGGAAAGGGAACTTTGGATCATTTCGTTATTATAACGTGCAAGCTCTGGATAAGCACTTTTTTCTTCATCCTGCAGTAATGATCTTCGAAATTTGTTAACGTCTCGAGGTTCGCACTGAACCGTTATCTTAAAGTCCGTATCCATGGAATTCAAGAATTTGCGTAGCTGAAAACAGATACCATCCTTACGCTGCCGATCCTGATCAGCATAATTCAGATCAGAAAAACTATAAACACGGTCAAATTTTCTCTTTCTATTTCCTGATCCGTTATTCCGTTCTATCTCAAAAATCCCGTTTTCATGTATTGCTGAAATATCTAACATTTGCTGTACACTCGCCGGTGTCTGATAAACCGGTTGCGTACATTTTTTATACCGAACAAATTCTTCATTTGAAAAAAATCCCATTTGTTCCGTTCCATCCTTTCCAATCTTTTATGAAAATAGCCAGGATTAAATCCTGGCTACTATTTTTCGTCCTTTTTATTATTTAAATATTCTTTTCTTGCCTGATTGTATTCCTCACATTTCCATATCAGCTTCGCTGTAGCTTTGCGATATTTTCTTGCTCGGTAAAATTCTAAAGCTGAAAGGCCACTTTTTGATTTCCATACCTGGCTGTAAATAATAGCTGCAGCTATTGCAGTTCCAATCAAAAACGACACATATAAATTCCATTGCAACATGAAGTACAAAACAACGCTTACTCCACCGCAACAGAATACTGCTATCATTACAACACCAAGTTCTTTTGCAGTAAGTCCTTTCCAAATGGCGTCTTTATACGAGCCAAAATCATCATTCATATTTACCATATTATCTGTTCTCCTGCTTTCCTCAAAAACCAAATGCTCTACGAATCATGGCATCAGCACTGGTTACTGAACCAGTTATAATGAATACACTCAAAATACACTGTAGACCTTGCCACCCTTGCATTCCCAAAACAGATCCCAATATATCATCCGACGGATTCGGAAATAGGCCTGCTGCATTAATTAATATAGTTCCTAATCGTAGCATTAGAATCATCCCGGCAAGTTCAAATATTGCGCATAAGAATGTCCGAACCCAACTAGATCCGGAATGACTAATTCCTTGCGGGCCAGCATAGGTCGAAAGTGCCAATGGTGCAACTGCGAGGTAAAAAAATATTTTCAAGAAAACTCGGTACACTGTCCACAAAACTATAATTGCACCACCAATGCAAATAATCAAAAAGAATAAACCAAATATATTACCCAAAATAGCTTTTTCAATTTTAAACTCCCAGTCATCTAAAGAATCTATTTTTAACTTTATGGAATCTGCACCTGCAGGAGCAACAATTCCAAGTAAATCCTGTTCAATTTCCACTATTTTTATTAATAAATTACTTAAGTTTAAAAATATTGCATCTACAATAACCAGCTTTATAAAAGACTGGATACTGCTTTCCAAAGTCATGCTATGTTTGATGTCTGACGTTTCTTTAAAAAAATTGATTAAGAAAAAAATATTTACCAAAGAAGCACCCAGAATCTGCATCAACTGAAAAATTCGATACGCTTCATTCCATAACGCCTGATCTGCCAGTTCTCTCGGATCGGTCTGTAGCATATCCCATGCATATCCAATTAAAATATTCCAGATCCAGCATCCCACCCTAAATAATGCTGTACCATTGTAAGCAGAAAATAAAGTATTGAAAATTTCTTTTATCGTATCCAACATATTTTTCTCATTCTCCAAAAAGAGAGGAGGGAATATTTCCCTCCTCATTCCAGTTTTTTATGCTTTTAAAGCAGTTGCAAGTGTTGGTGCAACTAACATGATTAATGCACCACCGATTGCTTTTAAGGATCTTGTCATAGCTCCACTTCCTTCCTGGCTCTGCATGGATGTTCCGATCTCAAAAGCGTTCCATAACAAGATAACTCCACCTGCAGCCTGGCAAATAACGCCAATCAAGTCAAATAAACTCTGAAATTTTCCTGTGATTGCACTCGTGGCATCTGTCGCAAGTACCGGCTGACCGCTCATAAGCATCAGAATACCAAACATGGCTGCATAATTTGCATATTTCTTTACATTCTTTTTTAAGGATTCAACAAGTGTTTTTTTCATTTTGTACCTCTTTCCATAAAAAAACCCATGTCAAACCAGCGACACGGGTTTTTGCATTTGTTAAATTTACCCGTGTCGAGAAAACTCTATCTGGACTGCGGTTTAATCCTCATCATCATTGCGTTTGTGAAATCTTCCAATCAGAAACGCGATGATGCAGCCGACCACTACAACGATCGGAATAATGTACTGTACAGGCATTTTATTTACCTCCGTTATTTGTTTTTGTCATTTTCCAAGTGTGGGAATTGTGGCGGAATCTCATTCAATTCCGGTCCGCATAATTCAACTTTTTCGATGATTTTTTGATAGTCAACTGTTGCCATAACATAATAATTTTTCTGGTTCGCAGAATCATCGTTTCTGGATTCTGTATGTAAATGGCCTTGTATAAAAACTTCCGTTCCAGCTTTTATTTCTTCGTGAGCTGTGATTGCTCTTTCGCCAAATGCAACGCAATATATGTAATCTGCTGTGCGGCTTTTTGGCCGCGGTGCTGCCAAAATATACCGGCAGACTGGCATATACTGTCCGAATCGGTTTTTTTCATACTGGAACTTTGGATCACAAGTGCAGATTCCTTGAATTTTTAATATGTTCACGTCCTGTCCTCCTTAATCCAACACGGCGCTATTTTTCTCCGCATTATGATAAGGCAGACGCCGGTATCGTAAAATCTCCATCCGCAGAAGATCTGCTTTCAAAGTTTCTGCATCCATTCCAGCAAACAAAATATCCAGCGTTGTTTCAAAATCGCGGTATCGGCTTGTCTTGCTGTAAGCAAGTGCTTCAGAAATTCGATTATAGATAGGACCGGATTCATAAATGTCCAATAGCTCTATGAGCGATTGCTGCAGTGTATCTTTCCGGCGAAAATGTTCTATCATACGGCTCTGAAATTCCGCTACATCAGTCGGGTTTAACTCTTCCGGCTCCGTGTCAATAATTGACACGGGTGATGTTTCAACTTTCTCAAACTTTTCTGTGATTTCTGAATGAATTTCATTCTCCTCAACCAATCCTTCTGTGGTTTCCTGCGGCTTCAAATTCGATTTTTTTTCATTGACACGTAAAAATTTGCGCAGTTTCTTAGAATCTACACCAAGTTTTTTTTCAAGCTCTTCAGAATCTGTTTCCGCCTTATTTGATATATTGACTTCTTTCTTCTGGCGACGTTCTTGAATCAAACTGATGATGGCGCTTGCTGCAAAACCAAACGCTGCGATCGCAAGCACGGTTGTCATCAAATAGTAAGGATTTCCGAAAAACGCTTTTATGTTTCCCATATGATCTCTCCTTTTCTACTCGATGAATTTTCTTGCTGCTTCTACCGCATTTTCCACCAGCGATTCTGCAGATGTATCTGGCCGATACCATCCTGTTACCACAATAGCTTTCGCATAATCGTCATAGGAAAATTTGTATTCTGGATATTTGGTATTCATGGCATAGATATTCTTTTTCAGTTCTCTTGTTTCCTGGCGCGGAACGCTAATGTCAAAGCATGGAATCTGATCGAATCGGAAATGATATTTCTTGTCACTATACTCAGCGTTGACAATAACGCCATCTGTGTTATGACTGGTTGAAACATTCTCAAACTCCGGAAGTTCATGTAAATAGTTTTCGAGTTCTTCTGCACTAAGTTCTGCATGGACTGTTGGCTTTTCTGTCTCTAAATTTTCAAGTTCCTCTTCCAATTCATCAACCTGCTTCTGAAGTGCTTTGTTTTTGCCACTCAGCTCGATTACCTTAACCTGTAACTCACCATTGCGTTTCTTCAGATCTTCATCTTCACTATGATCTGCAGCATTGTCATCTAACTTTTCCTGCATAGACTGTAACGCCGCGTCCCTTAATTCCAAATCTGATGTCAACTGAGTAATCCGACTAGTCAGATTTTCCCGTTCATGATCCCAGGATGTCTGCATGGCTGCATTCTGTTCCAGCAACCTACTCAATTCTTCAATCTGCTTCTTATATTCTTCCTCTTTTTCAGATGTTAACATTTGATCCGGGAACAACTTGAAATTTTCGCGCATTGCATTGATGCTTTCACGTTCAGCCTTTAACTCACTGCTGAGATTCTGTGCCTGCAGCTTTTCAATCTGCAGTTCCTGCTGTCTTTTCATCAATTCATTTTCCTGCGCAACCTTTTTTTCAAGCAAATCATTGGTTTGTGCTTGTTTTTCTGCTTCTAAATCAGCTCGCGTTTTTTGCTCCCATGCCTTGAGATCAGCTTCCTTTTTTTCAAGCTCATTCAATTTTGCTGTTAAAGCATCCTGAACTTGATTTAATTCGGCTTCTCTTCCATTCAATACGTTGGCCCTCTCATCCAGAGCATTTTTTTTCTTTTCTAAGGAATCTGATAACGACTGTAACTGCGCACCACGTTCATCAAAAAGTTTTTCACGACGTTGATACTGTTCTTCACGCTCCTTATAGAGCTGATTCATTTTTTCAGCAAGACTACTCTGTGTTGTTCTATCTTCCATGACTACATGTCCTTTCTACGGGTCTGAGACCCCATAATTTCCCCACTTGCAACTTGTTTTTTGATAAGAATTGCCAAAACGCTTCCACTACCTATGAAAAAAATGGCAAAAAAATAGAAATGGGTAACATCCGCCGTATCAACCGGCTCGGCATGTATAACCATTTCTTTTGTTGGGGAATCAGCATTTCTGTCTGATTCTTTGTCTTCTAAAATCTCATTTGGATCCAATTCAGCTTCTTTTTTTGTAGAATCTGTGTTGGCACCATTTTGTGATGTGTGAATGTTTGAGTCTGTGTTAATCATTGACACCGATTCGTGCTTTTCAAAATCTTCCTCTTTTTCTGGAACTTCATTCTCTTTTGAAATATCCGTAGTAGAAATAGATGCAGACTTTTCATTCGTAGAATCCGTGTCAATCATTGACACGGCCTTTTCCGCTCGTTTCCCGGCCCAGAGCGTAACCCCCATTCCGCAGAATAGCAGAAAGGCCAGGATCAACATAAGCCTGGTTTTTACCCGGGCTTTAAGTCGCTTCTTCTTCATGAGCTACCTCTTTCTGTACAACCGCAACGGCGTGCACAACCAGCCGGTAAGGGCTGGAACCATCTCCTACGCAGGTAGAAAGTGTGAATACTTTTTCGCTTCCGGCCGGAGCAATCCCGCAGTCATATTCTGCATTCTCGACTGTTTCCGCAATCCATTGTTTCCATTCTTCACTGTTTTCCTGATATCCAAGCGTAAATACATCACTATCGTATCGTGTACTGTAAACACTATAGATCGCGCAGGTATAGGTAATTTCTGGTGTGTACACATAAACATAAGGATATGTATTCCGAAAATCCTTATCATGATACTGCTTCAGGCTTCCGAACATTTTTCCAGATGCCATGTTATGACCATATAAAATTATATGGCTTTCCGAGAGATCGGTTCCCGCTGCCGCGAAAATAGCTCCCAGAATATTGCTTTCTCCAGTCACGCTATGGTACAGATAGTAATTATTATCTTCCCCTAAAGCAACCGGATAATCAATCGGTGTTCCCGGAACTGTTATCCATGCAAAAATTTCTGGATTAATCTGCTGCAGATTTGGAAAGTCAATACTCCGCTCTACATAAGGATTATTTTCTAATGCCGGTTCATCCGAATTGTCTATCCCATCTGTTTCTTCTGATGTTGTAGTATCCGGATTCCGCACATATCCGCTGATCAGGTTTTGCTGATCCTGATCCGTTTGAATTTCTTGCAGAATTCTCGGTAGGTATAGGGACCCTAAAAGACACATTACTGCCATCAGGAGACACCCTATTGCCTTGCGCATTCGCGTCACCTCTCTCCTGTGTTTATTTCGGCAGCTTGTTTTCCCGTGTCAATCATTGACACGGGAAAACAAGCTGCGTAAGTTCGTCTTTTCGGTTTTTGGCTTTTACTGCAGAGGAATGATGTTCTTAACAGAAGTCGTATGGCTTGTTGTTCCCCAGTCGTATTTTTCATTCTCGAATGTGATCTTTGTACCGCTCGGCTTAGTTATTAAGTTTGCGTGTACCGAAAATGTTTCATCCGGTGAAAGATCTTTTGACGGATCTTTCAGCTTTGTAACCTTCACGTTATCTGTTCCAGTTACATTTTTGAGGAAATATCGCATAACTCTCTGTTCAGAAACGGTGTAGTCCTCTCCAACCGGGATTTTATCCCAAGTAACCGAAAGTTCCACATATCCCTGGCTGTCAGTATGCGATGATACATAAGACTCTGTGAACACTACATAATCCTGGAACGTCCGATCCTTTCCATTAATATCCTTTCCTTTGACGGTAAAGATAAAGGTTGGATTTCCGTGCGCCCAAGTGATATCGCTTGCTTTGATTCTTTTTACGATGGTTAAATCTGCATATCGCAGGTCTTCCATTGTAATTGTCTGCACATCCGCTTTACTTTCAAGTGTGAAAGTGATTGGATCAGCAATCTTATAATTCTTCGGAGCTTCATCCTCACGTAAAGTATATTTACCCGGTTTCAGTTTTTCGATCCGGTGCGGTGTGCTTCCAGATGTCCAACTTTCCACCAACTTTCCATTGGCATCCAGCAGAGATAATTTTGCTCCGGAAAGATTTTCACCGGTGCTGGAATCTACTTTCGCCAGATCAAGTTTGGTGTAATCATTTTCTACCGTAATCGTCAGGTTCTGCTGTCCATTGACTTTTCCGCCGGAAACTGTGAATGTCTTTTCTACGTTATCTAAAACGTAGCCATCCAGCGTATCTGTCTCCTGATAATGCCAGGTTCCATCTTTCACACCATCAATGGTGATTCGACCATTACCATCTGTTTTCTGTGTCTTATCATAGCTCTTGTCATCATTCCAGATATGGAATGTAACGCCCTCCATGACAGCACCATCGCCTTTGCTGACTTTCTGCAGGACAATGGCATTTTTCAGGTTCTGTACCGCTACATTTACGGTTGTGTGGCTGTCATCCAGCGTCACATTATGCTCCGTTGTGTCCAGAACATATCCGGCCGGAGCTGTTGTCTCCTGTACAATGTAGTTTCCAAGTTCCAATTCTTTGCTGGTGGCTGTACCATTGGCATCCGTTGTAACAGTATCAACAACCGTGCCGGCTACCACCAATGTCGTTCCTCCAACGGATTTAATATCCGCGGCCGCTTTGATGTCGAATACGGCACCGGCAAGTTTTTTGTTATTTTCGCCGGTCTTTGTGATTGTAATCTGTCCGGTTTTTCGTGTGTTGGTTACATCTAGCGTTAAGGTTACAACACCTTCATCAGTTGCAGTAAATTCTTTCTCCCAGCCTCCTGTATAACCGGCAGGATTTTTTGTTTCCACAACCTTAAATTTTCCGTTTTCTGTATCCTCAGCGTGAAGACCAATTGCCTTGTAATTTTTCATTGAATCATCCCAAACTGTTTTGGTATATGATTCCCACTGTCCTCCCTTTAATTTATATACAGTAAATTCTGCACCTTTTAAGGTTTCTGCAGTTGTTGCATCCTTCTTTTCAATAACAAGGTCTACATTTTTGGTCTGGTGCATAACCATGTCAGCCGTGTAACCAAATTCTGATGTATTCCACGTATGCCAATCCTGTGACTCTGTTTTACTTGAACCTTTCCAACCATTAAATATGGCATCCCCACCAGTAAATGTAAAGTCTTTTGGATATGATTGCACTGTGGTAAGTCCCTTACCTGGACCGTCCACATTTTGTATGGTTCCTCCATTATAAAAGACCATAGTCTGAGAATCGCCTTCATATGTGTAAGTAACCCATCCTTCCGAATTATCCGGAGATGTACCATTATCACTGTTAGAGCCTTTATGTGCGGACCAAATAGCTTCTGTTCTAGGATCATATACCAGACGAGCATCAGCTTCTTTTGTAACATAAATACTGTCTACACCACTTTCAATATAAAAGCCCTGTGCATAATCAAGGTCGGTTAATGTAAAATGGCCTTTTACGTTTAATGGATTGCCGTCCGGATCATAATACGCAAACTTAACCTTAATCCATTTAAGTCCTTTGATATCAATAACCGGCGTGGCACCACCCTTTGTGTTATCTTTTGCAACAATGACGGCATCAATATCTGCACCAACTTCATTTTTATATCCGTTGCTAATAACAGTATTTTGCCAGTCCAAAAACCAAATCCGCATCGTAACCGGCAATCCATTAGCGTTACCTACGTTGGTATACTCTGCGTACATCTTTCCTTTTAAAGATTCATATGGTGTAAAAGATCTTGTATTGCCGTTGGCTCCGATATCTGCTAATGGCCACCATTGGGTAATTATTTTTGCATGTTCTTGACCCTTTGTGCAAAACGTATTATCCCACATTGTACCATCTGTACTTCCAAAAGTTATCTTAGTATCTGCACCGATGATCGGAGCAAAATCGTATGAGCCATCAATCGTAGATTTGTCATCGACCATTTTTCCAACGCCTGAATTTACAACTGTTTTTAGTCCATCCATTCCTTCACTGGCCGCATATGTTTTTTCCGGAAGTGCAATTCCAGTCGCTATCAAGGCCGCCATAAGCAGCCCTGATAATACTTTTCTCCATCTTTTCACAGTTTTTTCCTCCTCTCTTTTTTCTCATTACGGGACAATTTTGCGGTTCCAAAGGCCGTAATTGCCGCAAATCCAAGAGGCATCCAAACGTTCGGATCAGCAAGACCTGTTTTCGGCGCGGTCGTCTGCGAAATAGCAGGAGATGGCCCATCTGGTTTTCCAGATTCTTCTGCACCTTGTACTCGGAAAATCCAATTGATTATACTTTCGCGTTTTGCGTAATCATTCTTTAATTCCGCCGGTAACTGTAAGGTGAACTGCACTCTGGAATTTCCACCTGTTCTCAAGGTTCCAAGGCTGATTTCCTGATTCAGGGAAGCAGCTTCAAGGTCACCCTGATATAAGGTTTTTCCATTCTGCGTGATCGTCAGTTTAAACTGTTTCAAGAGATCCAGCTCATCTTCTGTCAAATCACTGGGCGTTTCGGTACGGAAGAAAAATTCCGCATCTGTTGCCGTCGTATTTGAAAGCTGGAAGCTGTCACTGATAGTGTCACCCGGCATAGCAGTCTGCAAATTCTGGAAGAAGTCTTCCGGTGCAGCCACCAGATTTCTTGCTGCACCTTCATAGGTGACAGATATTGCTGTATATTTCTGGGTCACTTCGGTGACACTGTTATCTGTTTCATGCACACACTGTTCGATTTCTGTATCTCCCCATGGGGATTCTGAATCGAAATTTGGTGTGAAATTTGCAGCCTGTACTGCTTCTGCTGTAACGGTAAGTCCAAGTTCACGATCCGATGCCCTTGAACTCCAAGCGGAAGGAATCGTTACTGACTGGAAGAAATCCGCGGACTCTCCATTTTGTAATGGCTGCGTATAATAATAATACTCGCCATGCTGCACCCAAGCATCAGATATACCATCCAATTCTTCATCTCTCAGGATATATTCAATATTTGGTTCAGCTTCGCTGTCGTGATCAACATCCGGTACTTCCGTATCACTCGGCTGATCCGTTGGTTCCGGTGTGATTGTTGCTTCTTCATTCGGCGTTTCTGTCTGCGCCGATTCTGAATTATCCGGTTCTGTTGGCGCTGGAGTTGTTGCTCCATCATCAACCGCAGAGGTTAATTCCGGTGCTTCGCTTGTATAAGTCGTTTTGACACGAATATAACAAGTCTCTGCATAGTTTGTAATTCTGGGAATCTTTGAGATAGTCTGGGAAGGAAGTACGATTCCGTCTGCCGGGCCCTGATAGAATTTTTCAGAATCCCCGTCTTTTTCATATTCCTGGATGCCAATGTTGACATCACCTGTACTGATATGATTGGAAACCGTAACGCTGTCCTGATAATAAGCGTAAGTGCCGCTCATTGTACATGCTACCGTGACCAGAATACCAGTTGCTAAAACAAGTTTCCTTTTCATTACTGGCCACCTCCTCCAAATCGTTTCCAGGCTTCCTGATAGTTACTGTACTCATTTGTACCGTCGGTTGTCTGGACAGATTCTTCGTAGACAGTTACTTCCAGTTGATCCTCTTCATAACCATCTGCAACAGTAAGTCCTGTAAACAGATAAGTCGTTGTTCCTCCAACCGGAACGATTTTTTTATAGTAATAATAACCGTCATTCCCCTTTACCCAATTGGTCGTATCCAGTCCTGTTATTGCTTTAATTGGCTCGCTGCAAACCACATAGGCACGCACATAGCACGGTACATCGCCAGTATTTTCGGCCTGTACTTTTTTTACGACTGATCCACTCGGCGGAACCGGGGTTGGAATCGGAGGAAATACTTCCGGTGGTGTAATTTCATTTTTTCCCATTGTGATCACGTTAACAACTTCTTCATGATCCGTCAGATAGGCAGAAGTTCCGGAGACTGCAGTGACGGCTGCAAGAAAACAGCAGCAACACATACCGGCAATCGACAGCATTCGTTTTTTCTTCTTTTTCATGCTGTTATCCCTTCTCTTTTGAACAGACCGGAACTTTTCCGGCCTGTCATTATGTTAATACACTTAAGATAATGTTGTGTCTGCCGCCTCTTCTGGCTCAGTCTGTACATCATCCGGTGTTGTTTCTTCTGTGTTATTCTGAATTGTATTTCCGTTTCCATCAACGGTAGTAGCTTCTTTATCTCCGCTTGCATCAGACTGAGGAGTTGTAATCTGACCTTCCTGACCCTGATTCTGCAGTTCATACTTCTTCCAAGCCGATGCTGCTTTCTGTGGAATTGTAGTTCCTTCGCCGGTGTTAAGCTCCTGGATCGCATAGTAATGAACCGGTACATTCAGATCCTGTCCATCTAGCTGACCTTCGACGATGTTGGCAGCGGTAAGCGTCGTGAAAACTGGGTCAGTTGTTTTTCCTGGCGCAAGAATCTCATTATAACTGTAGGTATATACCATGTTATTTCCAACGCGTTTGTTATACATCAGCGTCCATTTTTTTGATACATTGTTCTGAGTGAACAGTTCTGTATCTTTTGCAACGCCACCATTCAGACGGTTGCCAGCTGCATCAACGGTGATAACTTTTGCGATCGGGATGGAAACGTCGATGTAAACATATGCATCATTTTTACCTACGTTTTTGATCTGCGGGTCTTTTTTGATGACCTGAGTCGAAACGATGTTGTTGGTTTTACCGTCTGGATCCGGAGTATAGTTTGGCTCCTGTCCTTCGATGTCTACTTTACCAACAGAGAATTTGTTTGTCACGGCATCATGATCCGTCAGATATGCCATAGATGATCCAATGGCCATTGCTCCACAAAGTGCTGAAACTGCAAAAAATGTTACTACTTTTTTCTTTGTCATAACTTTAGTTCTCCTTGTTTTCTTTTTCTCTCTTTCTGATTTTTGGCATCAGACTTGCGCTCTGGAAAGCAAGAAATCAGAAGAATGAGAAGTAAACAAAAGCCTACTCCCATAAACAGATGATTTTTGAACCATACCATACCATATCCAATCATCGGAATATGGAATAAAACTTTTCCACGGATATCCTCCGCTGAAATAATTCCGGTGTCCGGATCTGTATTGGCATCCCCTTTGGTTTGATATCCATCTTCTGTTTTAGATAGGATCCGGTGGGTTACCAGATCGCCATGCCGCGAAAATGTGGCAACATCGCCGGGAAGTACATCCCGATCGGCCGTATCAACTACAACTACTGATCCCGTCGGAATCATTGGTTCCATGGAGCCAGACAAAATAACATAACCCCTTAAATTGCGGCACTGATACCCTGCCATTCCCAGAATTACAACAACTAAAATCCATAAGAATGCATGGAAGATTTTTGATTTCATTGCTTTCCTCTCTCCTTTTTACTTTTTATTGCCATTTCTCCTGTGCAACGGCCCCACCTCCTAAAATTGGGTATAAAAAATGCACCGGAACATAAAATGTTCTGATGCATTCAAAAACCCATATTTTTTGTGTCAATCATTGACACGGATTCCAAAGCGGAAAAATGTCATACCTTGCTGTCTTCCTTTATCCACTTCTGGTGAGTATAATATAGCATAATGTTTATGGTATGCCTAGTACCCATTTTTTGCGGTTTAGTACCCATTTTTGCGATTTAGTACCCATTTTTTGCGATTTAGTACCCATTTTTTCCCTACAATGTCACTTATAGTCATCGCAGGATAGCTGTACTCCCTAAATTTGAAATATGGATTTTGCGTGAGAACTCAGAATTTATTGTTTGAGAATTTTAAAAAACGTGTTATAATAAACATCAGATTAGAACGTGATAGGGATAGTCTGGTGGTTGTTCCTTTTCGGAATCGGAAAGGAGGTAGCGCCCATGAACACAATGGAAGTTTTTAAGATATGGATGAATTTGACCTTACCCCAGAGGAAGAAGAAGAAATGAGATCTCGCTTCTGGGAAATTGTAAAAAAATATAGATCTACTGAGAATGATTCAGAACTTACTCCGGAATCTAACACCTTTGATTTAGAATCATAAAGTCAGCAATTTATGATTTTCGGAATATTGCTTTTCTGGTTTACATATGCTATAATGCCAGTAGGCAATGGAATAAATACTTGCATATTCAACGAAAACCCCAGAGAGTCGCATTCTCTGGGGTTTTCTATTCCGTAAAGTGGTTTAATCTTTTAGGCTGGTTGCCTTATTCATCTCCATCCAGCCATTTGCAAATATAGTAGGCTACTACACTTGCCATGATAGAAAGAATAAATGAAATAAATACTTCTTGCATATTCACGCCCCCTTTCCTGGCCTAGTATAGGGGAGGCAACGCCGTTCATTATAACATACTTTAAATCTATATGCTATCTTTTTTAGCAAGTGATACGCAAAAATCCCTTGATATTTCACCTCCGGGGGTTTTTCTATGCCGTTTGAACCGGGTGGCTTACGCCCGAGACTGGCTACCTCTTATTTCTCACTATCCAACCATTTGCAGATATAATGGCAAACTACATCAGCCAAAATAGATAGTAGCCACGAAAATAATATTTTCATAATAAGCTCTCCTCTCTATGTATTTCGGTACGTGTATCGTTCCGATATATATAGAATTGTAAAAAAACAAAAATATAATTTTCACGTACGAAAAAAAGTGCAAATAAAAAAACTACGGCGGATATGTAATCACCGTAGTTTTTTTATTTGCACTTTACACTATCTTTTTTCAATCAAATTCCCCATAATTGACGTAGAGGGAGTTTGATCAATTTTTATAAAATTTTAGCGAATAAAATAATTTGTAACCAGATTATAATCATTCTCAGTCATACCAAGAACTGTATCCATTCCAATATTATCTGTTTCCCAAGTTCCCAGCGCATCTGTTTTATGATTTCCAAAAGAAAAAATCGCTGAAAAATTAATATAATATTTTCCTGCATAAGATTTTGGCTGACTATACATTACAGCAATAAAGCCATGAGAATTGTGATCGTCCATCTGGTTTGCTTTATGGCCAGGAGAAGACATCCACAAATTAAAAATCTGCTGTGCAAGATCGTCTTTATCTGTGAATGTTATATCTCCGCCACAGCCATTTTGTCCACCAGCGTGCAATGCCATATTATCTGGTGTTCCATATCCCGGCTCTGTAATTGATTTCATCATATGATAACCCGCCACGGCAATACTTCTCGAACGAGGAACCATATCATCCCAAACCATAGCTACATGCCCCTCTTTTACACGCTCCTCATTTACCAGCTCAAAGATCTTCCGGGAAACTTCCTGATCATACACTGTCATATCCAGAGCTTCTTCATTGGTATACGGAATATTGATTTTAATTTCAACGTATCTTCCAACGACTCCCGTATTGGGATTAGCCCCTTCTGCGTTGGCTGAAATGATTACTTTCTGCATTCCATTTTTTTTATGAACTGTTACCAGTCCATTCTGATCAACGCTTGCCACTTCTGGATCAGAGGATATCCATGTTACTGTCTTATTGGTCGTATTCTCTGGATACACGTTCGCATTAAGCTGCAGTGTCTGACCAACTTCTGTCATTTCCAGACCTGTATTTGGCGTGATCTCAACATTTGTTGCATAAACGGTTGGCTCCGGTGTTGGCGTTGGTGTCTCGGTTGGTATAGGTGTTGCGGTCGGAATCGGGGTATCCGTTGGTTTCGGAGTTGTAGTTGGTTTTGGTGTCTCGGTCGGAGTCGGGGTTGCGGTTGGTTTTGGCGTTCCAGTCGGTTTTGGCGTTGTGGTTGGCTCCGGAGCCGGTTTCGTTGTTAATACTCCATCTTTACCGTAATAATTTCCGTTTATCGTCTGATCCGTTACCATTTTACTGTCAGAAGCGAAATAATAGGTTTTTCCATTAATCTTCATCTGCATGTCACGGCACGCACCACCCCAGCTACGCAGATAATATTTTGCTCCATTCACCTCTTTCCAGCAACTTGACAGCATATCACCACTTTCATCAACAAAATATAGGTTTCCCTTATATGTAAAGCTGGTACTCACTGCCATCGTGCTGTCTTCTAGGAACCAATACCATTTTCCGCCGATCTTCAACCATTCGTTCTGGTATGCAGCGCAGTTATCGTGCAAATAATATTTCTTTCCACCGGAAGTTATCCAGCAGTTTTTATAAGCACCACCCCAGCTACGGAAGAAATAGGTTTTTCCGCCATCCGTGAAAGATTCATTTGCTTTCATAGTTCCATCCGTATTCAGATAATACCAATTACCGTCCCAGATCTGCCAGCCAGTTGCGATCGTTCCGTTTTTCGCCAACTTCCACTGATCATCCAGAACAACCCACTGCGTATTGGTTACTTCTGCAGCACTGTTAAACGTATACAAACGACCATTGATCTTTGCCGATCTATTTTTATAAGCACCGCCCCAACTGCAGAGATAACGGATTTTTCCTGTGTCATCCAGTCTCCACTCATTGCATCTCATGCTTCCATCTGCATTCAGATAATATTTATTCCCGTCCCAGCTCTCCCAGCCGGTTGCGATCGTTCCGTTTTTCGCCAGCTTCCACTGACCATCCATAACAACCCACTGCATATTGGTTACTTCCGCAGCGCTGTTAAATGTATAGGAACGGCCATTGATCTTTACTGATCTGTTCCTGTAAGCACCGCCCCAACTACAGAGATAACGGATTTTTCCTGTATCGTCCAATCTCCACTCATTGCATCTCATACTTCCATCTGCATTCAGATAATATTTATTCCCGTCCCAATTCTGCCAGCCGGTTGCAATCTTTCCGTCTTTGACCAGATACCATTGTCCGCCTTTTACAATCCACTGAGACCCCTGCAGCTTGCTGTCATCGCCAAACGTATAGCTTCTGCCATCAATTCTCGCTTTGCAGTTTTTGTAAGCGCCGCCCCAGCTCCGGAAATAATAAATCGATCCATCGGTGTCAACCATCCATTCATTGGATTTCATCGTTCCATCCGCGTTTAAATAATAACGTTTTCCATCCCAGGTCTGCCAGCCGGTCTGTTTTGCTCCGTCTTTATAAAAATACCAGGTTCCAGATTCTTTCACCCAGCCGGTCTGAACTGCAGCTTCTACTGTCTGCACGGCTGTTGCCGGGAACATATTGCTTGCGGCCGGTACGCCTACGGCAAGGCTCAGGCCAAGAACTACCATCGCTAATTTTTTTCTCATAATCCTATCCTTTCTCCCCGTGTCAATAATTGACACGGATTTCATTTTCCTATTTTGGTGTTAATCTTCAGCATAAGGTGATGATTCCGGCGCATGATCCAGCAGTTCGTCCACATAACTAATCCGTTTTCCAAGTTTTACTGCCCCATCCAGTTCGGATTGTCTCGTAACGCTGCTTCCGATCGGATGCATGCCCGGATCACAAGGGATCAAATACAGATTGCCATTAAAGTCCTCTATCACATCACCATCTGACCGATAACCAACAAATTCATTTTCGATCGGAATTTCTTCCGGATGATCTTTGTAAAATTCATCCAGATCCTCCCAATCAAGGGATGAAAGATCAAAATCCGGAAAGCGAATCTTGATAACATCCTTAAAATGTTCCTTTCTGCTGTCCACGTTGTTTCTTCCCTCTCTCTCATTTTGTTTCATGTTAATACCATTTTACCTTTCCCCACTTGTAATTACAAGTGGATTTTTTGCTATTTCACGGATTGCATTTATTATTTGATTGAGGATTTTTCTCAAATCCCTCTTGTGACTATTTTCTTGAGCGATTCCATGTAGATATGCACTTTGGATTGAAATTCATCTCTGTATAACACGTTATGTCTTCCTTTATAGCTGTCGTATCTAGGTCTTACGTAATCACCCATCTCGATGATCAACATTGCCTGCCTAATCCGTTCCATCGTATCTTGTCGAATCTGCGTACCCTCTTCAAATTTAATCAATGATTCAGCCCCAACTCCAGCTATATGTGCAAACGTACATCTGCTTAAATTATACTTTTTGTAAAAATCCTTGATCTCCATGTTCATAGCTTTCACTCTTTTGTTTTTTCTTCTGGTGTATTGATCGTTACTGTAATATGGCTTCCGCTGCTTAAAGATCCCTCTAACGATGATTTTAAGCTTTGTAAAATCTCCGAAGCAGTTTTACTCGTTCCGTAGAGGCCCATATTTGCCGTTTCTTGCTCTTTTTCTGAATCATAGGAAAAAATTACGTTCAAGCCGTTTCCGGTCGTCGCTGCGCCGCTGAAAGCGTTTGAGAGGGTTGTTTTGCTTGTGCAGTGAATCATAAGATCACCTGTCAAAAATTTGCACCCGGAAAAAGCGTTTCCCATACTTTTGCAGGATGCCGGAATGTCCCCATTCAGTGTTTCCAGTGCAACACAGCCAGAAAAGCTGCTATCCATCTTTTCTGCAGCGGATGGGATTTCTGCTGTTTTCAAATTCACATCACCTTCGCAGATGTTAGAAATGTCCTTTGCGCTATCCGGAATCTGAACCTCTGCTAAGACAGTGCAGCCTGAATACATAGCCTGCATATTTTCGAGTTTTACGCAAGCGCTTGCATCAGCTCCGCGGATCAGTGTGGTATCGCCATAAAAGGCTCTGGATGCCAATTTAATATTTCCCGGCAATTCTGTACTCTCTTCCAGAGAAGTGCAGCCCTCTGCACAAGAGGTAATATCTTCCAACCCAACCGCACCGGAAAGATCCGGCATACTCTGCATACTTGTACATCCCTTAAAGGTTTCCACCATACTTTTTACGGTATCTGGAATCCGACACAAGGTTTCTATGTAATCTGTATTACCGGAAAACCAATAATCCAAACTCTCAGGTTCTGCATTCGGGTCGATCCAGGTTAATCTCTGCACTGTATTATCATTATCTTTCCACGGCAATTCTCCGGATTTGTAAGTGCGGACACTTCCTGTTCCTACGATCTCAAGATCGCCATTGGTATACAGAATCCCTTCTACATCGTCTGGGTTGTTTCGTCCCATTTTGTACCGGCAACTCTCTTCTCTTTCAATCAGAACTGTAATCTCGGCATTAATTTTTTTTGTATCCACAGATGAAACCGTTACTGTAACACTATGCCCATGCTCAGGCACTTTTTTCGGTGATATGGTGTATTCTTCGCTGTCTAATAATTTTTCCTTGTTGCCATCCGAAGCATATACAGAAAAACTCTTTGCCGACAACTTGCTACCCGCAGCATAGCCATCCTTCGCCGTTTCAATTCGAATTGTTTTTATATCAAAATTAAGCGGCTTTTTATCATACCAAAAATATACGATAAGAAAAAATGCTGCAATTACAGCCAATAGTATCATAATCAATATCAACATGATTTTTTTCCATGGCTTCTTTGCATTTCCTGATGATTGTTTTCTTTTTTCCAGTGTTGTGTTTTTTTCTTTCAATTTCTTTTTCCCTGGCATTTTTCTCCTCCCCTTTTGCTATGCCTGGTCCTCGCCGTATAAATCATGATTGACTCTGGCCTGATAATAGTTGTTGATTGTTAATGGTGCATTATAAAGAGCTGTCAACAGATATGATTTCATATTGGTGATTTTGCTTGTTGTATTACTAAGGCTATCTAAGACATATTGAATATGGCTCATATCCAAGTGCAGAAAAACACTTTTGACAACACTCAACGCTTTTTTCTCTCCTGCGATGCGAATTGTTTTGTTTTCGCTGTCCGGTAGCATAAGTGTCTCAACCATTAAATTTACCAGATCATCTACCTTTCCCTTTTCCGCTGCAGAAAACGTGGCATAACCAATATTGTTCCGTATCATGTCACGGTAAGTTTCCATCACATCCATCTGATCAATCAATCTTTTTTTTGTTTTTGGAATATTATGATTAGATTGATAGATAGATATATTTATATCTTTATTTATATCTTTATTTATTTGTCTGTGGTTATCCGCTATCGGTTTATCCGCTATCGGATTTTCCACTTCCGGTTTTTCAACAGTTGATTTTCCGCAAGTGGATTTTCCACCCGCGGTGTTTTCGCCATGTTGATTTTCCGCAAGTGGATTTTCCACCTGCGGTGTTTTCAACTTCCGATTTTCCGTTGTTGGATAGGCCGTATCTGTCTGGTTAATATCAACAATAGCTGCTTTTCCCGGGACTTCGTAGGTATTATCCAAACTATCTTGTGTGTTGATTTGCATTTTTTGTGCCATTTTTTTCTGCATATTTTGGATCGTCTGTTCCTGTCCGTTTGGGTTCTGCAGATCTTCCAGTTGTCCCGGGTATTCGAGAAAAATGTATTCCAAGCCTTGAAACTTTCCACTTTCCGTACGAATCTCTGTACGTCTCAAATATCCATGCTGTTCCAGTTCCTGCAGAGCAGATTTTACAGCGCTTTCTCCTTCTTTGACGATTGCTGTAAGCCCTCTGACAGAATATTTCCAATCCTCCGGCAAGGACAGCACAAGGGAAAGTAATCCACTTGCTTTGAGAGACAGATTCATATCTCTCAAATGATAATTGGACATGATGGTGTAACCAGATGTCCGTTTCACTCGTTGGTAATATGATGCCATATGTAAAATCCTCCCGTTTCTTAATTTTTCATTCTTCCGTAATTGCTTCGTAGAACACCTTTGAAATCATTCCTTTTTCATTTCTTTTTATTACCTTCCTGGCATATCCTTTGTCAATTAAGGTATGAAGTCCTGATTCAACGGCAGATCTTCGATCCCGACCATTTGAGATCATTTCACCAAATTGAGTGGGGCCGTGCATGTACATTAAGACATATAATCCACGCTCTTTGAACGAAATCTCACAGTCATTGTAAATTTTTTCAAGCATATTTTTTCCCTCCGGCACAAAATCTTTTATTTTCCAATAGATACTACATGTTTCTGCAGTAATTTGTTGTAGGCCAGAAGCCGATCTGCAGCGCGCTCTTTTGCATAATCGCAGGAATTGATCACTAGATCATTATGCAAAAGGCCATATGACGGGTTCTTTCCTTCTAAATCAAAAAATTTCTGATTTTCCTGTTTCATTTCAGTTTTTAAGGTAGTATTCATGTTTCTTTCCTCTCATTATTTAGTGATATAAAATATCACAAATGTATA
>OGWV01000337.1_pt1 | contig 27265 bp, 21 predicted proteins | sample 1576081 | NCBI WGS metagenome assembly OGWV01 (sample SAMEA3541541, study PRJEB24748) | human gut metagenome | biome: human gut; feature: human-associated habitat; material: faeces | place: China | collected 2012 | reverse complement strand
TGCTGGCGGTCAGGTAACCGACTTCGCCGGCCTGCAGCTGGGCGCAGGGGGTCAGGTTGGTGGCACCCATGTGGCCCACTTCCACCAGCGTGAATTCAGCCCCGGTGGCCATCATGCGGATGGTATCGCCGGGCTTGACGGTACCCTCAAACACGCGGATGTAGACGATGACGCCCTTGTAGCTGTCATAAATGCTGTCAAAGATCAGGGCCTTGAGGGGGGCGTCCGGGTCACCGGTAGGGGCGGGGATATCGGTGACCACCCGTTCCAGCACCTGATCCACGTTCAGGCCGGTCTTGGCGGAGACGCGGGGCGCGTCCAGGCAGGGCAGGCCGATCACATCCTCCACCTCCTGCGCCACCTCGTCCGGGTGGGCGCTGGGCAGGTCGATCTTGTTCAGGATGGGCACCAGCTCCAGATCATGCTCCAGTGCCATGTAGGTGTTGGCCAGGGTCTGGGCCTGAAAAATGCAGAGGTACAAAACGCTGCATTGCCAGACGGAAAAATCCGGATGGAGAATTTGTACTATCCAAATGTCACAGTGCAAAAGAATACAGATTCCATGACGCTCCCGGAGACAGCCATTGCGGTGGATGGCGGTGTGATCGCTGGCGGTACAACCAGACCTGCACTCCCGGATAGCGATATTCTGCCGCTCGTAGATAATAAAATAGGTAAAATTATGGTAAAAAATGATATGTTTTCGGTAGATGGAGAAATATGGATGAATGGATCTGTCTGCGAGGAGAAAACACCTGTGCCGGTTACCTTATCTGGTGAGCGAAAGCAGTCAGTGCAGAAAAATGGCGTTCAGATTCCCGCTGCAACAGCCAATCAGAGATACGGATCCACCGGCACAGCAGAATATGCATCTTATTTTTCGGGTGGGATTGCAAATAACGCAATGGTACCTGACATCAATCCGGTCGCAGTCCATACTCCGGTGGTCTGTGTGGGAATGTCGACAGATGACATCGGGTTCAATCAGCAGATCATTCCGACCAAATATAAAAGTCTGATCTTAGGGCGCACATTTACCGTGTCTGTTGGAACAGTGGGAACGCATCTTGGCGAAAAGGGCTACGGAACCAGGGATTATCGGAAATATGTGAAGGCAAGACAGGTGAGATTTCCATTTCCGGTTGTCTCGGACGGCAGGCAGATTGCGGCGGACAGCTGGATCACCATTCTGTCTGAGTCCGCTGAATTTTTACTCCCTGTGTCAGTGCCGGAAGGCGATTATAATATTTCTTACCGCTCAATTGCGATTAATGCGGAAAAAAATACAACAGAACAGGAATATGCAAACACAGATAAAAACAACTACATAGCGACTGGAAGCGTCAGAGTGACAGTAATCGGTCCACGGCGAGTGCGTAGCGCTGGGCATGCTGCCCATGATCGAGTCCAAGGCCCTGCAGAAGCGGGTGCGTGCGGTGTACCGCCGCCTTGGCCTGCCTGTGCGCACCACCTACAACAAGGAAAAAGTGCTGGCCGAGATGCTGCACGACAAAAAGGCCCAGGGCGGCCAGATCACGGTGATCAAGGTGCCGGGTCTGGGCTGCTGGCGGGCCGAGACCATCCCCGTGGAGGGGCTGCGCCCCCTGCTGGGCATGGAGGATTGACACCATGAAAAACACCTTTGGCAGCGACCTTTCGCTGACCATTTTCGGCGAGAGCCACGGATGGGCCGTCGGCGCCGTGCTGGACGGCATGGCCGCCGGGGTCCCGGTGGATGAGGCCTTTGTGGCCGCCTGCATGGACAAACGCCGCGCCCGGGGCGACGGCCTGTCCACTCCCCGCACCGAGGCAGACGCCGTGCAGTTTTTGTCCGGCGTAGTGAACGGCTGCACCACCGGCACCGCCATTGCGCTGATGGTGGAAAACCAGAACACCCGCAGCGCCGATTACGCCAAGACCGCCGACCTGCTGCGCCCCGGCCACGCCGATTACACCGCCTATGCCAAGTACCACGGGTTTCAGGATGCGCGGGGCGGCGGGCACTTTTCCGGCCGGGTCACCGCTGCCCTCGTGGCCGGCGGTGCCGTCGTGCTGGGTGCGCTGAGCCGGGCCGGTATCGACATCTCCACCCATATCGCCGCCTGTGCAGGCATCTCCGACACCCGCTTTGCGCTGGACGATGCCGCTGCGCTGGCCGCACAGGTGGAAGCCCTGGCCGACAAACCGGAAGGCTTTGCCGTGCTGGACCCCGCCGTGGAGGAGCCCATGAAGGCCGCCATCCGCGCCGCCGGGGCTGACGGCGACAGTGTGGGCGGCCTGCTGGAGACCGCCATCCTCGGCCTGCCCGCCGGGATCGGTGAGCCGTACTTTGACAGCGTGGAAAGCAAGATCGCCCATCTGGCCTTCTCCATCCCCGCCGTCAAGGGCATCGAGTTCGGCACCGGGTTCGACTTTGCCGGGCTGCGGGGCTCCGAGGCCAACGACGCCTTCCGCATGACGCCGGAGGGGGCCGTGGTCACCGCCAGCAACCACAATGCCGGCATCAACGGCGGCATCGCCAACGGCATGCCCGTGGTGTTCCGCACGGTGGTCAAGCCCACTCCCAGCATCTACAAGCAGCAGGACACCGTGGATTACCTCGCCAAAAAGAACGCCGAGCTGTCCATTCAGGGCCGTCACGACCCCTGCATCGTGCCCCGGGCCGCCATCGTGCAGACCTGCTCCGCCGCACTGGCGGTGGCCGACCTGCTCACGGCCCGCTACGGCGAAGCCTGGATGACCCACCCCACCAGCTTCCGCAAGGAGGACGACTGATATGGAATACGGACTTATCGGGGCAAGGCTCGGCCACTCCTACTCCAAGATCATCCACGAGATGCTCTGCGGCTACAAATACGACCTGTGCCCCCTGCCCACCGAGGAAGAGGCCCGTGCCTTTCTGACCAAGCGGCAGTTCCGGGCCATCAATGTGACCATCCCCTACAAGAAACTGGTCATGGAATACTGCTCCTACATCGACCCCCGGGCCAAGGCCATCGGGGCCGTGAACACCGTGGTGAACAAGAACGGCCTGCTGTACGGGTACAACACCGATTACCTCGGCTTTGCCCACCTGTGCGACGCCCACGGCGTGGACTTTGCAGGCCGGACGGTGCTCATCCTTGGCACCGGCGGCACCCACAACACCACCAGCGCCGTGGCGCGGGACAAGGGTGCCGCAAAGGTGCTCACGGTCAGCCGCCATCCGGACCCGGAAACGGGCGAGCTGAGCTATGCAGAAGCCGTGCACAGCGGTGCACAGATCGTCATCAACACCACCCCCGCCGGCATGTACCCCAATGTGGGGGTGTGCAATCTGGATGTGGCCGCCATGCCCGGGCTGGAAGCCGTAGTGGACGTGGTATACAATCCCGACAAAACGGAACTCATCCTCCGGGCCGAAGAAGCCGGGGTTCCGGTGGCCGTAGGCGGTCTGGAGATGCTGGTAGCACAGGCCGTGTATGCGGCCGAATATTTCCTGGACCGCAAATTCGATGACGCGCCCGCCGAGATCCGGCGCATCACAGCGGCCCTGCGCCGGGACACGCTGAACATTGCCCTCATCGGCATGCCTTCTTCCGGCAAGACCACGCTGGGCAAACTGCTGGCAAAGCAGCTGGGCCGCACCTTCGTGGATCTGGACGACGCGATCGTCAAGGCCGACGGGCGCAGCATCCCGGACATCTTTGCCGCCGAGGGCGAGGACGGCTTCCGCATAAAGGAGGCCGCGCAGACCGCCCGCTTCGGCAAGGAGAACCGCCAGCTGCTGTCCTGCGGCGGCGGCGTGGTGAAGCGGCCCGAAAATCTGCGGGCCCTGCACCAGAACGGCGTGGTGCTGTTCATCGACCGACCGGTGGAAGCACTGGCCGTGGGCGGCAGCCGCCCGCTCTCCTCCAGCATGGAGGCGCTGCGCACCATGGAGGCCCAGCGCCGCCCGCTGTACCGGGCCGCCGCTGACGCGGTGGTGCCCAATACCGGCACGCTGGAGGATGCTCTGCGGGCTGCCATGGAGGCTTTGGATGAAATTTTTGATTCTTAACGGGCCCAACGTCAACCTGCAGCGCTACTCGGAGCCGGGCATGCCCGGTGAGCTGGACTACAACGGCATGATGGACTATGTGCAGTCCGGCTGCGACCAGATGGGCATTGAGACCGACGTGTGCCAGACCAACCACGAGGGCGACCTGATCGACGAGATCCAGGCCGCCGCCGGGCGGGTGGACGGCATCGTGCTCAATCCCGGCGGCTACGCCCACACCAGCGTGGCCATTCTGGACGCGCTGCGGCTGTGCGGTGTGCCTGCCGTGGAAGTGCTGCTCACCGCCCCGGACGAGCGGGTGTTCCACACATCCCTCCACATAAAGATTATAAAAGGCTTGCCTTGTGAGTTTCTCCACAAGGTCATAATCTTTTTGTTCTTCTCTTCTGATAATAATATTCTGTTCCACGATTGTTCTCCATTCTGTTACCGTTTGATCGGCATTTTTTTAATCAGTTTTGAAATTTCTTTTTCCCGCTTTCCTTTTGCAATCATGTAGCTTTCCCTATCTTCCATATAATCATTTTCAGCCTTTAGCTTCTGATAGGACTGCCAGCGGTCTGTCTCCAATTCTCCCGTTGTCAGCGCTTTCTGAATGGCACATCCAGGCTCATTTGTGTGGGTACAGTTGCGGAATTTACACTGGGCAGCCAGTTCTTCGATACATCGGGGTGGCATTATGCTTTATTCAATCTCAATTTCATCTTTTCAAACTGGACCCTGCCACTTATTATGTAGATCGTGTTCCTGTTGAATTCAACATTTGGATTTATTTGTTGCTGAATGTCTGTACTTTGCTGGTGTCGGTGCTGATGCTTGTCGGGCCGTCATTTCTGGTGACGCGTATTCATCCGGCAAAATCTATTCGGTTTGAATGAGAAGATTCTCTTTCTGCGTTTTCCGTATATCCGGTATTAATCCTTTTTTCCTATAATGCTAAGGTCTTTTTCCCTTATGATTAAGTCTTTTTATGCGGTAATGTACTACAGTCTCCTACAGTGAATCGTATAGTCCATTATAGTGGACTGTACGGTCTGATGTAATGGACTGTACAGTCTGTTGTGAAAGTCTGTAGTAGTTGATAGAAAGAAAATCAGCGCCAAATCCGTAGTGGCGATCTCATTCGCTTTCTCCGGTGCTGCTCCATGGGTAGGCACGCAGAAGGTCAGCTCCTGCTGCACACTGTCCGCATAATTGATCTCAATGGAATGGCTGGAAGTATTGCTTGCATAGCCAATGATGCGCCGGTGACCTGCCTGCTCCACAAAATCGCTGTTTACAAGCTGTTCATACTGTTCCTCCGTCATATATCCTAAAGTGCCATCCGCCTTGCTGCCTTTCTGCATTTGCAGAGAGAGCTGGATGGAGGCCTGCCGGTACGGTTCCCTGATATTTGTAGCCGTCCTGCGTCTTTTGGGCCTGTAATCCGCCGTTTTGCCGGAGTACGGAGAACACGTCATAAAGGGCAATAGCCGGGTTCGTGTTCTCCAAATCCTGAGCCCTGGCTTCGTACTCCATACCGTCAAATCGGTAGCGTACCATCGTGCCTGCACAGGTCATCACCATGCCCCTGGCTGCCGTGTCGCCCACGGTGACAGTAACCGTTCCATCGGTTCGACAAATTTTGCAGTGATAAGAAAAATCCCCCGCTGTGACCACTGCCGACTGTTCAAAGTCTGCTGTCACATCGGGGGTATATTGTTTGGTTGCGCAGCCGCCCAGGGCCAGCAAAAGAAGCACACTAAAAAGCGAGAGCCACCGTTTCAAAAAGCATCCGTCCGTTATTCAAATTCAGACATCAGCGCACCCAGCAGTTCCGTCATATCCGCCACGGTCATACCCCGGGCAGACAGTTCTCTGGCGGTAATATCACCGCACAGCCCGTGGATATACACACCGGCCTTGGCTGCTGCCAGCGGCTCCAGTCCCTGTGCTAAGAACGAGCCGATCATGCCGGACAGTAGATCGCCGCAACCGGCCATGGCCATGCCCGGATTACCGGTACGGTTCATGCACACCTGCTCCCCGTCCGTGATTACCGTGTCTGCGCCCTTGAGCACCAGAATCACGCCGTAGCGGCGGGCAAAGTCCACAGCCGTACCTACCCGATCCGCCTGCACGCGCTCTACGGTCTTGCCGCACAGGCGCGCCATTTCGCCCGGATGCGGAGTCAAAACGACCGGGGTGTGGATGTCCTGTAATATAGTTATGCTTTCGCTCAGGCAATTTATACCATCTGCGTCTAACAAAACCGGCTTTTTACATTCTTTCAGTACCTGGCTCACCAAGACGGAAGTATCGTCATTGACCCCCAGGCCGCAGCCCATCACCACTGCGTCCGCCCAGGGCAGGCCCTCTAAGATCCCGGTAAGTGCGCCCATAGAAATGGTCTTTTGCTCATTCTCCGTTACCGGCTCAAAAATCGGCTGGGTCAGGTGGGCAGCCAACAGCGGATACGCCGATTTGGGACAAACACACTTTAGCAATCCCACGCCGGTGCGTAGCGCACCACCGGCACAAATCACTGCCGCACCGGGCATACGGTAGGAGCCGCAAATTTGCAGCAAATGGCCGTGGCTGCCCTTGTTGGCGTTTTTATTCAATTTGGGCAATGCCGCCTGCACTTCTTTTTTGGTAACGGTATGCGCGTAAGGCTCCCGATAACAACTCTCCGGAATGCCGATATTCACCACCACCGTCTTGCCGCATAGCCCGTTGGACGGCGGCAGCACATGGGCGTATTTCAGTGTAGAAATAGCAATGGTCAGATCAGCCCGCACCGCCTGCTCTGCCGCACCGGTGGTGGCGTCCGTACCGCTGGGGGTGTCCACAGCGATCACCGTAGCTCCGCTGTCGTTGATGGCAGCGAACACCGTATCAAAGGGCGCTCGCGGCGCACCGTGAAATCCAATGCCAAACACGCAATCCACCACAAAGGGGGCATGCACCGCTTCATCGGAAAAAGAGCGCACCTCCACGCCGTCCTCCACCGCTGCGTTATAGTATGCCAGCGGTTCCGGCAACGTAGGCGCTTGATCGGCCAGCACAATATAGGCGGGCACATCGGCAGCACGCAGCCGCCGGGCAATTACAAAGCCGTCCCCGGCATTTTTACCGTTGCCGCAAACCACCGCCACCGGCTGCCCTTTCATTTGGTCGCCGTACAAAGCCAACATTTTATCGGCACACGCCAGGCCTGCCCGCTCCATCAGCTGCGCCTCGGTAAACAGGCCGTCAAAAGCCCGATTTTCCACCGCGCGGATCTCATCTCGTGTTAAAATGCGCATACCATCACTCCAATAACAAAACCGTGGCTACTGCATAGTCCCCATCGTGGCTGATGCTCAATTTTGCTGACCGCTTGCCGTCAAAATACGGCTTGCCCCGATCATCGTGCAGCACGGTAAGGGCATTTAGCGGCAACTGCAAACCGGTGCCCAACGCCTTGTAGTAGGCCTCCTTGGCGGCAAAAATACCGGCAAAGCTCTCGGTCGTTTTACAGTATGCCCGCTCCGGCTCGGAAAACACCCTCTCTGCAAAGCCGGGAATTTGCAGGCTCTTTTCCATTCTGGACACCAGCACCAGATCCGTACCTATCTCAATCATGGCGCTCCCCCGTTGGTTCAAAGCTAAAACTGAACACCCGGTTGCCCGGTGTGTTGCGGGTATGGCCATGGCGCGGCACAGGCCCGCAAGCATTGGACCCGGCACCCAGTTGGTATTGATCCAAGTGTATACAGGTGGTGTCCCCTGCTGTCAATTCCTCCCGGTGCCGCGCCTTGGCACACCGCTGGGAAGTATACGGATCCGCTGCAAAGGTCATAGGCGCGTCAATAGCGTCAAATCGCAGTCCAAAGCCCTGCCGATCGGTCACCTGCGCCCAGCGGGTATCCGTTCTGGCGCTGCTCTCCTGGGGTTTAATATAGTCCTCATGCATCGTCGCCACCGCTGTCTCAAAAATACCGGTGTGGCAATGCAGATTATAATCCGACAAATTGGGATACGGTCCCATGCCGTAATATCGCACCTGATCAAAGGCAGACGGCATTTCCAGCACCACACCGTAACGAGGCAGGTGCCGCAGCCGCCGATTGGGCCGCAGACACAGCACATCCAGGCGCACCTTGCCGGTACGGTACACGGTATAAGTAAGCCGAAAACTGCCCAACCGGGGCACACGCGGTCCGGCCAGCACATAGTCTGCCGTGATCTCCACCCCATTGTCCGTGACCATATACATTTTGGCAACGGTGCCGGGCTTCTTGATGTAAAAGCAGGCACGGTCCAGACCCAGCCGCTCCCAGTTGCGGCGCAGATACATATCATTATCCAGCGGCGCCCGATACAGAGCCACTGCCGGTCCGATCTCGCCCTCCGGATCCGGGTGAAGCAGCGGCACGCCGTCCACCACATAATCCTCGATTTGGCCGGTGGTGCCGTTAAACACCAGGTGGCCCCGGTCAAAGTACACCCACAGCTTGTTTTCGCTGACCTGCGCCCTGGGCGCAGGCACGCCGGGTACAGTGCAAAGGGGCGTAGGGGCGGTCAAAGTAAACTGTTCAAAGCCCAGTTCCTCCTCTCCGCGCAAATAGCGCACCAACAGCACATTGTGACAACTGCTGCGCTGCGTCAGCTCAAAATCAAAAGTCAGCTCTCGCATTTCCAGCGGGTTCAAGGTCAGATCCGCCTGTCCGCTGACCACCGGGATACCGTCACTGAGCAGTTCCCACCGAACTTGGATTTGCAGCGTGGCAAAACGCAGCATGCTCTGGAACAAATAGCGGTTTTCGTCCACCGCCGTTGCCCGCACCGGGCGGTATGCATTTTTCATTTGATAAGCCCCTGCATGGGGGGTTCGATCCGGGAAGAACAAACCGTCGGTGCAAAAATTACTGTCGTGTTTGTTTTCACCGTGATCGCCGCCGTAGGTGTAATGCACCGGGCCGTCTGCATGGTAAGCCGCATGGTCGCTGAACTCCCAAATACAGCCGCCCAGCATATTGTCGCCTCGGTAAAAGTCCTGCACATACGGTTCCAGATCCCCGGCGCCCATACCCATGGCATGGGCGTACTCGCACAGGAAGTACGGCGCTTTATAATACTTTGGCAGCGCCCCCTTGCCCTCAGCAATCATATGCACCCGATTATGCCAGGGGTACATCTCGCTGACCACATCATAACACCAGCGGGGGGTGCGCACCACAGCTTCATAATGCACAGGAACCGTTGTGCGCTTTTTTAATTCTTGATAGCAATAATCCTGGTTTTTATATCCATGAGATTCGTTGCCTAACGACCACATCGTAATACAGGGATGATTCCGATCCCGGCAGAACATGCGCTCCACCCGATCCCAAAAATGCCCCCGCCACTTGGGGTTATGGCTCAGCGCACCGGGACGATGCATCTCCACTTGACAACCGTGGGTCTCAATATCCGCCTCGTCTACCACATACAAGCCATAGCGATCACACAGATCCAAGAAGGCAGGATCCGGCGGGTAGTGCGAAGTGCGCACGCAGTTCACATTAAACTGCTTCATCAACTGCACGTCCCGCTCCATATCCGAAAGGGTCATTGCGTAGCCCCGCACCGGGTGGGAGTCGTGGTGATTGACCCCCAGCAGCTTAATGGGCTGATCGTTGAGATAAAACACATTTCCCCGAATCTCAATATGCCGAAAACCTACCGGGCGGCACACAGCCTCCCTGGTGCCTTCCGTACCGGTCAGCTCCAGCAAAAGATCATAGAGCACCGGCGTCTCTGCGCTCCAGGGCTCCACTTCCAGCGCGCCAAAGTTCAAATGCGCCGTACCGGCAACATTCTCCACCCGTTGGGCAGCCACTTCCCTGCCCTCTTGCAGTAAAGTGGCCTTTACCTGACCGCTGCCGCTGCCCAGGGACAAATCCAGAGACAGGGTGTATTTGCCGTCGGCATAATCGGTATGTACCACATAATCTTCCAAGCAGAACGCCCCGTGGCTGCGCAACAGTACATCCCGGAAGATACCGTTCTCCCGGAACATATCCTGGCATTCCATATAGGTGCCATTGCACCATTTATGATTAACCACCGCCACCCGGTTCACCCCGGCGTGCAGGTAAGGGGTCAGGTCAAAAGCCGCCGTGTTGTGACTGCCTTCGCTGTAACCCACATACCGATCGTTACAAAACAGATCCAAAGACCCGGCAACGCCCAAAAAGGTGATGGTATAGTGCAGTGCGGTATTTTCAATTTCAAATTCCTTTACATACACGCCCACCGGGCAATCAGCCGGAATTTGGGGCGGTTTGGGTGCAAAGGGATAGCGCGCGTTTACATAGTACGGCTTCTCATAGCCGGTGTGCTGCCAAGTGGAGGGCACAGAAACGGTGTCCATCTCCGCCACTATTGCATCCAAATCTGCCGGCAGATCGCTTTCTTTCTCATAGTAACGAAAGCGCCAGCCCCCGGACAGACAGGTCACCCGGTCCGAAGAATAGCGCGCAGTCACCGGGTCGCTCTCCAGCGCATCCTGTGCCGTAGAAAAGGGCACGAAGTACGCCGCCGGAGGCAGCAAATTGTCTTTGTAAACCGAAAAGTCATTGTAGTTTGTGGTGCGTAGAGAATCGCTCATAAGTTCACCTGAAAAAAGGGCGAACAAACATAAGAATGATTGCTCGCCCGAATTGTTATGTTTGTGCGCCCTTTACGCCATAAAGGAGCGGATCACCGCTTCGCAATCCTTGGCGTCCATAATCTTGGGCACGGGATACAGCGGGTTACCTTCCTTCAGCGCACGCTGAACCAGAAGCGGAATATCCTCCTCTTTGATCATGTCAAAGGTACTGGGAATATTCATATTCTCGTTCATCTGGCGAATGGCAGCGATAAAGGCCTTGCCCTTATCCGCCGTAGACATACCGGGTGCAGACACACCGGCAATATCCGCCAACTTGGCCAGTTGGGGATAAATGCAGTCGCCATAGTAATCCAGCACATAAGGCAGGATCACTGCGTTGGCCAAGCCATGGGGTGTACCGTACAGACCGCCCAGGTTATGGGCAATGGCATGCACATAGCCCACATAAGCGTGGGTAAAGGCACGGCCGGCCAAATAGGAACCCTTAAGCATATTGCCCCTGGCTTCCAAATCCTTTCCGTCTGTGTAAGCCTTCTCCAAATTGGCGAAGATCAGCTTCACAGCCTCCTCAGCTTCTGCAATGGTCTCCTTGGTGTTGCTCTTGCCGATGTAAGCCTCAACTGCATGGGTGAGTGCGTCCATACCGGTGGTCGAAGTGATGTGCGGCGGCAAACCTACGGTCAATTCCGGGTCAAGCACCGCATACTTGGGACGAAGACAGGTATCGTTGACGGCATTCTTCTCATGGGTTTCAGGATCCGTGACAACAGCAGCAACCGTGGTCTCAGAACCGGTACCGGCAGTGGTAGGTACGGCAAACAGCGGCGGTAATTTCTTGTGCACTTTCAGCTGACCGCGCATGGCGCGCACAGACTGATTGGGCTTTACCGCACGAGCAGCGGCAACCTTGGCGCAGTCCATCGCAGAACCGCCGCCAAAAGCAATGACGCCCTCGCAGCCGTTTTTGACATACATGTCCTTACACTCCTCAATGCAGGGGATCGTAGGATTCGGGCGCACGCCGTCAAATACCACATAGGCAATGCCGACCTCGTCCAATTTCGCAAACAGCGGATCCAACAGATGCAGTGCGATCAAACCCTTGTCGGTTACCACCAGCACCTTTTTAACGCCCTTGCTCTTAATCAGCTCAGGCAGGCGCAGTACGGAACCGGCACCCTCCAGCAGCTGGGGTGCGGACCAGTCCATAAAACACATGGCTACCTTAAAAACGCGCTGATAAATTCTGTACCAGCACTTTTTAAGTGTCCAAAGCATAAACTTTACCTCCTTTACAAAAAATTTCAATTCCATTGTACCGAATTCGCCGCCGTATTGCAAGCCATTTTGCAAAAATTCCCTTTCATTTTCAATTTTAATATGCTAAGATATGCATAATGAAGCACAAGGAAAGGGGCAACACCCACATGGCAAAGGAACAACTTATCTTCTGCGGCAGCAGCGAGACCTTTCTCGACAAAGCGCTCACCGCAGACAGCAATGGGGACAACGGCGGCAACGCCTTTCGTATTCCAAGTTTAGTTAACGCCGACGGCACCCTGATCGCCGCTATCGACCGCGCCTCCTGCGGGGCGGACTGGGGTTACATTGAGTTGGCTGTACGCCGCAGTGAAGACGGCGGCGAAACCTGGTCGCCCATTGAGACCATTGCCGCTCCCCCGGCAAGGGAGACTAAGATCAGCGCCGACTGCTATGCCTCCGCTTTTTACATTGATCCCTGTATGGCGGTGGCACCAAACGGCGATGTGATCCTGCTGGCGGATTTTTGGCCGGAGTGCAAGGGGCTGCACAATCAGCGTCTGCTGGATAAGCACAAGGTGCCCTACGCCCAACTCAACGGTAGAATGCGGCCGCTGATCTATGACCGAGACGGCAATTTCTACTACATTGAAGAAAGCGGCGCGGTGCTGGACAGTCAAAAGCAGCCCACCCCCTATCGCCTGGGCAGCGGCTTTGGCGATCTTTATAAAGGCGACGAATATGTGGGCAACATTTACTTAAACGGCGCAGTTGGCAAGAACGAAGCCGGAGCGGTCACTACCTTTGGCGCGCCGCTAAAGGCACCTAAGCGATGCTATGTATTTATGCTGCGCAGCAGCGACCGAGGCAAAACCTGGAGCAACCCGGTGGACATTACCAATATGGTACTTCATGAAACGGACGGCACCTTCCTGGGCGTAGCACCCGGAGCGGGCATTACCACCACAGACGGACGAATCATTATGCCCTTGTATGTGGACCGCAAAAGCACCGTCTCCATTTACAGTGTGGACAACGGTGACACCTGGCACCGCATGACCTCCCAGCCTTATGCGGAGAATACAGACGAGTGGCAAATGGTGGAAGCGCCGGACGGCAGTATTGTGGGCTTCGGACGGCAAAAACGCTTTGGAAAGACCCCTATGTCCATTTCTGCCAACAAAGGAAAAAGCTGGAGCAAATGCGGCAAAACCGGGCTGTACGCCCCCAAGTGCCAAAAAAGCGTGATCGCTGTCGGAGACACCGTCTTTTGCAGCCATCCCTCCGAGCACACCCGTGAAAACGGTATGCTCTCCGTAGGCAAACTGCGGCGCAAAAAAAGCGGCTACACCCATGTGGACTGGGTGCGCCATGTGCCCATCAACCAGGGTTTTTTTGCCTACTCCTGCCTGGCGCAGATTGACACGCACACCCTGGGCGTGCTCTACGAGGACCGACCCTCCAGCCATATTCAGTTTCAAACCTTTGAACTGGCGGAACTGATGGGTTAACTGCATAAGCATAAAACAAGCTGTACGGCGCTTTGCCGTACAGCTCTATTTTTTTATTCTTCAATTTTAATCACAAAACGGTCTGTTTTACGCAGACTTAAAGGTTAGTTTCAATTTATCGGCGATCATGGCGATAAACTCGCTGTTGGTGGGCTTGCCCCGCTGGGATTGAATGGTATAGCCGAAATAAGACGACAGCACATCCACATCGCCCCGATCCCAGGCCACCTCAATGGCGTGGCGGATTGCCCGCTCCACCCGAGAGGCAGTCGTGCCGTGCATCTTGGCTACCGTAGGATACAGCAGCTTTGTCACGCTGCTCATCATCTCCGGGTCCTCCACTGACAGCTTGATGGCAGAGCGCAAGTACTGATAGCCCTTAATGTGGGCAGGTACGCCGATCTGGCGCATAATGTCCGAAATAATCAAATCCAAATCCGCACCCTGCACATCGGCGGAACGCGGGTTCTTGCTCTTAGCCTTCCACTGGGACAGACGACTGATTCGATGCGCCACCGACTGGGGCCGTACCGGCTTGATGAGCATGTAGTCCGCACCTGCTCGAATCATCTGCTCCTCAAACTCCGGCGTGTCCATAGAGGACAACAGCAGCACCAGCGGCTTCTCTGCCATGGGCTCCATGTGTTCCAGCACTTCCATGGCGTCTGCGCCGCTCATAAACACATCCATCACCACCACATCAAAGTGCTGGGCGTCCAACAGCGAAATCACCCGGTTGCCGTCCTTTTGGGTCAGCACGCAGTCAAACCCGCCGGATTTCAATTCTTTTTGGCAAGCCTTGCCAAAAGCCACCGAATCGTCTGCAATCAATACTCTTATCATTTCTTTCATAGTGAAACCTCCTTCTTGTTTCTGTCATATCTTACCATTTTCGGAGGCGTTTTGCAATACTTTTTCACTACTTTTTGTGATATTTTTTCACCTTGTGCCTTTCGCGACAGCATCCGACGCAGCTAACATACTTTCTGCAAAAATTGCATACCCACGCCGGGGGCTATCCACGATCACATGGGTCAGAGCACCTACCAGCCGCCCGTTTTGCAGAATTGGAGAACCGCTCATGCCCTGCACAATGCCGCCTGTCTTGGCCAGCAGCACCGGGTCCGTTACCCGCACAATCATATTCTTTTCGCCGCTGCCGCCCCGGTAGCTGATATGAATGATCTTTGCCTTATACAATCGGGGTGTGTTGTCGCCGTCCACGGTGGTAAGCACCTGGCAGTCTCCTTTCTCTACCTGCTGCGCAGTCGCTACCGGATAGGTTCGCATGCCTTTCAAAGAGCAGCTGTAGCGACCAAACACACCGGCGCTGTCATTTTCTGTCATTGCGCCCAATGGCTGCTGCAAAAAATCACAGCAAATGGAACCGGTGCTGCCGGCCTTGCTTTTATAAATCTTGGTGACTTTGGCTGCAACCGCCTCGCCCCGTAAAATAGGCATAATCTCACCGGTGTCCACATCGGTAATGGGATGACCCAGCGCCGCCATTACACCGGTCTGCGGGTCATAGTAAGTCACCGTACCGATTCCGGCAGTGGAGTCACGCACCCATACCCCTGCCTTCCAGCAACCGTCCGCTTTGGAATACACCGGAGTCAACGAAAACGTCTTATATTTTCCGTCCCGCTTCACCTGCACGGATACGGCACCGCCGGAGCGAGAAAACAGTGCAGCCACATCTTCTGAAGCGCTAACCTTTTTGCCGTCTATCGCTACAATCAAGTCACCGCTTTGTATACCGGCCTTGGCGGCAGGGTTCATTGCCTTTCCGTCCACCTGCACATCCCGGGTACCCACCACCAGCACCCCGTCTGTATAGATCTTAATTCCGAAGGCACTGCCGCTGACCGCCACCTGCCGCGGCGCCGTTTTTTGCAGCGCCACAGGCTTTACCGGCACCGCGTTCAACAGGCGCACCTCTTTTTGCGACCCGGAGACGGCCGTCTCCTGCCGGGCGTCCACCGCTCCGGCACGCCCGCCGCTGACGGTAAACAAGCCACCAAAGTAAGCTGCATCTCCGCCGCCGGTACGCACCGTGTCCGGCAAAGCCCAACAGCCAAAGCCAACCAAGCCGTAGATCACCGCAAGCACCACGGCCAGTACTGCCGTAGCTGCACGCACACACTTTTTCATTTTATCACCCGTTTTAGTATGCGATAAAAGTGCCAAAACTGCCGTGCAAAATAATGGCAGCAAATAAAAAACACCGTCGGGCAAGCACGCACCGACGGTGTTTTTACAATTTTGTAAGATAAAGTTAAATAGACACTTCCAAAGCGGTCTGGTACAGCTCCGGATCAACGTGTTTCTCCATATTCAGAGCCTCAAAAATATCGTAATCTACAATTTTGTCCTGATGAATGGCCACCACACGATTGCCAATGCCCTTCATCAACAGGTTCTTTACTGCATAGTTGCCCATTTGGGTTGCCAACACACGGTCGCGAGCAGTGGGTGAACCGCCGCGCTGCACATGACCCAGCACACAGGCACGAGACTCCACGCCGGTCTTAGCCTGGATCTCCTTGGCCAACTCGTTCACATTGATCCCAACACCCTCGGCCACAATGATCAAAAAGTGCTTTTTGTCCGTGCGCAGGGTGCGCTTCATCCGCTCAATTACATCCTTTTGAATATCAAACTCGATCTCCGGAATCAGAATTGCGGTAGCGCCTACGGCAATGCCGGCGTTCAGCGCCAGATGACCGGCACGACGACCCATCACCTCAACCACCATGCAGCGGTCGTGGCTTTCGGCCGTATCGCGAATGCGATCCACCATCTCCATAATGGTGTTCATACAGGTATCATACCCAATGGTATAGTCACAGCAAGCAATATCGTTATCGATCGTGCCGGGCAGACCCACACAGGGAATACCTCTCTGGGACAGATCACGAGCCCCACGGAAAGAACCGTCGCCGCCGATGACCACTACGCCCTCAATGCCGTTCTCACGACAAACGCGAATGGCCTTGCGCATACCCTCCTCCGTAGCGAACTCCACGCTGCGGGCAGAATAGAGCTTGGTGCCGCCCCGATGAATAATATCCGAAACAGAGCGCAGATCCATCTCCACAAAATCGCCGTTGATCAAACCGTTATAGCCGCGGATCACGCCTAACACGCGAATCCCGTTTTCACAGGCGGTACGCACCACAGCGCGCACAGCGGCGTTCATGCCGGGAGAGTCGCCACCACTAGTCAAAACTGCTATTGTCTTCATGCCTTTCAGCCTCCACATCAAATTACATTCAAATCACATTGTACTAATTTGGCAGAAAAAAGTCAAGATGCCCTTTCCAATTCTAGGCAAAAGCGGTAAAACTTTGTCATAATAGCAAAATTTTTGTCTGCTATTACTGTGCAATATAGACAACATTATCATGCCCTAAAATGCGTTTCAATTCTGCCAGCATGGTAGGATTGACCGACACAAAGTCCTGCTGCGGGGCGCGCACATAGCGTCCGGTATCCTTATAGTAGTACCACAGCGGCTCCGGTCCGTCAAAAATGGAAGTCACCACCTGCGCTTTGTGCAGCCTGGGGTCTGTTTGGCTGTCTAACCGCAAAAACAGTCCCCGGTGCTTGTGGCGCTTCTCCTCTGCCGGAAGTACCGCCGCGTGTTCCGTCAACGGCAGTGTTTGCGCCGTGGGTGGCCCGTCAATAGTGTTAGCCAAAATCTTGGCGTCCTTTTCCTCCTCCAGAGACAGAGCGCCGGTCACGGTGATCACCTTGCCCTCGGCAATGAAATTGGCGTACCGGGTGAGCACCTTGGGGAACACCAGCACCTCCATACTGCCCAGCGGATCACTAAGTTGTACGAAAGCCATACTCTCCCCGGTGCGGGTCTTTTTCATAGTAATACCGGTCACACTGCCGCATAGGGTCACCGTTTGGCCGTCCTTGTAAGGGCCGTCCGGTGCCAGCAGCTGTGCTGTGCGGGGATAGCCCAAATGGTCCAGAACCCGATCGTATTTATCCATGGGGTGGCCGGACAGGAACAGACCGGTCATTTCCTTTTCCATCTTCAGGCACTCATTCTTTGGGAACTCCTCCACCTGGGGCAAATCGAATTCAAAGCCAAAATCCTGCCCGCCGGACAACTCAAAGAAACCCACCTGCCCGTAACGCAAACTGTTTTTATATTCGTCCAAATTGCTGACGATGGCCGGCAGCGCCTGAAGCATCTGGCGACGGTTCGCCCCCAAGTGATCCAGCGCACCGCAGCGGATCAAACTCTCTACCGCGCGGCGGTTAAAATGCTTGTCGCATAGCCTGCGGCAAAAATCAAAAATGCTCTCGAAGGCGCCGTTTTCCCGCTCGGCGATAATATCGTTGATAAACTCGCTGCCTAAATTTTTAATGCCCAAAAGGCCATAGTGAATCACTTTTCCCTCTGCGGTAAAGCCCTTCATAGAGGTGTTCACATCCGGCGGTGCCAGCTGCAAGCCCATACGCTTGCACTCGGCAATATAGGACGCCACCTTATTGCTGCGATCCAGCACAGAGGTAAGCAGCGCTGCCATAAACTGCGCCGGGGCGTGCACCTTCAAATACGCAGTGCGATAAGCCACCAAGGCATAGCAGGCCGCGTGGGACTTATTGAAGGCATAGCTGGCAAATCCCGCCATATCATCAAAGATGGCGTTAGCTGCCGCCTCCTCCACACCGTTCGCCACAGCGCCGGTGACAAAGTGGGTGCGTTCCCGCTCCATCACATCGTGCTTTTTCTTGCTCATGGCACGGCGCACCACATCCGCCTGGCCGTAGCTATACCCGGCCAGTGCCCGAAAGATTTGCATTACCTGCTCTTGGTAGACGATAAAGCCGTAGGTATTCTCCAAGATCGGCTTTAACAGCGGGGTTTTGTACCGCACCTTGGAGGGATCGTTGGCGCAGGCCACATAGCCGTCAATCTGGTCCGCGGGACCGGGTCGGTACAGCGAAGTGGCAGCGATCAGGTGCTCCAAGCAAGTGGGGCGCAGCTTTTGCAGCATTTCTTTCATGCCGGCGGACTCAAACTGAAAAATGCCCTCCGTCTTGCCGGCGGCAAACAGCTTGTACACCGCCGGATCGTTAATATCAATCGTATTGATGTCTATATTTGCCGCCCGGGCTGCATCGTGGATCACCGTTAAGGTGCGCAGACCCAGGAAGTCCATTTTCAGTAGGCCCAGTTCTTCCAGAGTGGTCATAATATACTGGGTTACCACCACATCATCATTGGTAGCTAAAGGCACATAACTAGCCACCGGGTCCCGAGTGATCACCACACCGGCAGCGTGGGTAGAGGCATTGCGGGGCATACCCTCGATTTGGCGGGCAGTGTCCATCAGCTCCTGCACCTTGGGATCCTCTGCCATCAGCTTGCGTAAAGGCGCTGATTTTTTAATAGCTTGATCCAGGCTGATATGCAGATCCCGAGGCACCAGCTTTGCCACCGCGTCCACAGCAGCATAAGGCATACCCATCACCCGACCCACATCGCGAATGGCCGCACGGGCCGCCAGGGTGCCGAAGGTGACGATCTGTGCCACATGGTCCGCGCCGTATTTGCGGGTCACATAGTCGATCACCTCTTGCCGACGCTCGTAGCAAAAGTCAATATCAAAGTCCGGCATAGACACCCGCTCCGGGTTCAAAAACCGCTCAAACAGCAGATCGTACTTCATGGGGTCAATATCTGTAATGCCGATACAATAGGCGGCAATGGACCCGGCGCCGGAGCCACGCCCCGGTCCCACCGGTATACCCTGATCCTTGGCGTACTGCACAAAATCTACCACGATCAGGTAATAGTCCGTGTAACCCATCTTCTGTATGGTGTTCAGCTCATACTCCAGCCGCTCTGCATAGGCCTTGGGCGGGTGTTGGCCATAGCGGCGCACCATACCCTCCCGGCACAGCTTTTGGAAGTAAGCGTAGTGATCCATACCGCCGGGGGTCTCATAATACGGTAGCTTGGTGTTACCAAATTCAAAATCAAAGTTGCAGCGCCGAGCGATCTTCTCCGTATTCTCCAGCGCCTGGGGCACGGCAGCAAAGGTCTCTGCCATCTCCTCCTCACTTTTAAGGTAGAACTGATCCGAGTGGAACTCCAGCCCGGTGTCCTCCCCCAGCACATGATTGGTGGCAATGCAGATCAGCACCTGCTGAATTTTGGCATCCTCCCGGCGCACATAGTGCACATCGTTGGTGGCTACCAAGGGAATACCCGTTTCCCGGCTCAGACGCAGCAGTCCGGCGTTCACCGTCTGCTGTTCCGGAATACCGTGGTCTTGCAATTCCAAATAGTAATGTTCCGAACCAAACAGGTCACTGTACCACAAGGCGGTCTCCTTCGCCTTGTCATAATCTCTCTCCAGCAACGCCCGGGGAATTTCCCCGGCCAGGCAGGCAGACAAGCAAATCAGGCCTTGATGGTGCTTTTGCAACAGATCTCGGTCAATGCGCGGCTTAAAATAAAAGCCCTCCGTATAGCCCTTAGAAACCATGGCAATCAGGTTTTTGTAGCCCTCTTCGTTCTCACACAGCAGAACCAGGTGATTATAAGCCTTATCCTGTACCCGTTCCCGATCGTACCGGGTGCGGGGCGCCACATACACTTCGCAGCCGATAATGGGGCGTACCCCCTGCCGCTTGCACGCCTTATAAAAATCAACAGCCCCGTACATATTACCGTGATCCGTAATCGCAAGGGACTGCATTCCAAGTGCCTTTGCACGGCTCACCAAATCGTCCAGACGGCAAGCGCCGTCCAGCAGACTAAACTCCGTATGCACATGCAAATGCGTAAACATCATTCAATTTCCTTTTTCTTTGCGTAGTAAATTACACGTTCTCATCCAAAGCCGCAGCAATATCTACAATGCGCCGCAGTCGGTGATTGACCCCGCTGCGGGACAAAGCGCTCATCTCTGCCAGTTCGCTTAAAGAGCTGTCCGGGTTTTCCTCGCGCAGGATCGCCATGGCGTGCAAATCCTCGCTGAGATACTCCAGCCCACGCAGGCGCCGAATTTTCTCTATGGCGTCCAGCTGCACCCGTACCGCTTGGACCATACGTTCAATATTGGCAGTCTCACAGTTGGCCTTACGATTGGCGGAATTGCGAATGTCTTTGACAATCTTTACATTCATCATCTCAAACATTGCGCCGGAAGCGCCCATCAGGTACAGGCAGTCCTCAATGGCCTCACTGCCCTTAAAGTACAAGATATGATATCCCTTACGGTTCGTTAGGCCGGGCTTTAATTCCTTTTCCTCTAACATGGTCACAAAGCTGGCAGCCAAATTTTGATACGGCACGGTAAATTCCAAATGGTAGTCACTCTTAGGACTGGATACCGTGCCACAGGATAAAAATGCCCCGGCGATAAACGCATTTTGGCAATTCTCGCAGTCAAAGTTGGCGTAATTCACCCGCAGGCTGCCGGCACCCTGGTGGGCAAAGGTCTTCAGTATCTTGGCACAGTCGCTGCCGTCCGTTACGCTGACGGTAAAACTGCGTCGCCCGGGAGAAGGCACCACCGCCGCCTCTACCCGGCAAATTTCCGCCAGCAGTACACTATATTTCTCTGCAATGCGGGGGTTCTCCGTTTGCAGCGCCACCTGGCGGGAGGAAAAACTTTTGCCGAAAAGGCACATTCCGTAAAGGAATGCTTTTCGGCAGCAAGGTTCTGTATATTGGGCGTCAATCAGTTCGCCCTTCACGGTTTGAGAAAAGGACATTTGCGTCAACCTCGGTTAATATCCCGATGATGGACGGTCACATTGTCCCACCGTGATTCAAAATGATCTTTCAGCGCCTCGGCAATCGCCACGCTGCGATGATTGCCGCCGGTGCAGCCAATGGCAAAGACGATCTGGCTCTTGCCCTCTCGGATATACAGCGGGTTCAGGAAGTCCAAAAGGCCGATGAGCTTTTGCAACAACTCCTCCGACTCTTTAAAGGAAAACACATAGTCCTTCACTTCCTTATCGAGACCGGTTTTGCTGCGCAGTGCCTCCACCCAGTAGGGGTTTGGCAGGCAGCGCACATCGATCACAAAGTCCGCTTCACTGGGAATACCGTGCTTAAATCCAAAGGACATCACATGAATGTTCATCATATCCTTGTCACTGCCCAAGAGGATCTGGGCCAAGCGAGTACGCAACTGATTAGGCGCTGCGTCCGATGTATCAATCACATAATCCGCCCGCAGCCGCAGGGGCGCCAAAATCTCTTTTTCATAAGCCAGTGCAGCGGCAATATCCCCGTTAAAGCGATCTGCATAGGGGTGCTTGCGGCGGGTAAGCTTGTAACGCTTCAAAGCCACCGGGGTCTTAATATCCAAATAAACAATCTTCACATCATAGCCGTAATTGGACTTGGCGTCGTTCATGCTCTTAATGAAGTCCTCAAACACTTCACTGGAGCGCACATCCACCACAATGGCTACTTTACGATACTCCTCCCGATTGGCAATCAAGCCGATAAAGGTGGGTAGCAGCACCGGAGGCATATTATCAATGCAGTAGTAGCCCACATCTTCCAAAAAGCCCATTGCGCTGGATTTACCGGCACCACTGACGCCGGTTATAATGATCAGTTCCTTGTTTGCAAATTCCATTAACTTTTACTTACTCCGTTACTCGTATTTCCATTTCCAGCTCTACGCCGGTCTCCGCCAGCACCTTTTCTCTGCACTGCCGGCAAAGAGCCAGCACATCGGCACAGGTGGCACCGCCTGTATTGATCACAAAGCCGGCGTGCTTCTCGCTGACCCGGGCACCACCCACACTTGTACCTCGCAGACCGCATTGGTCAATGAGCGCACCGGCAAAGTGACCGGGCGGGCGCTTAAAAGTAGAGCCTGCGCTGGGGTATTCGATCGGCTGCTTTTCCCTTCTGCGGCCGATCAGATCGTCCATTTTGGCTTTGATCTCCGCCGGATCGCCGGGCTGCAAGCGCAGCTCCAACCCGGTAATAATGCAGCCGTTGTCATAATACGCGCTGTGGCGATAGGACAGGTGCAGATCCTCCCCTGCCAGCTGACCCGATTTGCCGTCTTGATCAATATGGATGCAGCGCACCAGCACATCCTTCATCTCACCACCGTAGGCACCGGCGTTCATAAAGGCCGCGCCTCCGCAGGAGCCGGGAATGCCGTAGGCAAATTCCAGCCCCGTCAGGCTGTGCTCCAGCGCTGTGCGACACACCTTCATCAGCGACGCACCGGCCTGGGCAAAAATGGTATTACCCTTTACCGTTACGGCAGAAAAGTGCTTATCCATCACCAGCACCGCCGCGTCAATGCCCTTGTCTGCCACCAGCAAATTAGAGCCGTTGCCGATGGTCAAGAGTCGCACACCGTTTGCCTTGGCACACTGCACCAGCGCCGTGATCTGTTCTTCCGTCTCCGGGAACAGCAGCACCCGCGCCGGGCCGCCGATCTTAAAGGTGGTGTGCAGGCGCATAGGTTCGTTTTCCAAATAATCACAGCCCATTTCTCGGGCTGTCGCAAGGAGTTCTCTCACGCCATCACCCTGCATTATTTCACCTGATACAGCAGCGCTGCGCCGATGATACCGGCGTTATTGCCCAACTGTGCCTTTACAATCTGGGTTTGAATTTTGCTGTGAATGCTGTAACGCTCTGCCTGCACATAGCGGCGCAGGGGCTCCATTAAAGTGTCGCCCTCGTTGCAGATACCGCCGCCGATGCAGATGATCTCAGGCTGCAAGGCGTTGACCAAATTGATCAGCCCGCAAGACACATACTTGATATAGTTATTCACCACTTCAATACCGGCAATATCGCCCAGGCGCATGGCGTCAAACGCAGTCTTGCCATTGACACCGCCCTCTTCCGCAGCCAGGCGGTGCATAATGGAGTCCGGATAATCGTCCATTGCACGCTTGGTCTGGCGGATCAGCGCCGTGGCAGAAGCATAAGCCTCCCAGCAGCCCTTACGACCGCAGGAGCACTGCTCGCCGTCTACCATAATCACCATGTGGCCGCACTCGCCACCGGCGCAGTTGACACCGTTGACGATCTTGCCGTCCAAAATAATACCGCTGCCCACACCGGTGCCCAGGGTCACAGCCACAAAGTTCTTAGACCCGTTACCGCAACCGGCAAATGCCTCGCCCAGTGCGGCGCAGTTGGCGTCATTCTCTACAAATACATTGTCTACTCCCAGGCGCTCTCGCAGCATTTCCCGGGCAGGCACATTGTTAAAGGCCAGGTTGTTGGCAAACTCGATCACGCCGTCTGCATTGCAGGTACCGGGAGAACCCATACCTACGGCCACCAGGTCACTCATGGTGAGCTTGGCCTCCCGCACGGCCTCGCGGCACACCTTCTCCACATCGTCAAAAATGGCGTTGGCCGGGCGCGGCGCATTCGTCTTGGTCTTTGCAGTAGAGATAATATTAAATTGATCGTCCACCACGGAGGCGACAATGTTAGTGCCCCCCAAGTCAATTCCTAAGCTGTACATATCTTTTATCCTCCGTTATGAATTCTTCCAAATCTCCAGTTCTTTATCCTCCGGCTCGATCTCTTCCATCCCAAGACCGGCCATCAGCTCTTTGGCGGCGTTATAGCCCATTTTCTTTTGGCGGTTATTCATAGCCGCCGTTTCCACGATCACCGCCAGGTTCCGCCCGGGGGTGATGGGTACGGTGATCACCGGCACCTGAATATCCAAAATACGGGTATACTCATTGTCCAGTCCCAGCCGATCATACGCCTTGGTGGAGTCCCAAGCCTCCAGCTGAATGACCATATCAATTTTCTCCGTATTCTTAACGGCACCCATACCGAAGATCCGGCGCGCATTGATAATGCCGATGCCCCGCAGCTCCACAAAGTGGCGAATGTTGCTGGGTGACGCGCCTATCAACGTTTTGTCGCTGACCTTGCGAATTTCCACCGCGTCATCGGCGATCAGTCGGTGCCCGCGCTTGATCAACTCTACGGCCGCCTCGCTTTTGCCCGCGCCGCTCTCACCGGTAATGAGTACACCTTCGCCGTACACCTCCACCAGCACGCCGTGGCGTGTGATCCGGGGGGCCAGTTCTGCATTCAAATAAGCGATTAAAGTTGCCAGGAAGGGCGAGGTCTCCTCTTGGGTGCGCAACAGCGGCACCTGGTGCGCCTTGCACTCCTCAACGAAGTAATCCGGAATGTCCAGCCCACGAGTTACCACAGCCGCAGCCGGGTGCAGTGCCAACCAATATTGGAGTGCCCGGCGCCGTTTTTCCGGCTCCATATTCAGCAAAAAGCCAAACTCCGTCCACCCTAAGATCTGAATCCGATCGGCATCGAAATAATCCGTATAGCCGGTCATTACGATCCCCGGTCGGTTGACCTCATTGGTGGTAATCAAGATCTCATCCGCCGGCTTTGGCAAATAGATGATTTCCAGATTATGCGCCGCTATGATCTTCTCCAGCGATACAGAATAGTTCTGGGTCATTTTTCTCCCCCTCCCATAGGTATTTATACATATATCATTATATAGAAAGGTGGCCGGGATAGCAAGCCTTTTTTGCCGCTTTTCCAAATTCTTAGGCCGTAACGCGGGATTTAGCCGCAGGGCATAAACAAACTGTAAAATTCGCTGCCCGGCAATTTACATTCAGGCAAAATTGTGCTATAATGCCTAAAAATCCTTATGATTTGTAAAAGCAGGTGAAAACTTGAACGATAAATTAAAAATCGCCATCGGCACAGATGCATTCCCACCCACCACGGACGGGATCAGCAATGTGGCCCAAAGCTATGCGGAGAAGATCAATCAAGGTCTTGGTGAGGCTGTGATCGTCACCCCAAAGAATCCGAATCAGCAGGACTATAAATATCCGTATGAGATCTTTCGCTATAAAAGCTGGTGGATTCCCACCAAAGAAGGATACAGCGTAGGGTGGCCCTTTAAGCCGGAGCTGCACCAAGCCATTATCGACCGGCATTTTGATCTGTTGCACTCCCACTGTCCCCTGGCTACCAGCTACTACTTTAAGCGGGTGGCACAGTTGCATCCCATTCCTACGGTACTCACTTATCACACCAAGTATGAGTATGACTTTGACCGTTGCATTCCCGGCAAGCCGGCCAAGGACTTCGCCTACAATTTTATGCTGAAGAACATCAGCGCCGCCGATGAAGTGTGGGTCACCAGCGCGGGCACGGTAGAGAGTTTGCGCCGCTTTGGCTACCAAGGCGATTATGTAGTGATGCCCAACGGCTGCGATATGCCCAAGGTAGATGTGTCCCAATCCCAAGTAGATATGATCCGCCGCAAGCATAATATTCCTGATGGCGTGCCGGTGTTTATCTATGTAGGCCGTATGATTTGGTACAAGAACATTCGTTTAATTTTAGACGCCTGCAAAATTTTAATGGAGCGAGGCGAGGATTTTCGTTTGCTGATGGTAGGCTTCGGCGCCAACGAGAACGCCATACAAAAGTATTTTCGCAAACTGGGTCTGGCGGACAAAGTCATCTACACCGGCAAGGTGCTGGATCGGGCGGAAATTCAAGGCTATTACGGCATTTCCGATTTGCTGCTGTTCCCCTCTGTATTTGACACCAATGGCTTAGTTGTTCGAGAGGCAGCCTCTTGTGCCACACCCAGCTTATTGGTTGCCGGCAGCTGCGCCGCCGAGGGCATTACCGACGATCGCAATGGTTTTCTTTGCCTGGAGAGTGCCCACAGCATTGCAGTGCGCCTGCAACAGATCATGCACCAAAAAGATTATCTCCACCGCGTGGGCAAGGCCGCCCAGGAGGAGATCTATATCAGCTGGGACGACGCTGTGCGCCGCGCCTACGATCGCTACCATATTGTGATCGACAACTTCAAATCCAGGCAATAAAGGATAATAAAAAAAACACCGGCGGTGGGCCTTTCGGTCCGCCGCCGGCTTTTTTGCTGCCATTGTTCGTGGGTACTGTTGTATATCAAAGAAAGGGGGAAATCCAACAGCAGCGTCTATCTACGCCACATGGGCGTAAATGGTTATTCCAGTTCAATCCTGTGGCTCGTGGGGGTGTCCTCTGCCTTCTTGGGCAAAGTCAAGGTCAGCACGCCGTCCTTGTAGCCGCCCTTAATACCCTCAGTATCTACACCGCTTACATCAAAACTGCGGCTGTAAGTACCATAGGAACGCTCAGAGCGAATGTACTTGCCTTTTTTGTCTTTCTCCTCATAGTCGGAGTGGCGCTGCGCACTGACGGTCATCCGATCGCCGTTAATGTCCACATGAATATCTTTCTTATCAAATCCGGGCAAGTCCGCTTCCAATCTGTAAGCGTCACCCTCATCGGTAATATCCGTCTTAAAGGCAGACTGACTGTCGTTACTGAAGAACACCCCAAAGGGGTCCTCAAAAAAGTGGCGTTCAAAATTATCCATCTCTCTAAAGGGATCATAAGTGGTCATTGCATGATTATTTCTACGATTCAGCATATCTGTTACCTCCAAAATGAAATTCAAACTGTTGCTAACTTTATATGCAGATTCGGTAAGATTAAGTTGCCGACTGCGCTAGGTTGCTACCCATGGGTACCAACTCCTTTCTGATTCTAACGCACGGTTTGCATTGCTCTTTCTTTTGTTCCTCCCTTGGAACAATTCTTACTATAGACCCCATTTATGAATAATGTGTGAACAAAAGATAAACAATTAGCACTCTTTTTACAAGAGTGCTAATATGTGCCATTTATTACATTTTTCAGTGCTTTATCCTCTGCGCAGCAGCTTTTTGGCACAGGCAACCGCCTTTTGTTTTACACTTTTGCCATAGAACAGGCAATATTTGTCC
>OGWV01000336.1_pt1 | contig 27275 bp, 11 predicted proteins | sample 1576081 | NCBI WGS metagenome assembly OGWV01 (sample SAMEA3541541, study PRJEB24748) | human gut metagenome | biome: human gut; feature: human-associated habitat; material: faeces | place: China | collected 2012 | reverse complement strand
GGAAGGCAGAATCGAAGGCATCGGAATTGGCGAGATTCGGATGCTGGTTCACTGGTGAATTTGATGGATTAACTACTGAAGAAGCTAAAGAGACTATTGTTGAAAAACTAGCTAAAGAAAATTTAGGTTCTGCAAAAGTTAATTACAGATTAAGAGACTGGTTAGTTTCAAGACAAAGATATTGGTGACTCAATATGACGCTCAGATGCCGAATGTAAAAGTTGCTTTCGGCCCTGAAACTCTTGTTAATACTTTTGGCGAATATATTTCAAAGCACGGTATGACCCAGCTTCGTATTGCTGAAACTCAAAAGTATGCTCATGTAACTTTCTTCTTTAACGGCGGCGAAGAAAAGCAGTATGATGGTGAGGACAGAATTCTTGTAGCATCACCTAAAATTTCTACTTTTGACCTTATGCCTGAAATGAGCGCACCTGAAGTATCACAAAAGCTTAATGAAGCTGTAAGAAGCGGCAAGTATGATGCAATTATAGTTAACTTTGCAAACTGCGATATGGTTGGTCATACAGGTATTATTCCGGCAGCTGTAAAGGCAGTTGAAACTGTTGATGCATGCGTTGGTTCACTTGCCGAGGCCGTTATTGAAATGAACGGTAATCTCTTTATCACAGCAGACCACGGCAATGCTGATAAAATGCTTGATGAAAACGGTGAACCGTTTACAGCGCACACAACAAATCCTGTTCCGTTTGTTGCAGTTAACTGCGGTGACGGTGTAGAACTTCGTGACGGCGGTAAGCTTTGCGATATTGCACCTACAATGCTTCAAATGCTCGGACTTGATAAGCCTGCTGAAATGACAGGTACATCTTTAATTAAATAATTGAATTTATTTATGGCAGGCAGGGTGAAAACTCTGCCTGTTTGACTTTATATGCTTATCTTATATAGAATGAGGGGTAAATTATGCCGATTGAAATAATCAGAAATGATATTACAAAGATGGAAGTTGACGCCATAGTTAATGCCGCAAATCGCACTCTTTTGGGTGGAGGCGGAGTTGACGGTGCTATTCATAAAGCAGCAGGTAAAGGCCTTTTGAAAGAATGTATGACTCTCGGCGGCTGCAAAACAGGGCAAGCGAAGCTTACAAAGGGATATAATCTGCCCGCAAAATATGTTATTCATACGGTAGGCCCTGTTTGGCACGGCGGAAATAATAATGAAAAGGAGCTTTTAACTTCGTGCTATAAAAATTGCCTTGCAATAGCAAAGGAAAACGGTTTTAAAACAGTAGCATTTCCTCTTATAAGCGCAGGTGTGTACGGCTACCCTAAAGCGCAGGCACTAAAAGTTGCAGTTGATACTATTCGTGATTTTTTGCTTGAAAATGATATGACGGTTTATGTTGTTTTATTTGATAAAGAGCTTGATGAAATCGCCACAAAGCTTTCAAAAAATTAGAGCGAGAATGTTAAGCAGGATTTTAAAAAAAGAAGAAAATAATACAACCCCCACGATTAAGACTAAATCGTGGGGGTTGTTGTATGTAGTATTATTCATTTACCGGTTTGATTCTGTAAACTACCGTTGAATGTTTAGGTATAGATGCCGAAATAGTAGTTCCGGTTGTGCGCTCGTCAGTCCACAAGTCGTGCAGTTCATATCCTGTCGGTACTTCTTCAATACCCAAATACTTGTCTTTAACAAGTTCATCAAGCTTGAAGCTTACGCTTTTTGTGGAAGATTTTGTGTTAAACAAGCACAGCGCAACATCACCGTTTGCAAGCGGCCTTGCAATAATATCAATTCCGCTTTCTTTTTTAATCCTTTTTGCCGGTTTGCCGAGAGCGTCTTGGTCAACTGCAATCATATGCTTGTTTGTAACTATTTTGAGCGTGTTATTTTCTTTATCAGGCATACCGTTTGTTACAAATTGCCTAATATCATTGCCGAGCATAAGCGGAGCGGCAAGCATACACCAAAGTGAAAAATGCGTTCTGTTTTCATTATCGTCAAGATTTCCGTTGCCAACTTCCAGCATATCAGGGTCATTCCAGTGGCCTGCACCCGCATATTTGTAAAGTTTTAATGTGCGGTTATATATCCAAACAATGCTGCTCCATTTAGGCATAATATCAGGCGTTGTGCGCCACATTGAACCTGCCTTTGCGCCCCAAATGTATGGGCGTGCAGTACCCCATTCGCATATTGAAAATGTTATAGGCTTTTCCGGTGTTCTTGTAACTTTTGCCCACATTTGCGTTGCTTCTTTAAGTGCGTCACCCATACGCTTATATTGAACAAAAGATGAATCAATATTAGTTACAATAGGGTTTTTGATTGTCATATGGTTTGTGCCGCTTGCAAGTTCAACCACAATTTGCTGCCTTCCCAAAGGGCTGAAACCTTTTGTTTCAGGGAAGAAAAGTTCATGCATTTTGCCGTCAATATCAATTTGCATATACTGCTTTTTCTTTGCTCTTGATTTATGGAAAACAAAGGTTAATACATATTCACCCTTTGTATCAACATCAAAATCAAAGCTTGCCGAGCCTGAACCGTGGCTAATAAATCCGATAGCCTTTTTGCTTGGCACATCAGGCATTTTAATAATCTTTGCTCTTCCGGTAAACTGCGCGTCCTCCGGCCTTAAATCAAGCTCAAATGCACTTTTTTGCTTTGTAATTTCTATATGTTCAATCGCCGGGCAGTCACCGCTTATTCTGTCATGGTGGCAAAAATCATATTTGAAAAATTCACATCCCCAAGATGCAAGCGTTTTGGCATCAAGCCTTTCATTGCCGAGTGATGCAGGCAAATCCTCACAGGTGAGTGTACCGTTTGATGAATAAAGCCCTACCTTTAAGCCGAGAGAGTTAATATCTTTAATAAGATTAGGTATACCGCGGCTGAAAGTGCCGAGGTCACCCTGCAATTTACCGTCGCTGTCACGAAGAGAACTTTGCCAGCAATCATCAAGGTTAATAAATTCATATCCTGCGTTTGCAAGGCCACTGTCTTTCATGGCATGGGCTGTTTGCATAATTATATCTTGATCAATATTATTTCTGAATGTATTCCAGCTTGACCATCCCATCGGCGGCGTTTTTGCAACCTCGTTTGAGTAATCCTCCTCTTCGCTGATGTCAATGGTGAGCGAAGTCGGAATAAATACTTTCTTTAAAGCACATATCGGACATTTACCGTTAGCTTTCATATTCAAAAACCAAGAAACGAATAAAACAAGTAATACCAACAAAACAGCAATTAAAATTATAGCAATGTACTTCATTCTAAACCTATCTCCTTAAACATCTCAAGCTCCTTTTGAGCTAAAATATACGTCTTTTCATCATCAAGCGAATTTACTGCATTTAGCATAAATTCTTTTTTGTGTTTAAAATTATAAATAATTCGATACACCCAAGCGTACAAAATAAGCCAAGGCCTACCGTTAATAAATTTTATATAATCAATATCCTTAAGTTTTTTATACGGCGGAAAGAGCAGGCGAAGCTTTGTCATAAAAGATGAAGCTTTTCTGCCTTTTTCAAGCTCTTTTCTTGCAATGGCAATACCGTTATTTTCATTATCATTGCCAAATGCACCGCAGTTGCAAAGATATTCTTCAACTTCTTTTGTATCAATATTGTAATTGACACCGTACCCAAAAAAATTGTTGCAAACATTAAGCATTGTTTTGCCGAATGTTTCAAGGCCTACGGGTTTTAAATATTCAAAAACCCGTACTAAATCAATGTTTGAATTTTTAAGCATAATTGCAAGGTCAACAATAAGCTTAATTCCCGCACCGTAAAATTTGAAATGGTGTGCTGTATGTGCAATTAGATATGCAAAGTGAAAATTATTATCAAATGTTCCCTCAAATCCGTCAAATACGGCATAATCAAATGCATTGCAAAAAGGTTCTTCATCATAATGGTTTATAAGCTTTGTGTGAATTTCAAACAAAACATTGTTTTTAACATAGTTATATACCGGCCCATTTTGCTTAATGCAGTCAAAACCATTTGATGTGAGAAGTTTTTTTACTTTGTTTCGGTCACATTCTTTAATAAGTATGTCTATATCGCCCATAGCGCGACTTTCGGGCACAGGGTAGCTCTGTTTAAGCACTGCGCCTTTAAACACGATATACGGCACCTCAGAAGCTTTGAGAAACGTTTTCACTTCTTTGAGCATATTCGATTGAAGGTTTGCAAGGTATATCAAATCAAAAAAGCTGTTTTCAACCGCATTTTTAAATTTTGGCGATATATCATTTTTATTTTCAGCATTGGCAACTGCACAGTTAACAATTCCCAAAAGGTTATGAACCTTTGCATATCTGTAAATTTTTTTGTAATCAACGCTTGTATCGAAAATAAAGGCGTTATTGTTAATATAATTTTTGCAAAGGTTGATAAGTGCTTTATATTCCTTATCCATATCAGTTAAATACTGCATTACCTACTACAAGGCTTAATAACGTAATAATAAGGCCTGCAATGAACACACCGAGTGAAATTACAATAAAACTCTTTTTCTTATCAAGATGGAGGAGGGAAGCAAGAAGTGCGCCGGTCCATCCGCCTGTACCCGGAAGCGGAATTGCCACAAAAATAAGAAGCCCCCAAATACCGTATTTATCAATTTTATCTCTCTTTTTTAATGTTTTATCTTCAAGCCAATAAACGAATTTATTTATGCCCGGAACTTTTTTTAATAAGTCAAAAATCCAATTTATTAAAAGAAGTATAAAAGGAATAGGCAATATATTACCTAAAAAGCTGATAATAAAGCCAACAAATGGATTCATCTGCAACAGCACGATTGCTGTGAACATACCGAGTCTGCATTCTAATATAGGGCAGAGTGAAATTATAAACACAACAAGCCAATCGGGTATTCCGTGAGCGGTTAAAAATTCCTGCAAATTTCTACAAAGTTCCTGAACCATAAATTATTTCTCCTTTAGATTTGTGGTTTTATTATTTGCTTTTTTTTAGATTTTCTTTATATTTTTGTTTTTGCTTTTTCTTATAATTTTCATATCTTATTTGTTGCTTGCTTTTCTGTGGCGGGGTAAATTGCTTTTGCCTTTCCATTTGCGCTATTCTTTCCTGCCGGAGTTTCTCTTTTATTTCCATTTCTTTTTGAACATCTTGCGGCAGAGGAATATCTTTTGTAACAATAAGATTGTTTTTAAGTAAGAAATCAACTGCTTCGCGCAATATTTTTTTATCATTTTCAAATGATAAAAATCCAATTGCCTGGTCATAAGCAAGCCACATAAAGTCATCAATTTCTTCTTCCTGAACTATGGTTCGCATATCATCGGTAGTTGCAACAAAGATTGAAACTTTTTTATCAACATTATTTCTGAGCTTGTATTTTGATATTCCTTCATATCCAAGTTGAATACGGATATGAAGCCCTGTTTCTTCAAGCACTTCTCTTTTTGCTGCATCATATTTTGTTTCGCCCATTTCAAGATGGCCTTTAGGAAATCCCCAATTTGACGAGCGTTTGTTTTTAATAAGAAGATAACGAAGCTTTCCTTTAATTGACCTATATACAACTGCGCCGGCACTTGATTCATAGTAGCAAATGAGGTTATATTGCGGAAAATCGTTTTCAACATCAATGACCTGTAAAATGTCTTGATTTATATAGCGTGAACTGCGTGACGCCATAATCCACATAGTTTTTAAATTTTTGTTCTCAGAGTCTTTAGGAATGAGTGCTGCAATAATTCTACCGTCAAAATTGCATACTGTGTGAGTTACTCCCATTACAAAAGCATATTGGTTTTTATGTCCGTTAATTTCAACTACATTTAAGGGATAAACATAACCGCTTTCGTCAACAGAATTTATAGGTTTAACAACTCTTCCTTTGGCTGCCTTGCCGAGAAGCATAACATCACCACCAAGTAAAAGATATAATTCATTTGCTATTATATCTTATTTTTAATGGTAATACAAGATTTTTTATTTATAAATATAAAAAGATAAAGGGCAACTCTATGACAATTACAACGAGGCGCGCTTTAGCCACTTTATCGACAGTCAAAAAGGGCAACTCCAAAAGGAGTTGCCCCTGATTTTTATTTCGGCTAAAACTTTATGTTTATGCCATTGTCTGAAGAAGGTCTACAAGAGAAGCAATAACTGTATCAGTATCACCCTGAAGAACAGGAAGAACCTGATTAACAACTCCGGATACAGTTTCGTTACCGCCTACAAGACCTGTGATAAGATCACTTATGTTCTTGAAGTTATCGCCTGTGTTAACAGTTTCGATTAAGTAGCCGAGTACTGCAATGAGTGTTTCTGATGAATCACCTTCAACATAAATTCTTGCACCGTATGTAGCAGCCTGTGAAGTGTCTGTAATTACTTTACCGTGGCTTGCAAGCTTCAACCAATCTACATCATTAAGCTTAATTCCGAGTGGTGTGCCCTTAATCTTAATAAGACCAAGGATATTATTTACAAGAGGAATAATAGCGTCACCGCCAAGGAGTGGCTTAAGTGTTGCATTAAGGTCATAGATGTCAAGAGAGAAGTTTGTAACACCAATCTTACCGAGAATTGCATTAAGGTCAACTTTAAGTGCCTTAAGAAGTGCAGGTAAGAGAGTATTAAGATCAACTATTGGTTTGATAGCATCAACAAGAGCTGAAATCGGAGTGAGGAGGTTGTCAAGAATCTGGCAAAGTCCGTCATTACCAATGAAGAGTGCAAGGTTTGGAAGCATTGCAAACAATGTTTCAAGAGGAGCATTAAGTATATCCTCAACCTTATCCCAAAGAGGATTGATAATATCAAGAAGAATATTATCGTAAGCTTCGTTTATATCTTCTCTGTATTGATACTGAGTTTTGATGTTATACATTGAGAATGCTTCCATAAGAGGAACGATTGATGATGTATAACCGTTTGAACCAGGAATTCTTACTATGTCAAAGATTCCGAGTGATGCATCATTAAGAAGTACATCGAGTACACCGTAGATAGGACGGAGAACTGCAACAAGTGCGTGGAAGAATGTATCTGCATCCTTAACACCCCACTTAAGTGATGCTGTGTTAACCTTTGACCATGAACCTGCCTTTGCGATTACGCTTGCATTTGCAGCATAAGTTTGACCGTAAGATTCATCTGTAAGAAGTTTAGCAACATTGCTTGTTGAGAAGTCAATGTTAGTTTGTGCAAGGAGAGAAACGAGTGAACCGTCGCCAACCTTAACACCTTCAATTGCACCGTAAAGTCCGGTAAGAAGTGAGTTAATAATGTCATCCTTGAAGATAAGACCGCCGATTAACTTGGTAAGACCGCCGTCAACCAAACCGCCTACAAGTCCGTCAAGCATTGGAGGAAGATTCTTAAGGAAGTCAACATCAACACTTTCAGGATAAGAGAAGTCATATGAACCTGTCTTATAAGCTGTGTAATCCCAGAATGCATTAGTAGGTTCGCCTGTTAAGAAGTAGAATACTGCACGTACAATATCATCCTTATCAGCAAGGCCGATTGTAGTGAATACAGTTGAGATGATAGATTTGAGCATATCATTACTCTTAATAGCTTTAATTGAAGTAATAAGTGATTTGATAGATTTTGAGTTCTTAACAAGAGTATCTGCAATATAACGGAGAACTGCAACAAGAACTTCGCCCTTATCAGCAATTACTTCCTTATTTGTAAACTTGCCTTCGGCATTCTTAACCATTGATTTAGATGTAACAACCTTACCGTGTGATGCGATTGTTGACCACTTAAATTCAGGAAGTTTAATACCGGACTTCTTAAGTAATGAGTTAAGAAGAGGAACTACAATATCTTGAATGTTGCAAGACTTAAGGTCTGCAAGTTTGATGTTAAGCTTAACACCTTTAACCTTGAGTGCGTTTGTAACAACTTTGCCAAGGTCCTTGCCGAGTACCATTGTAAGAATCTTATCAACATCCACACCTGCTGATTTAGCAGTTTTAAGAATGTTTGTAACAGGAGCAAGGAGATTATCGAGTAACTGGCCTATGCCGTTGTTATCAATAAAGTATGCAAGGTTTGGAAGAACAGATGTGAGTGTATCAAATGGCTTATCAAGAAGTGTATCTACAAAGCTCATAAGAGGATTGAGAACATCAAGAATTACATTATCTTTAGCCTTCTTGCAATCTTTTTGATACTGCTTAAATGTTTTAATCTTGCTGTTGCTTACTTGAAGAACATCAAGAAGAGGAACAATTGCACCTTCATAACCGTTAATACCGTTAACGCCTACATTAAGAGCATTAAGATCAAGCTTAATTGTTGAAAGCTTGGAGTCAGGGTTCATATCATCCTTAAGGGTAAGAGTGAGAACGCCCTTCTTAAGCATATAAGTAAGTGCAACTTTGCTTGTTACTTTACCGTTGCTGTCTTTAATATCAAATGAAGTTGAAGCCTTCTTGATATTGATATTACTGAGGTCAATCTTTCCTTCATTGAGGAATACAGCAAGAACGCTGTTTACAGGACGGAGGATTGCTGCAAGAGCATTGATAAAGCCCTGCTCTGCCTTTGCTGAACCATCCTTGAAGCCCCAGTTAATTGTTTTAACTTTCTTCCAGCTCTTTGCCTTCTTAAGTGTGTTGGCTGCTGAAGTGTAAGTTTTGCCATAGCTCTTATCTACAAGGAGATTAGCAACACCCTTTGGTGATACTGCAATGCCTACCATATTGAGATATGGTGAAATCTTCTTGGTATCAAGCGCACCGTAAAGTGCCTTTGCAAGAGATGTGAGGTTAGCGTTTGTAAATGCCAATCCGCTGACAATGCTCTTAAGATTTGATGCGTTAACTACACCGAAGTTGGCGAGAAGAGCCATAACTGCATCAACTGCTGTGTCAAGCTGTGAAACAGCGTTATTTGCATCAAAAGCTGTAATTCCGTCAGGATACTTAAAGTTTAATGATGTACCCTTGTAATTCTTATAAGTCCAGTAAACTTCTGTTGGTGACTGAGTGAAGTCAAGAAGCTTGCCGATAACTTTAAGAAGTCCCATAGCGTCAAGCTTACCTGTTTCGATGTACTTGATAAGCTTTTGAATTCCCTTGCTAATCTTGTTGTTGCCCATAATCAACTGAATGATTGTGGTAAGATTATTGTTTGTCTTTACGAATTCAATTACATAATCAAGAACATAAAGAAGTGTTTGAGCAGGAGAAGCTGTTTTGCCGAGTGCATTCCAGTTAATGTTATTAAGCTTAATGCCTGTTTTAGCAAGAAGTGTATTTATAATAGGTATAATATTATTACCTGAAAGAAGGTATCCCTTTACTTCAATACCGATTTCCTGCTTATCATTAACTGTTACCAATTTACCGAATGTTTTAGTAGCAATGTTTTCAAGGAATGAAGCAAGAGTAGGTGATGTTGCACCAAGAGTACCATTGCTTATTCTGAGGATTTTTGCAAGTCCGTTAACTTCATTTGAAATAGGTTTAACGGCGTTTGCAATTGTTGAAGCAAGTGTAGGAGCTGTTGTGTCATCTAATATAACACCGATAGCCGATACAAGGTTCAACAATGTAGTTACAGGTTTTTCAAAGAATTTGTCAAGTAATGCAACGATTGGGTTAACAATTCCTACAAATACTTCATCACGGTATGGATTGCTCTTGTCAGCGAACTTTTCAGGAGTATCAACTGTGATGCCTGTTTTTACTGCGATTGTATTAAGAACCGGATAAAGTGCATTTTCGTAAATGCCTGTGTCAATAAGAAGTACGCCGATAATAGATGTGAGAAGTCTGAGTGATGTTGAAAGACCATTCATAAACTCATCTCTGTTGCCGGCTGAAACACCCCAGTTAATGCTTACATTGAGTGTTCCGTTGTCATTAACAGCATCGCTCCAGCTTGCAAGCTTCTTAAGTTTACCGCTGGCATTCTTAATATCTGTGTCTTTAATTCTTACAGCTAATGAGTCAGGAGAAATAAGTCCGTTAACTGCTTCGCTGATAAGATTGTATTTAGCTGAAACATTGTTTGCACCTGTGTATGAATAAGCGTACTTATCAGTAAGGTTTGCAACAAGTGATTCAATGAGTGCATAAGTTCTTACTACTACTGTGGTAAGTCCTTCATTTGTGTAGATATCCTTAGGGTTAACATTACCGTTAGAATCAGCTGAGCGTGAATCTTCACCGTTAAGGTAATATAAATAGGTATTAAGTAAATCTATTACTGCATTTGCTGAGTTAGCACCGATGTAATTTGAAAGTAATGAAATTACGCCGACAATAATATTATTTGTTTTGTTGATTGAATAGCCATTGATTCTTGAATCAGCAAGGAGAGATGACAATGCTTTATCAAGCTTTTCAATTGTGCTGTCAACACTCTTAACATCTTTGCTCTTATACGCTGAAATGTCAACTGATGAGTTAGAAGTTTGAACTGCCTGTGTAGGAGCAGTTGTTGTATTATTATTTGTATTTTTATTTGTATTGTCAGTCTTCTTAAATGATTTAACAAGACTTTGAATTACATCTACAAGCTTGCTTATATTAGTGATAAGGAAGTAAGCATTGTCTTTATCAAGTCCGACAAATCCGCTTGCCTGCTTTTCAAATGTAAAGCTGTATTTGCTTTCACGGGTGATTTGGAAAATGCTGTTAAACAAGTCTGTAAGTGCGCTTGTTTCGCCAAATCCGCCGATTGACTGAAGAACACCTGTAATGATAGGAAGGTTCTTTGCAAATGCACTGTTGTCTGAATCAATAACATTGTTTGCAAGACCGAGGATTGCATCAAGCCAATCTTCTACAAAGATACCAACGAAAGTATCAAAAATCTTTGTTGAATCAGGATTTTGAGCATATGACTTGAATTCAGTTACCTTTGTGTTAGAAACAGCGGTATAGGTTTTACCCGATACTGTAATTTCTTCAGTTTTAAATTTACCGTCGTAGCAGTATGTCCATGCATTTTTGCTGATACCGTACTTATCTGCTCCAAGGTCTTCCATAATATCGAAGAGCTGTGGAATAGCAACCATTAAGTTGTTAAGTCCGCTGTTAGCAATATTTCCGTTGTTATCTTTACCCTTAACTTGATTTCTGAGTGATGGGGTATTTACATAAGTGTCAACTGCTGTTGTAAATAATCCTGCAAGTTCGTTAATTACTTCTGCAAGTCCGGTTGCAAGCTGAGCGTTTGTGTCTGAAAGAACGCCTTTATCATCTGTAAATGCTTTCTTAAGAACCTTATCAAGTCCGCTGAGCTTAGCGTCCCTAAGTGCTTTATCGGCAATGTAAATTCCTGTGATGTAAGGAACTTTTGCTTCATATTTACTGTAAACAGTAAATTTAGCATTTGTTGGAGCTTTTGCAAGAGCTACTGAAATATCATTGCTTGTTACACCATTATATGTATAGTATGTAACATCTTCGGTATATTCAACTGTCTTTGCAGTACCGTTTTCATCCACTTCTGTTTTTGTCTTCTTTTCTGTTACAACTTTAGAAGTGATTTCGTTGCCTTTACTGTCAACAATCTTTTCATATTTAGTAACATATTCTGGTTTGCTGATAACAGTACTTGTTGTAATATTCTTTGTCGTAATTTTATCAAGTCCGCCTGATAAATCGGTATATTTGGTGATTTTGAAATTCTTTTCAGCACCGTTATTCCAATATGTACCGCCCATCTTGTCATAAGAACCATCATTCTTGAGCCAATGCATAAGCAATGGAAGCATTTCATTAAGGTCCCAAGCAAGTGTGTCAATACCGATGTATGAGCCGTAATCAGCGGTTAAGTCATAAAGAAGACCATCATGTGTGAAGTTATAAAGCATATTGTTTTGCTTGGTTTCACCTGATTTAGCACTGAAGAATATCGGTTCAAGTACTTCGTTTACAAGAACAACAACAAGCGGAAGAAGATTGAATATTGTTTCAACCGGTGATTCAATAAGGTTAGCCCAAATATTGTAAGTTGCTTTGACAAGGTCAATTTTTGTTGAAGCAAGTTCGTCAAGAGCACCGTCGATAATATTTCCTATTGTTGAACTCGGATCGAGATATGTGGAAATAATAGAGTTAAGAACTATATTTGTAAGCTGTGTACCACCGTTACCACAAAGAGCTGCAAGTGCATTGTTGATAACAGGCTGCTTTTGAGCGTCTGTAAGAGTTACACCTGTTGTATCAAGATGTTCTTTAACATAGTCATTGATAAACTTGCTAATATCCAAAGAACATTTGATTGAATTGTTATCATAAGTTAAGTCGTCAGACGCAGTGCTTATTTTTGAGCAAAAATAAGATGTAAGAGTTGACATATATGAATATTTAACCCATTCATTTAAATCTGCTTTTGAATAAGTATTGCCGGTATGCTTGTATGCATAAATACCGGTGTTAGGATCTGAATTTTCAGTATCTAAAAGAGTAGCATTTTGAATATAATCACTTGTTTTATTGCTTCTGTTGCTAATCCAGTTACCTGCAAACAAGTTGATAACCTTGTTACGCTGTTGTGCATCAGAGTTGTTATTCTTTCTGCTGTACATCTTCAAGAATGTAGCAAAATATTCAATAGTGGCTGTATCTCTGAGATTCTTAGGAAGAATGAAAGTTTTAGAACCGTCTGTATCATTAAACTTCATACTACCGTCAGCAAAATATCCGTTTATTGTTTCAGGGAAATTGTTATCTTGAGTAGCAACCAAGTTCAAAATTGAATACATCTGTTCAAGTTCATCATCTGTAAGGAAGAATTCATCTCCGTCTTGCCAGTAGAAGTTGAAGCCCGCAGGCATATCCTTATCAACTGCTTGATTTATATCTTCAAGTTTAAGTCCTTTAAAGTCAACCAATGCTCCTTTTAAAATATATTGAGCATAAGGAGCGTTTTGTCGTCCGCCGCCATTTACATCATCAACAAGTGAAGCGTATGATAATATGATATAAAGGCTTGTAATATAATCCTTAACAGAAGATATTGACGATGCATCTGTGGATGCACTATCTCTGCTGAGCATTTCGCTTACTGCAGTGTCAAGACTGTCGTATCCGAGAGCTTTAGCAAAGAATGGCTCAATCTGTGATAATAATCCGTCAACAGTTTTAAAAGTTTTAATACCGGTTGATTCAATGGTGTATGGGTCTCCGGTAGGAGATGTAACTTTTGGGTTCCATTGGTCATTAAAGAAATCTGAATCAGCAGAGAGTTTGAAATCTGCACCGCCGTCAACAGCAAGTCTAATGTAAGGCATGGTTCTTGCTAAGTTACCGCCAAACATATTTGTGAAAGTATCTGATTGAGGTGAATATGCATAGTAAATACAATCAGCAACATCAGAGGCATTAAGATCAATACCAAAAATTTTATAGTAATTGTTTAAGTAACTGCATACTTCATTTACGGTTTTCTGCTGATCTTCTGTGAGTGTGTAGGTTGCGGATTTAAGCTGTGAAAGGCTTGCCATCATAGATGTTTCACCTATTCTTACAGGTCCGCTGTCACCGTTGAAGTCCAACATATCTGTGATTGAAGAAAGTTCAACAGGTTTGATTTTACCATCTGCAACTTGATCGTCATATTGCTGTGCAATTGCAGGCAAAATATTATCAACAGCATCGGAAATATCAAAGTTAGTAGAAGTATTTGAATCTACTAATGTTGTTAAATACCACAAACCTTTGGTGTTGTATTTAATGTTAACGTAGTGCTTGTGCTGACCTGTTGAGTCAACAGTGATTTTTTTGATTGCTTTACCCTCAAGGTTGCGATCGCCTGCACCATAAAGAATATCTTCAAGTGCTTTCTTTGTTTCTTTGTTTGCAGAAATGTTGCTTACACCGTCATAAATGAGCTTATGGCACATACCTGCAAGCTGGAAGAAATTGATGTCGTCGCTGAAATTGTTGAGGTAGTCATAATTGCTTACATTTGATGATGATTCACCAATAATGTCTGTGACAAATTCCGATTGGCTTGTAGATACAGCCATTTTGCCGACAGCATTGATAAGCGTAGGCTGAAGTGCCTGCAACATCTCAGGAAGAGTCGTATTCTCCTTAATTGATTCTTTCTGGTCTTTAGTCAACTTGTCTGAAGTTGTACCAAGACTGATTGCCCCTTTGTTATAGACTACTTTTGATATTGCGTCTATACCCATGAGAAGGGACGGAAGCTCATCTGCCAAACCGTTGACGGTTTTATATGCGGATGAAGCATTAACGCTGGAAGTGTTCCACAATGGGTTGTCATTACTGTTTTTTGCAAATGCAGTAAATCCAACTGAACAAGTGGTCACGACCATTACCACAGCTAAGAAAAAGCTGAGTATTTTTTTGCTCGTTCTCATATAAATTTTCTCTCCTTTACAATATGATTTACGAACTTTGTCGTATGGTAACGCATTTTGGATTATGCGCCGAGCAGTATTTGTTTATTACACAGTTTCTACACAAAAACTGCTTTTTAGGCGCAGGATATCCACACGCGTATTAACAAATACAATATATTTATATCAAATAAAATCTAATAAGTCAATAATTTTATAACATATTTTGAATTTATTGTGAATTTTAACATATTTTGTGTTTTGAATTTGACAACGGAGTGCTTGTAAATGGACTTAATCGGAAAATGTGTCTAACAAGCGTCGATTTTATTAAGAGCAACTGAAAAACGAATAAAACATAGAAAAAGTGCATTAAAAATTTTGTAAAATGTAAAGCCCGAAACCTTTACAAATGTAAAAATTGTGTAAAGTATTGTCGCTTTACTCGCCGTGAAAAGCTTATTTTTCTCTTTAAAATCATTAACAAATTGTAAAATTTTCGTAAACTAATTGTGCAGAGTGACAAAAAAACGAAGTCGTTTTTGGCTAAAGTTACAAAAATGAGGATTGTAGGTTTAATTTATTGACTTTCGGGTGGCCGTATGTAATAATTATAATGTGTTTAAAGCACATATTGCGCCAATTTAATGCTGTGGCTTGTAATGAGCCTTCATTCTAATTCAGATTGCCTGATGGTCAGAGATTGCGACGGGCATTACGCACAATATGTTAACACTTCACTTTAAATTTTTTAAAATTTTACGGAGGTAAAAAATGAAAACGAAAGCAAAAAAGTTTTCCCATAAGCTGCTTGCGTTGTTTATGGCTGTTCTTATGGCTGCTTCTTGCTTAACATGTGCATTTTCAGCTCGCGCTGCACCTGTTAGTTCAGAAAAGCAGTACACAGATGACGCGTTAGAATATAACGACCTTGCTTGGAATATTCTTTCTGACGAACAAGCCGCAACAGCATTGCTTGACTATGCGGACCTTATGCTTCCTACAGTTGCTCCAACAGTTTACAACCTTCTTGCAAATCTCCCATCCAGCGTTACAGCTTATATGACATGGGATGCCGCTAATAAGCATCTTAATATCAACGCGTTCGGTATTATTAAATATACCTTAACAGTTAAGCTTGACAGCGTTGATGATGTAATGCTTACACTTGAAAGTGTTGCAGGTCTTCTTTCTAAGTATGGTAGTTATGTTGGTGACGCAGGTAACATTCAGCTTAAATCATTAGCTTCAAGTGATGCCAGCAAGAATTTCTGGCATGTTACAAGAGAAAACTATTCATCAACTGAGATTGTTAAGAGAGCTCTTGCTCTTCTTCAAATCAACTCAGCTGACTATGCCGGTAAGGATGTACTCGGTCAGGTATTAAGAGGTGATTTCAACCTCGGTGTTCTTAAGAGTGCGGTTAATATCTACAAGCTTCTTGCAGGTCCATTAGGCTTCAGCGATGAAAGTTATGCTAAAAACCTTGTTTATAACATTGTTCAGCAGCTTATTTTCAACTATACTAAATGGTATACACAGGATGAAATCAATGATTTCAAGAGTGGTAAAACCCAATGGGTATATGATGACCAGCTTTTCGATAAGCTCTCTACCGAGCTTCTTCAGAAGATAAGCGTTCTCGTTACATATAACCAAGAATATAATGAAAAGAACGAAGATGGCTCACTCAAGCCTATTCAGAACACATCAGCTACTCGTTATCTTGAAATCAAGGCTGAAATGAATAAGTCAGGCTCGGATTATGCAACAGCCGCTGCTAAACTCGGTTATGACCCTAACCTTGTATATTCAAGCGAATTTAAAGATGATGACGGCAATCCGCTTAATGTTCTTCTTTTTGCTTATGGACATCCGGATAAAAACGGTTATGCAACAGAGCAAACAACAAAGATTACATTTAAGCCAACCGATTCTCTTTTCAAATTCGGTTATAAAGCACTTGATCTTGCTTGGGATACAGTTCTCAAGGGTTCAATCAAGCTTCTCCATGTAAACACCCAGGGTGACAGAAATCTTGATAATGCATACTATTATTATTTCGACCAAAAGGGTCAATGGAATTCAAGCGATATTGCTTCTAACTATACACAGGAAAAGATTAACCAATGGGCTGAAGCTAATTACGAAGCTTATGGCGATAAATCAGCAGATGACTTTATTGCAAAAGCTAAGGAACAGCTTTCATTTGACCGTGCAGCTGCTGAAACATCAAAAGGCAAGTGGTCAGATATTGATGAAACAAAGCTCTTTGCTAAGTTAAGATACAGTCCTCTTGCTGACTACGGTTTCAATATGCAAACAGGTCCTATCAACCTTTACTTTGCACAAACCGGAACAAAGAATATTGACGATTTCTTTAATAATGAATATTCAAATTACGGTTCAATGGTAGCAGGCTTTAACGATGCACTTGTTGCAGCAGTTAATGATTTGTTCCCACAAAGAGATAACATTATCGGCAATCGTCCGGAAATGGCAAAATCTCAAACTACAAAGGCAGACGGTGTTGAATCAATCAATGATGCAACAATCAGGAAAATCACTTCAACACTCGTTGGCAATGCACTTAAGATGGTTCAGTACACAGCAGATGCTACTGACGCTAACATTCTCAAGGCATTCTATGATGCTAACGGTACTAATGCTGTTCTTTCAGAAGCAAATCTTGAATCAGCAATGGTTCCTATGCTTGTTGCTTGTATCGGCCAGGTTAACCTTGGTGCAGGCAAACTTCAAGATATTATCCACCCAGCAGAATGGGATGGTTGTAAGGATGCAGAAGCAGTTGCTTATGTATGCCTTAAAGAATACTTATCATACGTACTTCCTAATAAGGATTATTCATCACTTGTAAATGTAGCCAATGACGGTACAATCACCGCAACACTTGAAGGTACAATTCTTCCTATGGCTCGTGATGCAGTTGCATATGTACTTGAAGGATATGTTCCTGTATCATACCAAGGCAAAACTTGGAAGACAGAAAACGAAGATGTTAATTCAAGTGCTACAATTTTTGACCTCTTGAATTCAGTAGTTCTTTACTACGGTGGAGATTACTCAATGAAGAAGTCAACTAACTCAGGTGAAAGAGCAATGGGTGTTGCAGCTCTTCTCGGTATTTGCGATGAAAACGGTAACAGTGCTCTTACAAATGACCTTTGGGAAAATATTGATAAAGTCGCTAACAAGTTCTTCCCTGTTCTTGGTACACTCCAAGGCAAGGAATACGGTAAGTTCGATTCACATGACCTTATCTGGAACGATGTAGTTCTTTCAATTCTTAATATTGCAGATAAGAAAGACAGCGGTTTCTGTGGTGTATCTAATTTCGTTTACAAACTTATCACAATCGTATCTGCTGAACCAATTCAGTCAAAAGGTTTTGTAAATACTGTTTATGATTTGCTTGCTGACCTTATCAACGGTCTCTTCGGTAAGCGTTATTCTTCACAGCCGCAGAATTTCACAACCGTAGTTCCTAAGTCAAACGGTGACAACAAGCCATTTGATGATTTACTTCAGGTTGGCACTCTTGCAGGTACCGGCGGTACTGACATCGGTGCAATCCAAAAGGCTATTTGCAACTTTGTTGAATTCACCGGTTATGGTGCAGACAGCACCAAGGGTAATGCTAACAAGTATGGCGATTCAGTAATGAGAGGTATTTTCTTTGCTCTTTCAGCAGTTAACTCTTTCGTTCCTGAAGCTATCACTCCAATCGGAACTCAGCAGCTTAAGACTGCTTCAGCAAGCTTTGCTACACCTTCTATGAAGACAACAGCAGGCGGCGATTGCAGCGACACAGTTTCATTTACAAATAACTGCACAGGTCTTAACCGTGCATATATCTCTAATGGACAGCTTGTTCAACTTTCTCGTTACTATTACAAGCTTAAGTCAGCAACTTATATTGGCAGTAACAACGAAAAAACTGATATTACATCTCAACTTAAATCAGGTCTTATTGCTCCGAACGAAACAATAGTAACACCTAAACTTCCTATTACTTTCAATTCATCAGCAGGAGAATCAAATGTAGTTGAAGTTCAGTTTGTATATGACATCGTACTTAAAGATGGCACAGTTGTTGCAGCTGATAACAATGTTTCAGCTTATAAGTATATGACAACCGCAACAGGTTGGAAAGAAGCTATGTATAATAGTAACAAGCAGTTCTTGCATGATACAAATAAAGCTGATCAAACAGTTGGTGTTGAGGGTGCTTATGTAAAATCAACATCTACATTTAGTAAGGATAATACTCTTCTTGCTAACTATCCTGAATACATGGTACTTGATTCATCAAACCTTGCTGATATTTCAACATATTCAATCAGATATAGAAGTAACAGAAATAAGGTTTTAGGCGGTAAAAAAGCAGTTGACGGTATCTACTTCTATGATGAAGATTCAAATTATCAGTCAAACACACTTGATGCAAATAATGTTGTAACAAAGTATGATAAAAATGCTGCTTATACAACAGTAAACATCACCAGTGAAAACGCTATCCCTGCTTGGGATAAGACAAACGGTAACCTTCTTAAGTATAATATGTATGACTACCGTGTTGAAACTACTCCTGGTTCAGGTGAATTCGGTGAATGGAACCGTAACGAGGTAACAGAAGCAACAGCAGGTAACAGCGATAAAATTACTTATTATAAGGGTTACACAAGCGATGAAATCGAAGCAGTTAAAGCTCAAACTAACCCGGATGGTACTTCAGCTGAAAATATTAAGGCTATTCAGACAAGAACTCATGTAGTTTACACTCTTTCTGAAGCTATTGCTAAAAACATTATCGCAGGTTACCATGTTGGTGACGGTGATATTTACGAATCAGTTTATTTGCAGAACAATGGTGGTCAGATTAACTACGATAACCTCTTCAACATTGTTTCAATGGGTAACACCAAAGTTCCTGGTTTCTACATTGAAAGTGAGAAGAAGGAGATTCCAAATGCATCTGCTCTTGAAGTTCAACCGTTCCGTTATGATGGTGAAACCAACATTCAAGGCGGCGAATATCCGGTTGATATGTGTATCTACAATGGTTCTAAGTCAGCTTATGCTCACTTTACTATCCTTGTAGGTGATACTAGCCAGCTCAGCGGTATGAATACTGCTTATGATAATTTGGCATCACTTGTATCACAGTATAAGCCTTCTGACTTTACTAACTCAGCTGTTTTCGAGCAAGCTAAGCAGGCTCTTCTTAATGTACTTTCTATTAAGTCATCTGCTATGACAATTGCTTTTGCACAGAGCATTAACAATAAGACTCAGCTCACAGCAACAACTAAAGAAGTTACATCAAAGTTTGGCGATTTAGCTTATGTTCCTTATACAAAATCTGCTCCAACAGTAACATCTAAAGGAAAAGAATATACAATTCCAAAGGATGTTTTGGCTAACGCTTATGTTGGTGGCGAAGCTCTTGCTGACGGTTCAGGTAAGGTCGGCGGTGTTGCAGGCGTTTACTACTTCGATGCTGCAGGTACAATGCCAATCTATTCACCATTAGCTCTTTCTGATGATAATGGAAAGGTTCGTACAACAGACCAAGCCGGAATCAAAGTAATTAAGAATGCAGATGGTAAATACTATCTTGCTAACTCAGTTGTTTATGAAACAACTTGGGATAATGCTATTACCACAAATGGTAATCCTTGCCAGATGCCTACTAAAACTCAGGCAACTGACGCACAGGGTAATCTCCTTTACAACCAGGTTCAGTATGTATACCGTGATGCCGATGGCAAGAAGGTTAACTCAAATGAAGATTGGTCATGTAAGTTCCCTGTAACAGATTATACTATCGTTCCTAACGAAGTTAAGTCTGACGGTTCAATCGTTGATAACCGTGGTGCTGTTGCAAAGGCTGTTGATAGAATCAACTATGTAACAAGCATTATGAATGACACACTTAAGCCGGCTGCAGATAATGCATTCAAAAACATTTCTGTTGCAAGAACCGGTCTTAATGACACAAACTTTAACATCTTAACATTCTCTAAGATGACTGACATTGCCAGAAACATTGAAAAGAACTTTACTGTTGATCTTGAATATCATTATGATAAAGTTGTTTTAGGTAAAGATGGCAAACCGGTAATTGATGAAGCTACCGGAGAGGCTAAAACTGAAGATGCAGTTAAGAAGGAATTAGGCGTTTCTCCTGCAAGTGCAGCATCAACTGTACAAAACTGCATTGACAACGGAAAGTCTTACACTTATGTAACTCATTCATCACTTTCATCAGCAGCAGTAGCTGAATATACCAGACTTTTCAATATCTTTGCAAGCGCAGCTGTTGAGCGTGGTTACCAGGGTGCACAGCTTGAAAAAGAAATTAAGTGTGCATCAGGCAACATCTATTCAACTCTTACTGCTACTAAGGCTGTTTATGCTGAAGACGGTAAGACTGTAACAACTGAAGCTTCAGTTTCAAAGACAACAGGCGCAAACGCTCCTCGCTTTGGTAAGTGGGATGCTGAAGGTAAGCTTGTAAACGATGGTTCTTACTCTGCAGAATCATGGACCAGATATGTCAGAGCTCTTGCAGCAGCAGTTGCTCTTGCACAGTATGGTCACGGCGATTATGCTCATAAGGATTCAGCTAACTTTGTTCTTTCTGATAAGAAGGGCTACGATGCTTCACTTACAAATATCTACACTGTTGATACAGAACTTCAGGCTGCAGAGATTGCTCTTGCTCCTGCTGAAACTACAAACAGCACTGTAACAGTTAATGCTGTTGAAGGTGCTACTGTAACAATCAATGGAAATGCTTACGCAGCTCCTGTTTCAGTAGAAACCGGCTCAACAATCACAATTGATGTTAAGGCAGCTGAAGGTTACCAAGTTGTTAATGAACTTACAATCAACGGTGAAAAGGTAACAGTTAATGCATTCCCTTATGAATATAAGGTTAATGGCGATGTAACAATTGCTCCTTCAGTTAAGCAGGCAGCAGCTGATACAATCACTGTAAGCGGTAAGGTTCTTATTGCAACAAACGTTGACGGTACTGAATCATCAACAGGTGTTGCAGGAATTGATGTTATCGCAAACGGCGAAGTAGTTGCTACTTCGGCAGCTGACGGTTCATTCACTGCTACTGTTCCAGTTGGTACAACATCACTTACTGTTCATAGACAAAATGTAACTATCGACAGAACTGTAACACTTACCGGTACAAAAGATATTTCAAATGTTGAAATTCCTGTATGTATTTGTGATTACAACGGTGATGGTGTTATTGATGGCTTGGATAAGCTTACTTTCTACACTGCATTTTCCGGCGGTTCAAACGCTTATGATCTCTACTGTGACTATAATAAGGATAATGCAATTGACGGCTTAGATAAGCTTACATTCTTTACCTTCTATGGTAAGACAGTTGAGTATGCTCCACGTGCTCTCGACTAATTAAATTAAATCATATCAGGGGTAGCAATACCCCTGATATGTAACCGTTTATTATAATGGTTACTTTATTTATAAATTTGATATAATCGGGTAATCCCCGTTTATATACCGGCCCTGTTTTTAGGGTTGGGAGGTTAAAGGCGATTGCGTTTAGTCACTGTTTATCCCTGATATTACAATATCATTTCTTCAAAGCTTGCTTTTACGCTTTTGCGTTTTTATAACCGAGGTTTGATTTGGTGTTGTATGCGCTCTCGACTCTCCCTAAATTTTATTTACTTGGCAAGGAGGTAACACCTATGCAAAATGCATTTTCTAAAAAGAGAATAGGTGCTATAATTGGTACACTTACTTTCTTGGTGCTTATTGCACTTTTCGTGTGCCTTCCTAATACTTCATACGGTGCAACTGTTGGCAGTGAAAAGCCAAATATTTATTGTACCTATACCGACTCTGACGGAAAACAGTATGACGGTGATAAATTGCCTGCCGGTACTTACGATGTAAACTTCTATTTAGAAGGTGTTTCCGAGTTATCGGTCGTGCAGGTAACTGCAAAGTACAGCGCAGATGCTACTGTTGATACAGCGGCAAAGTCACTTCTTTCAGATAAAGTTACCGGCATTTCGTCAATGGGAACTATTACACAAAATTCAAATTTGGTGTTTGGCTTTGTTTCTGATTCTGACTCTTGTTCAGCAATCAATAGTGATGCCACATTGCTTGCAACTTTTACAGTTGCTTTTGCTAATAAATGTGACGCGTCTAATGTAATTTCAGTTTCAACCAGCCCGAATGAGACTTTTGTTTTAACAGATTATAATGATGGGCTTAAGGATGAGTATGCACTCGTTAAACAAGCCGATGATTATGATGGTTCTTTATATCTAATGACCTGTGATGTTTCACCGAAAGGTCCGGGTTGTGATATAACAGGTAAGATTACTATTGCTACTTCCCTTGATGGAGGTGCAAGTGATACCGGTATTGGCGGTATAAATCTTACGGTTAAAACTGCAGATGATTCAACCGTTGCAACTGCAGTTACAGATTCAAACGGTGATTATACACTTGCCGATATTCCGGCAGGTGAGTACAAAATGTTAATCAGTGGTGAAACCACTATTGACAGAAAGGTTACATTAGTAGTTTCAGAATCAAAGGATATTTCATCGGTAAGTATTGCAATATGCGACTATAACCACGATGGCAGTATTGATGGCTTGGATAAGCTTTCGTTTTATAAAGCTTTCTCCGGTGGTGCAGAAGATTATAATCTTTACTGCGACTTTAACAAAGATAATGCAATTGATGGTTTAGATAAGCTTACATTTTTTACATTCTTTGGTAATGAAGTTAAATACGCTGATGTAACTTTGAATTAAATAGGGGGAAAGAAAATGAATAAAACTTTCAAAAAGGCAATTGCTGTCATTTTGTCAGTTCTTATGGTTGTTTTATCAGTACCTTTCACAGCACTTGCAGCACCTGGCGATTATGAACCAAATATGAAAATGTATTTTGGTACATTCGTAGAGGATAATGCAACTAATTATACTGATTATTCAACCTGTGGCACAGGCTCAGAAAAGTTTGGCTCTTATGCTTCACTTTATGGCGCGCCGGTAGATTATAATTACACAGTTGTTAATGGTAATACTACTTCAGGTACACTTACTATTAGCAAGGATAAGGCAAACACATTTAACAATGCAATCGGAAATACATTTCCTACACTCGAAAATGATGTTCAGCTCGGTGTCGGTGATTATTTCACAATGACAGTTGCTGTTGAAAACATCAAAGTCCTTTCATCAATCTTGGCACAAGTTCAGTTCAGTGATTCTATCGAACCTGCCGGTATTTATTCTTATAAATCAGGCAGAAAGAACGTTTATAAGCTCGGTACTGAAACTGAAAGAGCAGCTGCTAAGGGTAATTGGGAAAAAGGTAAAGGTGGTTTATCTTACCTTCCTTTATATTCACTTTGTGAAGAAGGCGTAAGCAAATCTTCATTCACAACAGATGGTTCAAACTCTTCACAGATTATTGCTAATAAAGAAGATGGCAAGTACAATGTACTTGATTATAGCTGGTCTTGGCCAAATGTTGATACCACTTCAGTTGCAGATCCTGACGGTTTATTTGTAGATCCTACAACTGGTGATGCATCAGGTTATACTTATACAAATGCAATTCCTGTTGCTACATTCGTATTTAAAATCGTAACAAACGATCCTATCCAGTTCCACATTTATAATCCTACAAATGTAAAGAGCTTTTCATATGTTGGTCCAACCAGTGATGGTATTATGCTTTATCAACTTACAACATATGCTAAAAATATGTGGGATACAAAAACAAATACTAACACAGGTGATACTGAATGGCCTGGTTCAAAAAAGTCAACTTTCATGGGCTTCAATGAATTTAGAGAAGCTCCTAAGCCATCAACTCACACAATCACATTTACACCTTATGGTGGTGAACCTACCACTCAAACTGTAAATGATGGCGAAATGCCAAAAATTCCTGCTAACACAGCAACAACAGCTCCGACACCGGTTGATTCAAATCATCACTCAGTAACAAGTTACAAGTGGACACCTGAAGTTGTAGCTGCAACAGCTGACGCTGCTTATACTGAAGAAGCAGTAGTAGCAAAATCTGAATGTCCATTCGAAGTAACTGACCATAAGGACGCTACTTATAAAGAAGCAGGTTATGATGTTTACACATGTCCTGATTGTGGCAATACTTATACAAAACCAATTGATAAGCTTGTATGTGACCACGCTGATACAAAGGTTGTAAACGCTACTAAACCTACAATCAACAAAGCTGGTTACACAGGTGATACAGTATGTAATGTTTGCGGCGAAACAATCGCAACAGGTACTGAAATTGCTCAGCTTAACGGTAATGATTACAGAGATGCACTCAAGGCTGCAAAGGATGTTGACGCTTCTAAGTATACAGCAGATTCTTATGCTAAGGTAACAGAAGCAATTGCTGCTTATGATGAAGCAACAGTTGGTGCTTACACATCACAGGATGATGTAGACGCTGCAACAGCTGCACTTAAAGCTGCAGTTAAAGATCTTGTAGCTAATCCTACAACTGAAACTTATACTTATAACTTCATTGACGGTACATCTAAACCTCAAACTGTTAATAAGGGCGAAACACCTGTTAACTTTGATAACACTCCTGCTAAGGTTACCGATAATAAGGACGGCACTCATACAACAACAACTTATACATGGTCACAGGATGGTTTTGTATTTACTGAAGTTGGTAACGACACACAAGATAGTTGTACTCTTAAATACGAAACCGTTACTCAGCCTACAATTAAGGTAGAAGGTTCTAAGACAGCTACTTGCCCAGTTTGTGGTCATGTATCAACACTTCCTATTGATAAGCTTAACGGTACAGAATACTATAATGCACTTGAAGCTGCACAGAATGTAAAAGCTGATGATTTCACAGCAGCTTCTTATGCAAAGGTAACAGTAGCTCTTAAGGATTATGCTCAGGCTACAGTTGAAGCTTACACAACACAGGAAGATGTAGACGCTGCAACAGCTGCTCTTAAAGATGCAGTTGCTAAGCTTGATGCAGGTGTAGTTGTAACAGTTGCTTCAACAACACTTGGTTCAATAACACTTAACGGTGCTGATGCTACAAACGGTGCTAACGCAAGACTTGCAGTTGGTGACGATGTAGTTCTTACTGCTAAAGCTAATAACGAAACAGGCGAATTCGTAGGTTGGAAAGTTGGTAACAAGATTGTTTCTGACGAAGCAACATTTAAAACAGCTGCAGCAGCTGACATCACTTACGAAGCAGTATTTGCTGAAAAGGTTGATGAAACATTTACAGTAGTATTTGTAGACCCATACGGCAATGTAATTTCTACACAGCCTGTTACTAATGGTTCAGCTATCACAATTCCGGATGCTCCAAAGATTACCGGTTACACATTCACCGGTTGGTCAATGACTCCGGAAGAAATCAGCAAACTCACAGACGGTGCTACAATCTATGCTCAGTATAAGAAGGACGATGTTGCTAAGTATACAGTAACAGTTCCTGAAGATGCTACTCTCACAGTAGACGGTGTAGAAACAGCAAGCCCGGCTCAGGTTGCTTACGATGCTAAGGTTAGCGTTCATAAGGACGGTGCTGAAGCTTGGAAGTTAGCTGACGGTACAGTAGTTGGTTATGGCGATACTTACACATTCTTCTGCGGTTCTGATATGAGCCTTGAAGCTGAAATGACTGCTGTAAAGAAGGAAACAACAGTTGTAATTACAGGCGTAAATGAAATTGCTGATTCTGTTCAGGTTTCATTTGCTGCAACTCGTAATGTTGCTCCTGGTGAAACAGTAGTTCAGCAGGGCTTTGTATATGGTAAGAACTTAGCAGATTCTGAACTCACACTTGAAAATGTTGGCAATAAGGGTGCAGCTGCTAATGCAGGCACTGTAAAGATTCTTTATACCAAGAATTCTGCACAAGATATCGCTCTTAGATATGGTCTTGCTAAGAAGGACGGTAAGGTATCAGCAAGAGCATTTGTTATTACAAAGGCTGCTGATGGCTCATTAAAGACAACTATGTCTAACATTGAATCTTACACTTATGCATAACAAATTATAATTTATTAGTGCTTTCCCTCTGCCTTTACGGGTGGGGGTAAGGCACCGGTAAATTTAGGAGGAAAACCAATGAAAGAGCTTTACACAAAGCCAATGTCACAGATTGATGAGTTTAAGACTTATGATGTTATAACTACCTCAACAGGCGGTAGAGAAGAAGGCGACGGAGGCTTAGACTAAGCAATCGCTTTTAGTTTGACATTGAAATAAAGCTTCGGGAGACGGTAGAAATACCGTCTCCTTTTGCTTTTTATAAACTAATAAAATATAGGTGTAAGCAGCATAAGATTTTGGTTGACATAAAACAAAGCCATCGGTTAAAACCCGATGGCTTTTATACTGTCGATAAACTGATTTAAAAGTAATACAAAATCTGACGCACTGCTGTACGACAGATTTTGAGAGGCGGAGCAGTGGAATGAGCGAAAAATAACTTAAAGTTATTTTGAACGATATGGAACTTGCGACGACGAGGACGCGTCACAGGTTCGAGCAGAATTCTCACCCATAAACAAAAAGGAAACAATTAAACAGGGCTCTTATAAGAAACAAAGATACTACAAAACAGTTCCCTGAACTGTTTTTCCCAAATTCTTTGCTCTCGTTGTTCGCAGAATTTGGAATTATGGGGTCCCTAAAAAGCGTAAGCTTTTAGGGGAAAAGGAGAAAGGAATAGAGTGTTTATTATGAATTTCAAAGAAATTCATTCAAACACGGAATTGCTTTTGACGCGTCACAGGTTCGAGCAGAATTCTCACCCATAAACAAAAAGGAAATAATTGAACAGGGCTCTTATAAGAAACAAAGATACTACAAAACAGTTCCCTGAACTGTTTT
>OGWV01000335.1_pt1 | contig 27296 bp, 39 predicted proteins | sample 1576081 | NCBI WGS metagenome assembly OGWV01 (sample SAMEA3541541, study PRJEB24748) | human gut metagenome | biome: human gut; feature: human-associated habitat; material: faeces | place: China | collected 2012 | reverse complement strand
CCGAGTATCTCTACCGCCGAGAGTCCGACCCGATGCGCTACACTCCGCCCAGCGGGTGGTATTACAACTACCCCAAACACAAGAAACCTGCCGCATCGTTAGAGCGCAAGCTGAATTATAAGGGCGAGGAACGGCTGCTGGCCAAGGAATGGTACGAGCAGCAACTGGCAAATTACCCGGATGTACTGACCGTTGCGCAAGTCTGCGAGGTGACAGGCTATCAACGCCACACAATTCTGAAATGGTGCAGCAAGGGCTTGCTGAAAACCATCTTACAGACACCCAAGTACATGATTCCGAAAGTATGGCTGCTGGAATTTGTGACATCCGATTTTTTCAACGAGATCAGCCGAAAATGTGGAAAACACTATGTCGCCATCAAGGAAATCGGTAATTCAAGCAAAAGCAGATGATATACTCATTCATCATAATGTGTTCCGTTCGATTTTCCAGGCGCTGACTGGAAAATTGGGTGGTTGAGATATACAAGACATTTTTTCATTAAAGAATATAGCCGAAAAAGTCGCTGCGCCGTCCTTTATCTGTGCAGAGGATAGATGATAACCCATAGTAGTGCGGTCAACTCAATTTGCCAGACAGCGTCTGGTAAATTTAAGAATCACAATATAGTGGGTACAATATTTTTCGGATTAGCATTCAAGATCCAATGCAAAAGTGACTGTGGCACAAAGTAGATCTCTGCGCCACAGTCACTTTTACATTAAGCAAATCAACATAAGCCATAAATCAATATTTTAGTTCAGCCCGGACAATGATCGCATAACAAGGTCAATATCCTTGTTTTCTAGTTCCTGAATGATATGGAGATAGGTCTTTTGGGTGGTTGTCATGCTGGAGTGTCCCAGTCGTCTGGCAACACTCGCAATAGACACACCGGTGAAAAGCAGCAGGGAGGCGTGGGTGTGGCGCAGACCGTGGATGGAAATGACCGGAATATTGCACCTCTCGCAATGGCGGCTCAAAACATCATTGACGGTGGAGTTGTAGACCTTGCCATCCACAAAAATAGGTTGATCGTCCGGCAGACCTTTTACAAGCTCGGAAAAACGGATAACAGACTGCCAATCAATTTGAATTTTACGAACCGATGATTTGTTCTTTGTCGGCTGAAACCCACCGGCACCCTTGTAATCCCATGTCTTACTGATGGAAAGGGTCTGATGATAGAAATCAAAGTCCTTGGGGGTCAGGGCCAGTGCCTCCGAAAAGCGCATTCCGGTCTTAGCTACCAAAAGAATGAAATAGTCCCAGTTCACTTCATCCTTTAATTCAAGCGAGGCAAGGAGTGTGTGCAGCTCAAATTGGTTAAGGTACTTGATTTTCTTTGCGGACGGTGCCTTTCCCTTAATAATCGCCTTCCGCGTGGGGTCACGGTCAATCAGTCCCTCGTCCACTGCGTCTAAAACGGCTCCTTTGAGTTGGTGGTGAAAGTCCATGGTTGTCTGTCGCTCATGGTATTCGGCATAATCATTCAGCAGCTGCTGATACGCAATGCGATTCAAATCGCAAATTTTCAAATCCGGAATCAGCTTTTCAAGCCATTTTTGCGTCATCAGGTACTTATCCATTGTAACCTGTCTTATCGCCCCTTTCTTGTATACAGTAATCCACTTTGCATAATATTCACAGAACTTATCTGTGCGTTGTGCTTCGTTAAGCATATTGCACCTCCGTTGTATGTGTGAATATGGCTTACGCTGATGAAGGGTGATAAGGTGGTCGAGTTGTAGAAAGAAAGCACCTATTTCTTGCTGTTCTTTGGTGCTTGGTGGAATAATTACATCTTTTTGTTCCATTCCTTCTTTTGTGATATGAACCATCGTAGAACCATTTTTGCTTGATAAAATATTGGTTCTATCCTGCTCCAGCAACTGAACTGCGAATTGTTTTTCAAGTTGGTCTGAAAGGTTAATCTTCCATATGTGATAATGGTAAATAACCCTGTCGCCAAGCCAAATATGAGGACCAAATGTTGCTGACCAAGTATATAAGAGGTCACCGTAATCGGCGTAGTATTTTTCACCCAACTCAAGGTCTGAGTAATACCACGAATCATTCGTGTAAAAATTTCCCACACGAAGTACTTTGTATTTCCCTGATGACAATAATTCCGGTTGCGAATAGGCTCTACCGTTAATGAATGTTGCGACTTCTCCGAGCTTCCGCTGTTCCCAAGCGTCAGTAAATCCCTTGAATCGGATTTCGGGGACGCTGCTGCCATTTTTCGGAAACATTTTTTCAAGCATGGCTTTCTTCAAAACTTGCAGCTTGTCATACTTACGCTGATGAAGGGTGATAAGGTGGTCGAGGCGGTCAAAGTAAGCAGATATTGCCATCTGTTCTTTAACTTTTGGTAAAGCTATATCCATATCAGCAATCATTTCATAACGGACAGAATCAACGGATGTTTTAGCTGTCATTGACATAACTCTGTCGTAGAAATGATTAGAAAAATAATAGTAAAAATACTTCGCTGTAATTTCTTCAGAGAAATCAAACATCCTGTAAACACGCTGATGCAGGTCATATTTACCATTCACATAATGAAATACTTTACCTGTTCCAACGCCATCGCCAACGGTCAAAACTGCTTCTTCATCAAACAGGTATCTATTGCTATGCTCAACTATCGGAGAACGAACATAGAACGGGTAAATGCCATCATCAACACGGTCTTGAGTATTGCTTTTTCCTGTCGAAATAGAGCAGAGGTCTTTTGCCTTACGCTGTTCCCAAGCGTATGTATTTTATGGCATAAGCCACAATTTTTTGTGGAAACCTTAGCCATCTGTGTTATAATAGAAATAACTACTTACGCTTTTCCCAAGAAAGGGTATTTTCTAAAACAAAAGGAGCTTGACCGATGAACAAACAACAGCTTGCGCAGAAGATTTGGGCTTCTGCTAACCAGATGCGCTCCAAAATCGAGGCCAGCGAGTACAAGGACTTTATCCTTGGTTTCATTTTTTATAAATATCTGTCCGATAAAGAAATCGAATTTCTGAAAGACAACGATTATGACGATGAGCTGCTGAAAACCGTAACCGAGGACGACCCCGAAACCGTCAAATGGGTGCAGGAAAACATCGGCTATTTTATCTCCTACAAAGATTTCTTCTCCACTTGGCTCGGCATGGGCAAGGATTTTGATGTTTCCAATGTGCGTGACGCGCTGTCGGCGTTCAGCCGGCTGATCTCCCCCACGCACAAGCGTGTGTTTGAGAAAATCTTCAACACACTGGAAACCGGTCTTTCCAAACTGGGCGACAGCTCCGGCACCCAGACAAAAGCCATCAGCGGTGGTCATCACGACAGCGACAGCAAGTGGCAAAACTTTGAGCTTTTTGCTGCCGGTATTGCAGAAGATTTTAGAGAATCCGCTGACGCGTGCGATTTTTATTTATCCGACGAAAGCACTTGCAAGTGATCAGTATCGGGTATTGGCTCCTGTACTGGAGTATTTTGGTGAGGGGCGTATATCGGCAGGGGTCTATGATGGAGATACGATGCCTGCAGAACGCAGCCGGGTCAGGAAGAGTGCGAATATTATCCTGACGAATCCTGAGATGCTGAATGCAGCTTTCTTGCCTAACCACAGTAAATATGGATTTGATTTTATATTTGCCAATCTGAAGTATATCGTGATTGATGAATTGCATAGCTACAGAGGAGCATTTGGCGGGCATCTTGCCAATATTTTCCGGAGAATGAAACGGATCTGCGGATATTATCATTCCGATCCACAATTTTTATGCAGTTCAGCGACGATTGCAAATCCGGTGGAGCTGGCAGAGAAGATCTGTGGAATAACCCCGGGGCTGATCGAGCGAGATGGCTCACCGGCACCGGAAAAGGTATACAAGATCCTGCAGCCACCGGAGATAAAAGGAGCGAATGATAAAGTATATGGAAGATATTCGGCTTCAAGTGTGGCGAAAGAGCTGATTCCGGAGCTTGTGGAAAAGGGAGAACAGTTTCTTGTATTTACACGTAGTCGAAGAGCGGTGGAAGTTATTTTAAAGGAATCGAGAGACCGGTTGGAGGACGCCGGATTTTTTGGAAAAAAGGGGCAGACGGACAAAATCGCCGGGTATCGTGGTATTTTTTTTATATATTTTCCCCCATAATGTATGCCTCGGTTTGGAACTGAAGCACAGCAATATTCATACATTCCTTTTTGAATTATTGGTTGTATCTGCTGCATCAATGCCCAATGAATAATCTGGTCCGGATAAAATTTTGGTTTATATATAATTCTTTCTTTTTTTCTTGCACCATCGTGAATTAGCATTTTTATATATGGACTTGGTGTATATGTTTTATTGATAAGCATATTGTATATTTCATCAACATAAAAATTGACATTGTCTAATATTTTAATTACACCGTTCCTATCTTTTTTTCCTTTTGATGCATTTATAATAGCTTGTCTAATATTTTCCTTTTTTGTTATTTTTTCATATATATTCCCTACTCTTTTCACTTTTCCTCCTGGTTTTTCTTATTTCGTCTACCGATTTTTCGCTCAAAAGGAGCTACTAGACCAGTCCAGTCTCGACTCAATTTTTAGCAAGTGCTATGGAAAATGATGTGTAAAAATAATTTAAAATAAGTAGGCGAGCCCCGTAATTCCAGTTCGAATTGCCGGAACCATTATTCAAATTCAAGTAAAAGAACCCATCATTAGCACCATTGTTGAAATTACCCCCAGCAAACGCTAAAATTCAAAACGACAATTACAGGATCGCACACATCAAATCCCCTGTAGGATATTATATATATTTTTTTCCAAGATTTTAACTGCTCTTGAATTAAGGTATTTATAATGGAGGCTGGCCGCCCCCATACCCCTGCTTATTACTGGTATTTAAGAAGGCGAGCCCCGTAATTCCAGTTCGAATAGCCGGAACCATAAGCCAAATACAAGTAAAAGAACCCATCACTAGCACCAATGTTGAAAGCACCCCCAGCAAACGCTATTCTGTTTCCTTCTGAACACCAGTATTTATCACATATTCCTGTTCCAGAACTTCCATTAGCTTCTATTGGAAGTTCAATTTCAGGATAATTTTCATCATATCCCAATTTACTTGGATAACAATCTGTTTGTTTTAAATTTGTATATCCAACCTGTTTATAAGGGGCAACAAATTTATCAGAAGCATATTGAGTAGGATCATCACAAACATATGCTACATAATCTTTGATATTAAGTCCATCTATTGCTGTCCACATATTACTAAATACATTCTCAATACCTCTATATATAACTGAATGACATCCGTCATTTGATAGACAACCTGATTTCATTCCTAATTCATCACATTGCCCTGCTTTTTGACCTATTCCCCACAAAGCATTTCCTACTGCTATATTAACAGCTGCTCCATCAAAATACACTGCCTTACCAGTTACGCTTCCATTAGAAAAGTCTTCTATTTTAGTTATTGTTCTTTCAGAGGCTACAGAGTTATTCCAAGCATCTGTTGCTCCTATTGATATTGTTCTACCAACATACATATTACTTGAATTTGCAACAATTATTCTATTAACTTTATTCTCTGCAATTAAAGCCTTTGTATTAAACCACTCTGACACTCCTCTACCTAACTTGCTTTGAGAATTATAATCAGCATATTCTACTAAATATAATAATTGTAATATAAAATATCTAGTATCCATTTGACAAAATCCTTCGCCTACTGCTGTTGCTAAGGTCCTAAATGCTGCTATTGTTTTGTTATATGCTGGAATTGTTCCACTAATGCTGTGAGCAATTCCTTCAGCATCTACACTAATTCCATATCTACCAACAGAAAATTCTTTACTGTGTTTATATCCTGCTCTATTATAATCAGATATATAAATATATTCATAATCACCTTTAACTTCTCTTTTGAACCAAAATTCCGGAATTCTTGTAAGTACCTCTCCGTTTGAACCATCAAATGCAAATCCTGGTTCTCCATAGAAAGCTGTTATTTTTTTATTTGTTGTATCATAATTATATGTAATTATATCAGACCATGGATATAAATTGTCAAAATCATTTTGAACTTCATCTCCATTTTTTGTAGCATTTGCGATCAATCCAGTATTATCACAAATTCTCTCCCATTTTGATAAAACATTATCTACAACTTTTCTTCTAATACCATAATTTTTCCCAACAAATTCTCTAGCTTCAGTTATTGCTTCTTGTAATTCTTTTTCAGTTACATATATTTGAGTAGAATCTAATGTAATTGTAACATTACTAGCATTATCAACAATAACATTTATTTGAATATGTTTTTCTATTTTTTCAGCAATAGAATTATTTATATATTCTGCATTACTTCCTGCATTTGCATAAGCATATAATACTTTTGCTTTTGTATCCGGATCAATTGCAAATAATCCAATTTCTCTAAAATAAAATGCACTTTTTGCATCAGTATTTTTAAAGATAAAAGATACACTTGCTTGTGTATCCCCTGTTATTTTTGTTTCTTCAATTGGACATTCTAATACTTTTGTAGTTAACGCTGTTTTATCTGCAGCATTACCACTCAAATTTCCGCTACCTATTTCAGCATGGTCAAATTGTATTTTCTTTCCCTGCAATGTTTTTGCTGCCAATAGGGCACCTTGCTTTGTTATATAGACTTTTTCAAATCCCATTTTAATCTTTACCTCCTATTTCAATATAATCTTGGCTTGCTAATTGTAAACCTAAATTAGTATTTTGATTTATACTTATATTTTCCTTTTTTTCTTCTGTAGTTATATTTAAGTCAATGTAATCTTGCCTAGACACTTTAGAACCTATGCTTTCATCTGCATTTAATATAGTATCTTCTAGTATTATATCTGTGTTCGGATCAACATTCATATATTCCATATTAGAAACAACTAATCCAATATTATTTTCTTGTATAATTGTTATATCCTCTTTTCGTTCAAATGCTATTGCATTTAGATTTATATAATCTTGACTTGATATTACTGCACCTATAAATTCATTTGCTTTTGTTTCCAACTTGTAGTCTAACATAATATTTGCAGGTATTTGTTTTACCAAGTTAGTTTTTAACATTTCTGCTGCTTCGGTATATACCAAATTTATAGTAATATATAATTCATAATCTTTGGCTTCTAATTTATAGTTATCTTTCCCAATGCTTTCATTTAAAGTATTTATCAACCATTTTAATGTATATGGCACTTTATTATTCATTTTAAAAAGAATATTCATCCTTCTTGCTTCTATTGTTTCTGCCTTGTTTGTAATTCCATATATTTTTTCATATCTATCTAATCCATAAGTCCTAGCAGATTTTACAATTACTTCTCTTAATATACTATCTATCAAATACCTCATACTTTCGATTTCTACATCTTCTGCATCAAAAATCTTATTAAATTCAACTACATTTTTTAAAAATGGTGGCATATATTCTACTAACTTCATTTTAATGTCACCTCTTTCAATGTAGGAATTTCAAATTTTTGTAATTCTATATTTGAAGCCTTATTATTTATAACTGTATTTGCTACATCTATAACTCCATCTGCATTTAGAATTATTGTATCTATTTGAGATTTTCTTATAATAATGGTTTCTGTGTTTTCCCAATTTTGCTTTAATTGTAAGAAATAATCATTTATTAATTGTTTTATTTGTTTTTTTACATTTTCAATAGTTGTAGTTTCAGATATTGTAACAGTAGAAATTATAGAAATTTCAATTTCCTTAACTGTATCAACTGTTACAACATGTCCAATTGGGGCAATTCCTAATCCTTCATCTGTAAAATCAGGGCATATTTCTTTTTGAACTTTATCAATTAAAACTTGTGAGGCCTTATCAAAATTACTATCTAATATTGTAAGTTTAACGGTTCCTGGCCCATTCCATATTGGAGTAACCTTTACACCACCAACTCCGGCTATCTCTTTTGTTTTATTTTGATAATCAATTATATTTCCACCAAACCCTTGCTCACTTGTGGTCTCATAGTACCTACTTCTCAAAGAATCGTCGCTTTCTTCATCTTCTCCAGGAATTAAAATATCTGTTAGTTCTGCTTTTGCTAAATTTTCTATATAATTTACTGGTATTAAATTCCCAACATAATTATTTCCTATTGCTCCAGCAGTTTCACATTCCATTTTATAGATTCCTTTTTCAATTCTTTCGGTTGCTTTATATACTATATCCTCTATTGTAAATCGCTCTCCTACCTCTATGTCCATTAACTTATCGTTTTCATCGTAAAATGTTGCTTTTTTTATTGCATATGTTGCTTCGTTTCTTGTAAGACCAACTTGGTTTGCTAATCTATCTAAATATTCTTCTACAGCAGTATCTGCAAAAACCAAATCTATATTATTTTTTAACAAAATATACATTTGTGCTAGTTCTGCTGCTGCAGGTCCCAAAGCGTCATATATGATGCTTCCTTCTCTTTTATCAATTTGAGTAGGTACTGTATCTAACATTCTTTGCAAAATAGTGTCATAATCAAAATATTCGTCCAAATTTTCAATTTTATCTATATCAACTACACTCATTAAACACTCACCACCTTTTCCGCTTCAAATTCTCCTATATTTGTAACTACTGTGAATTTTACCTTTATTTCATTTCTGTTTACTTCAAAATCAAAATCTTTTACTTCTGTTATCCTTAGGTCTTGTAATAACGCTTCAGTTATTACTCTTTCTAATTCAGGAATTACAAAAGTCGTATTTTCTCCGATTAAATGTTTTAGTTCGATTCCATAGTTCCAACTATAAATAAGATGTTCAAATCTTTCTGTATTTAATATACAATATACAGCCTGTTTCATTGCATCAATACCATCACAAAATTTTGAAATAGTATTTTTTTCTATATTCAAATAATATGTCTTGCTTGTTTGTTCTATTGTATCTTGCACATTGTTTATTACGATATTATCTGTATTAGGTGTCATCTTATTACCACCTTTCTTTTAAAATTTATCTAGTACAACAAAGTTAATTCCACCTTGCTGTTGTATTAAAATAACATTATCATTAATTTTTAATGCATTATGTACCATTATACTTTTAGTTCCTTTTATGCTATGCTTATGTGTTAAATTTATATTTTTTTGTTCTACTGATACACTTACCTCTCCTGTTACATTATTAGTTATTTTCTGATTATTATCATTTGGAGATATATCAGATGAAACACTTATATTTGAATTAACCTCTGTAGAATGGCTATGATTAGCATTTAAAGATGTAGTTTCTGTATTCCAGTCCATAGTCACATTTACTGTATAATCTTTAACATTTTTAGTCAGCACTAAAAATTCTTCTGTTAGTTTTAATTTTTGTTCAACTGTTATTTCAAGTGGTTCAACACTTGTTACAGTTCCAAATAAAACAGAAGTAGGAGCATTTGCATCATTTGCTCCTACTGCCATCTTTTTTATTACTTCTCCCAATGAACTACTCATATTTCCCCCTATTGAGATATAAAGTTTTGGCCCCTTAATGTTAAATCCATAAAATGTTCTCCATTTTTAAAAGTATGTTTTGCTTTTTCTACTAACATAAAGTTTTGAAGCTTAACATCACCCAAATTTAGATTTACTATTATAAGTGAACCACCTCTAACCCTAATATCTCCTAATGCGTTTTTTATTTCTAGGCTTCGTGTTTTTTGATTATATAAATCTAGTAGTGCTCTTGCTTTAACTGCTCCATTAGTTTTTTCATCTATTGTGTCAAAATATTGTAATACTCCCCACTTTTCAATATTACTTGAATCTTTCGCCATATATACTTCTCTTTTTCCTGTGTCAGAGTTATCGTATGTAAGCTTTATTTGATTATATGTATCTGAATCTATGGAACTTTCATAATCAAAATTTTCTCCAGTTTCTTCATCTATCACTAATCCTACTTTCATTCTTTCTAGGTTTTTCAAACACAATTTTCCAAAATCATCATACAGAACATACATTTCTTTTCTATTCCTTATTGTTTCATCTAGTGCATTTAATATAATATCAAATAAAGACTGATTACTTTCAGTCTTTTTTGCTATCACATATCCTGTATTTTCAAGCATTCCGGCAATTTAATTGAAAATCACTAGCAATAGAGCGTACCACTTCATCTGCTCTTTTATTTACATATACTCTAGTATCTTTATTTTTTAAATATCGAAGCTGATCGTATGCTGTTGTTGTTATTATTTGTTCCTTATCACGTTTTTTTCTAAACACAAAACCATAAAATAAATTTGTATTATCAACTTTAAATGCTACTGGATTTCCTTCTTCAAAGTTAATTATATCATCTTTAACAACTTTAAATTCTAATTTTCCAGCAGCACCTTTTCTTTCAGTAGTCCAAGTTATTTCATCTTGAACTACTGGTTCATATACAGTATTTCCATTTTGAATTAATAATTGTTGGCTCATTTTCTTCCCTCCTATGATGGTATCCATAGAACTTGACCTGGATATATCAAATTTGGATTTCTTATTTTACTTCTATTAGCATTATAAATAGTTGTATATTTAGCACCATTTCCATAAAATCTCTTTGCTATATTCCATAAACAATCTCCTCTTTTTACTGTATAATTTTGTCCACTTGGTTTTGCTACTGCAGTATTATTAGTTGTAACTGTTCTTGTAACTGCTGGTGGTCTATATTGTTTTATTGTTACTTGTACCTTTTTTGTCGAATATTCTTTATATTGTTTTAGTTTTATTTTTACTTTTGTATCAAAACCTTCTTCTGTTGTATCAGTTATAGTGTATTCTTCCAACGCCACTTTAATATTAGTATTAAAAATGTCTTTACCATTTGGAAATTTTCTAACAACTATAAACTGAAAAGCAGATCTATTGACTTTTAAATTCTCTAATACACCTAAATAATATTTGGCATTTTGAAAATTGTTTTTATACATTGCAAAAGGATATTTTGTATTAGGTAGTACAACTTCAAATTCCAAACTTGACAATCCTGGGTTTTTCAAAACATTTATTTGTGAATAATTTATCAAATTATATGTCTTATTATTATTACTTATTTTTAGTTCAAGTTTGCTAGGAGGAATGGGAAGAAGTACATTGCCTAAATAAAAATAATATGCCATAAAAATCCCTCCTATTCATGTACTCCATCTGAAATATATTCTAATTCTTCCTCTAACCTTTTTGTTAAAGAATCAACTATCCCATCAATGTCTGTTTCACTATCAATATTATTATTGTTAGTCATATTTATAGTTAATGGAACGGTTGTAAATCTATTTATAGTATCTCTTTCTGCTATATCTATTAAATATTTTAAATCTTCATCTGTTATTTGTTTAGTGTTATTGGCTGTGTCCTTTGTATTTCCAGCAATATCTCCTAGTGTATTTCCAAACTGTGATGGATCTATTGTGAAACTCTTATCGTTTAACACATTTTTTATAGCATTTCCAGCACCATTTATCCAGTCATTTCTATGATCTACTCTGTCTTGTCGAGTATTATTCATATCTATTGCCGTATTTTGTATATTGGTTGCTGATGCATTAAGTTTCGTTCCAAATTCACCTTTTAATTGGTTTATCTTGTCGACAGTTCCATCCATTTGACTAGCCATTTCTTGTAATTTTGCATTTCTATCTATGATATTATTTGTCATTTTACTTGCAAAGTCATCAGCAAAGTGTGCTGCTTCAACGGTATCTATTTGCACTCCTGGTATTTTGTTCAACGCTTGAATTATTCCGGTTTACCAACCAAACAACTCCATTATATAAGCCTTGGAAAATACTTAAAACTCCCAAACAAACAGCCTCGACTCCTGTTTGAAATGCATACCAAGCACCCATTGCTCCAAGTACACAAGTTTGAATTCCTAACCATAATGCCATAGCACCTAAAACTATTGCATAAAATACACCTTGAATTCCAAGTCCAGCAACCATTATTCCTAATTTCAATGCATCCCAAACATAAAGAATTCCATAAGCCACCTTGTCATTAGTAAACCACAAATATGTTAGTGCAACAATTAAGGCCATTATCAAAATCACAATCCAAGTAATTGGACACGCTAACAATGCAGAATTTAATCCCCATTGTGCTGCAGTTGCTGCCATAGTTTGTCCAGAATGTAACATTTCTGCCGCTCCTGCAATTCCATGTGCTATTGACAACATACCTAAAAGTCCACTTGCAATCATTGAAACTATATTAAATCCAACATAGGCTCCTACTAATCCAAGTATAACTGGTGCTACAGGTTCTAATACACTTAACAGCCATGATATACCTTCTATTAAGCTTAAAATTGCCTGTGCTGCTAAACTGGCACCATCTATAAACATATTAAACATTTCTTGCACTTGTTGATTATTTGCTAATGCATTTATTTTATTAAGAACAGGATCTAGTGCTTTTATTGCAATATTCTTCATTTTGGTAAATACTTGATTCCAAGTCATTGGCATCTTATTAAATTTTGCATTTGTTTCATCTGCCGCTTTTAGCATTGCGTTTTTAACAATTTGTGCACTAATCTTTCCATCCGCTGCCATATCACGAATCTTGCCAATTGGAACATTTAAATAATCTGCAATATTTTGAACTATTTGCGGAGCATTTGAAAATACCGCATTTAAATCTTGCCCTCTAAGTACACCTGTTGATAATGCTTGTGTTAGGTTATACATTGTAGATTCTATTCCTGTTGCTTCAGTTCCGGATATTGCAAATGTTTTATTTAATTGTTCCGCAAACGCAATTAATTCATCATTTCCTTTAAATGCCTTGCTTGCCTGTAAACCTAGTTTTGTAATAATATCTGTAGTAGTCTGATATGAAGCCCTAGCATTCATTGCAGATACGAAAATTTTATTTTGTAATGCTTCTACACTACCACCATCATCTACAATCAAATTTAATCTTGCTTTATTATTTGTCATTTCATCTGACAAATTAAACAATCCTTTTATTGCAGATATACCACCAACTGCTAATGCAACCTTTTTTATAGTAGAAAGAAGTTTATTTCCATTACTATATGATGTATTTATACTATTACTAAATTTATCTTGATTTTCTTGTGAATTTTTTATACTATTGTTTAGTCTCTCTTGGTTTGCCTGTGTCCTTTTCACACTATTATTAAAGCTTTCTTGACTATTTTGAGAATTTTTAATACTACTAGAAACATTATCATAATCTTTCTTTAAACCTTCTACTAATCTTCTCTGTTCAACCACACTAGAAATTAAATCTTGTGCTTTTGCACTTTGTGTTCCTTCTGCTGCAATAATCTTTTTAGCTTCAGATTCAACTTGTCTCAGAACCTGTAACTCTGCTTGATATGCTAATTCAGTTTTTACTGCCGATGCATTTAACCTTTCAGCATTATTTATTGCTTTTGTTGGAGCGTTTGACATTTCACTATTCAAGTTTTTAAATCCTGCTGTTGTTTTACTTACATTAGAATGTATTTTTGCAAATACAGAGGAAGCCATATCTTGTACCACTATTGAACTTTTTATAGTAGCCATATTTTCCTCCTTTTAGAAAAATAAGATTATTTCTTTTTAATTTTATTGGCTTCTTCTTTTTCATTTTCTGCTCTTATTTGAACAGATGCAATAACAAAAGCCTTTTCTTTAAACGGAAGATTTAGAAATTCATGCGGAAATTTATGAAGTTTTTGAAGGCAAAAATGTGCATATACAGCATCACTTTCGCCTTCCTTAATTAGTTTTTTGCTTCTTCAACCGCATCATCTAAACTATATCCATTTATTTCTTGTATTTCTTGCATTAAATCATCATATTCTCCTGGATTTAGTAAATGCTTTTTCAAAACTTTTATTGAATCCATTTCTTTATAGAAATCTTGTAATTTGACATCATGTAAATCTGGATAAACTATACATTTATCTGCTAATAATTCTAGATATTTTACAGTATCAAATTCTTGTTTCATTCTTTTTCCAACTTGAACTTGTTTATAACATTGTTTTCTTATTGCATCATTTTCATCTGCTGTTATAGTTCTTAATTTCCATTTTTCTGGATTTCCATCTTTATCTTTAATTCTAGTAGAAGCAACATATTCTACTTCTTTTACTTCATCTTTCAACATAAAACTTTCTAAACTCATATCTTATCTTTCCTTTCATTAACTATTTTTTTATTTTATTTTTATTGCATACCTGCTAATTGTGTAAATTTTGTTGGATTTGAAAAATCTTCAAATGTAAAGTCAATTTCTTGTTCTAGGAAATCACCATCTACATCAAATGAAGCTAACACTCCACCATCTACATTACATCCTGAAAATACCATTGTGCAAACTCCTGCTGCTGATGTAGGATCACTATTTGATACTTGTATATCAAAGTATATATCTTCTCCTGTATTTTTGTATCTTTCCATTAGTTCATCAAATATTGATGTATTTTTATATATTGTTATTTTTCCAGTTCCTTTCCAACCTGTTGATTTATTACCAGAACCAGTCTTTCCTAACACATTTATTTCTTTCTTTGTTTTTTCAAATTTTGCTTCAAAGTCCTTACCTTGCATTAGTAAATATCTTCTGCCTTCAATAGTAACATAGCATTCTGCTAATTTTGCACTAACGGCATCTTTTGCATTCATTGTAATATTTGCCATTTAAAATTCCTCCTTATAAAAAAAATTAGAGAACTTAAAAAGCTCTCTTTTATTCTACAACAACGGTCATATATAATTTTTCCATTGCATTTATTACTTGTACACTTGTTTCAATTGTTACTGATTTTTTATCATTTCCAATTGCAACTTTAATATCTTCATCTTCAAAATTTTCAATTGCTTGTAAAGTTTGATAATCTTTGAATAAAGCAACTATATCAGCCCAAAGTGATGTTCTTCCGGCTTCATTGTTCGCTATTTTTCCAAGATATTTAGAATTAAATACACTTGCTACATCAGAAGCAATTTGATCTAGAACTCTTATTGTTTGATTAGATTTAAATTCTTCGCCTTTTTCACTTGTAATATCTACTAAACTATTTATATCTACCAACACTCTAACTTCATCTCCAACTTTATGAAGTATAAATTCTCCATTATCTATTGAATTTTCTAATTGTGCTTGTGTATAATCAGCATTTACTGTATATTCTCCATCATATGTTTTATTTGTATTTGATCTATTTATTTCACAACCAGCAATTACTCCTGTAACCCAATAAACAAGTGCTGAATCATCTTCAACAGTTGTATTCTTAACATTTACAACACCCTCATAATTTGCTGAATTGTTATATACAACTGCTTGAAATTTAATTCCTTGTTCATCTCTCATTCTTTTAGCATATTGAACATATAAATTAGAAGTTGATTCATCTTTAGCAGTACACCGCCTGCGCCAGACCCTTGCCGCCCTGCTGGAGGGGCTGGGGGATCGGCCCATCACCCTGTGCCGGGAGCTGACCAAGCTGCACGAGGAGATGCAGCACACCACCCTGGCGGCTGCCGTGGCGGAATACGCCGAGCGGGAACCCCGCGGGGAATATGTGCTTATCGTGGCCGGGGCAGGAGAAAACGACCACGCCACCCAAATGACATTGGAACAGGCCGCGGCGCTTGTGCGCCGCCTGGCCGGGGAAGGGCAATCCCTGAGCGACGCGGCCAAGCAGGTGGCCAAGGAAACCGGCTACCGCAAGGGAGATCTCTACCGCCTAGCACTGAAAAGCGAATGATCGCGCACGGTTATCTATCATCTATCTTTATACCAAAAGGCCCCTGCTCCTTTTCGGAGCGGGGGCCTTCTTTGTTTTTAGTCTGCCTGCATTAAGATCAGATCAGCTCGATGATGGCCATCTCAGCAGCGTCGCCGCGGCGGGGGCCAATCTTTACGATGCGGGTATAGCCGCCGTTACGGTCGGCATACTTGGGGGCGATCTCATCCATAACCTTCTTCGCGACAGTTTCCTTGGTGATGTAGGAATAAACCTGACGCTTGGAGTGAAGGTCATTTGCCTTGGCAATGGTGATCATCTTCTCCGCCATTGCACGCACTTCCTTGGCACGGGTCACGGTCGTCTCGATCTTACCGTTCTCCAGCAGGAAGGTAACCATGGCACGGAGCATCGCTTTTCTATGGTCAGTGGTTCTACCCAGTTTTCTGGCACCTGGCATTTATATCACTCCTTACCTTTTATTCGTCGTCGCTGTGCAGGTTAAAGCCCAGAGCCTCCAATTTGCTCATGACTTCCTCCAGCGACTTTTTGCCGAGATTGCGAACCTTCATCATCTCTTCGGGCGATTTGTTGATCAGATCGCCTACCGAATTGACGCCGGCACGCTTCAGACAATTGAAAGCGCGAACAGAAAGGTCAAGCTCTTCAATGGTCATCTCAAGAACCTTATCCTTACCGGATTCTTCCTTCTTTTCCATGATCTCGGTGGCATTCACTTCGTCACTCAGTTCCACGAAGTGATTGAGTTGTCTATTGAGGATCTTGGCAGCCAAGCTGACGGCCTCTTTGGCAGAAATGGTACCATCGGTCCAGATCTCCAGGGTCAGCTTGTCATAGTCGGTAATCTGTTCCACCCGGGTGTTTTCCACCGAGTAATTCACTTTCAAAACCGGTGTATAGATACTATCGGTAAAGATGGTACCCACCGGGGCCGCACCGTTGTTCAGCTGCTTGTTGCGGTCCGCGCTTACATAGCCCTGGCCCTTTTGCAGAACCATCTCCATGTTCAGCTTGGCGCCTTCTGCCAGCGTTGCAATGTGCATTGTCGGGTCCAGGATCTCCACTTCGCTGCTGCCGGTAATGCAGCCTGCGGTCACTTCGCACTCGCCTTCGGCGGCAATGTGTACCGTTACAGGCTCCTCACCATGCAGTTTGGCAATGAGTCCCTTGATGTTCAGAATGATCTCAACGACATCTTCCTTTACACCGGGAATGGTGGAAAATTCGTGCTGGACACCGTCGATCTTAATGGAAGAAACGGCCACGCCGGGAAGCGAGGAGAGCAGAACCCTACGCAGACTGTTGCCCAGGGTAATGCCAAAGCCACGGTCCAGCGGCTCGGCAATAAACTTGCCATAGCTGCCATCGGGACGAAGCTCTGCTGTTTCGATCTTAGGCTCGATAATTTTGACCATTCATTTCCCTCCTTAAATCAGCTTTTAGCGTACTGTACCTTCCCAAACTGACATTCGTCGGGTCAAGCATTATTTGCTGTAGAACTCAACGATCTGCTGCTCTTCGATGTCCATATCCACATCCTCGCGGGCGGGCAGGCGGACAACCTTAGCGGTCAGCTGGTTCTTGTCAGCATCCAGCCACTGGGGAACAGGACGGGAAGCGTTAGCCTCGGTAACAAGCTTGATCTTATCGGAGTTACGGCTGCCTTCAGCAACGGAAACCACATCGCCGGCCTTTACCAGAATGGAGGGGATGTTGGCCTTCTTGCCATTCAGGGTATAGTGACCATGACGGACCAGCTGACGAGCCTCCTTGCGGGAAGCGGCAAAGCCCAGACGATAAATTACATTATCCAGTCTGCGCTCCAGGATGCTCAGCAGGTTTTCACCGGTCTTGCCGGGCATACGCTCTGCCATGTCAAAATACTTCAGCATCTGGTTTTCCATTACGCCATAGTAGCGGCGGGCGGTCTGCTTGGCACGCAGCTGGGTGCCATACTCAGAAACCTTCTTGCGGGACTTGCCGTGCTGGCCGGGAACCGACTGTCTGCGGCCTACAGCGCACTTGTCGGAGTAGCATCTGTCGCCCTTTAGGAACAGCTTTTTGCCCTCACGACGGCAAAGTCTGCATACAGGACCTGTATATCTTGCCATCTTTTTTTCCTCCTATTATACGCGTCTTCTCTTGGGCGGACGGCAGCCATTGTGGGGAATGGGGGTGACGTCCTTGATCATGGTGACCTCCAGACCAGCAGCCTGCAGCGCACGAATGGCAGCTTCACGGCCTTGGCCGGGGCCCTTAACATAAACTTCTACGCTCTTCAGGCCATGCTCCATAGCAGCCTTGGCAGCCACCTCAGCGGCGGTCTGGGCAGCAAAGGGAGTGGACTTACGGGAGCCACGGAAACCGAGGCCGCCGGCAGAAGCCCAGGACAGTGCGTTGCCCTGCGTATCGGTCAGAGTGACGATGGTATTATTGAAGCTGGACTGGATATGGGCGGCGCCGCGCTCGATGTTCTTCTTCTCACGGCGACGACGGATCACAGCCTTTTTCGCTACCTGTTTAGCCATATTCGATTTCCCTCCTTACTTCTTCTTATTCGCAATGGTCTTGGCGGGACCTTTACGGGTGCGCGCGTTGGTCTTGGTGCGCTGGCCGCGTACAGGCAGGCCCTTTCTGTGGCGGACGCCGCGGTAGCAGCCGATCTCCACCAGACGCTTGATGTTCAGCGCCACATCGCGGCGCTTGTCGCCTTCCACGATCAGGTGATGGTCGATATACTCACGGATCTTAGCCTCGTCCTCCTCGGTCATATCCTTTACACGGGTATCAGGATTGACGCCGGTGGCGGCGAGAATGTCGTTGGCAGTCTTACGGCCGATGCCGTAGATATAGGTGAGTGCGATCTCCACCCGCTTTTCTCTGGGCAGGTCTACACCAGCAATTCTTGCCATTCTTTAGTACACCTCCGTTTCGTTACTCTTAGCCCTGACGCTGCTTATGCTTGGGATTATCGCAGATGACCATGATGCGGCCTTTCCGCTTGATAATCTTGCACTTTTCGCACATCGGCTTTACAGAAGGTCTTACTTTCATGATATTTACCTCCTTTTGTTCTGCACGGTTTATCGCCGTGCCGCTTGCTTTTTACTTACTTGGTGCGCCAGGTGATGCGCCCCTTGGTGAGATCGTAGGGGGAAATTTCCACCGTTACCTTATCGCCGGGCAGGATGCGGATGTAGTTCATGCGCAGCTTGCCGGAGATATGCGCCAGGATGACATGCCCGCTGGGCAGCCGCACCTGGAACTGGGCATTGGGCAGTGCTTCTACTACCTCGCCCTCGATCTCAATGACATCTTGCTTGGACATATTGGCGTTTACCTCCCTCATTCTGGATCTGTGTCGTTGTACCTATGTGCTGCCTGGGCCAATGCGCGTCTCAGCCGTCTATCCGCCGCGTATTGCTGCGGTTCCAGCCGCTGGGCTGTTGCCCGCACATGGCGCAGGTTCTTCCGTTTTGGGTGGCTCAGCCGCCGCTTTTTGCCGTCTGCCAGCAGGCACTCCTTTTCAGTGCGTTCCAGCACTACATAGAGTCCCCCGGCATCCCGCCCCGCGGTGGCCAGCACCACACTTCCTTTCTCCGGCATTCCCGTTGCCCTCCCGTTTACAGCTTGGTCAGTATCACCGGGCCGTTATCGGTTATGGCAATGGTATGCTCGAAGTGGGCCGAGGGGCTGCCGCTTTCGGTCACAACAGTCCAGTCGTTATCCAGGGTATACACCCCTTCGCCCTTCAGGTTTATCATAGGTTCTATGGCTATCGTCATACCGGGCATCAGCCGCACGCCGCGTCCCGGGTGGCCATAGTTCGGCACTTCGGGGTCCTCGTGCATCTTGCGCCCTACGCCGTGGCCCACATATTCGCGCACCACGCCGTAGCCATAGCTTTCGGCATAGGTCTGCACCGCCGAGCCGATATCGCCCAGGCGGTTGCCCTTGAGTGCCGCCGCGATGCCGCGGTTCAGGCACTCCTGGGTGACCTCCAGCAGTTGTTTTGTTTCGGGAGCGATCTCACCCACACCCACGGTATACGCGGAATCCCCGTGATACCCGCCGATGCAGGCGCCCACATCGATACTTACAATGTCGCCTTCCTTGATGAGGTGTTTCTTATCCGGAATGCCGTGGATCAGCTCTTCATTAACGCTGATGCACGCCGCTGCCGGAAAGCCATACAGTCCCAAAAAGGAAGGGGTCGCCCCGCGGGAAGTAATCGTTTCGTGTACCACACGGTTGATCTCCCAGGTGGTGGTGCCGGGCTTGCAGGCCCGCACCCCTGCCCACAGGGCCTCCGCCGTGATCTTACCGGCCTGTTTCATCAGAGCCAGCTCCTTGGAGTTTTTCAGTACGATCACGGCCTCATCCCTCCAGTATCTTCAGGATCTCCGCTGTCGCGTTTTCAATGCTCGCCGTTCCGTCAATCTCCGAAAGAACGCCGCGATTGCGGTAGAAATCCACCACAGGGTCCGTCAGTTCATGGTAAACCTTCAGGCGGGCCTGAACGGTCTCGGGCCGGTCGTCACTGCGTGCCTCCAGGTGGCCGCCGCACTTGTCGCACACACCCTCCACGGCGGGGGGGTTGTTCTTCAGGTGGTAGCTGGCGCCGCACTTGTCGCACATCACGCGCCCCTGTACCCGGTCTACCAGTACCTCGTCCGGTACATCGATCAGCAAGGCTTTATTCACCTTGATGCCCATATCCACCAGCGCCTCGGCCTGGGCCAAGTTCCGGGGGAACCCATCCAGGATGAATCCGTTGGCGCAGTCGGGGGAGGAAACTCTGTCGCGAATGATCTCGGTCACGATCTCATCCGGCACGAATTTCCCCTGGTCCATTAGGTCTTTCACCTGCTCTCCCAGCTCGGAGCCGCTGCGGATCACTTCCCGCAGCGCATCTCCGGTGGAGATCTTTTTGATCCCGTAGCGTCGGCCCAGGATATCCGCTTGGGTGCCCTTGCCGGCTCCGGGAGGGCCAAACATAATCAATTTCATCATGATTCTGTTTCCTCTTGTCGGGGCTTATTCCAGGAAGCCCTTATAGTGGCGCATCATCATCTGGGATTCCAGACTGCGGGCCGTATCCAGTGCTACACCTACCACGATGATGATAGAAGTACCGCCCATGGAGATATTCATCTTCGCCACAGCACCCAGGATAATGGGCAGGATAGCGATAACAGCCAGCATCAGCGCGCCGGTCAGGGTCGTCTTGGAAATGATACGGCTGATGAAATCAGAGGTAGGCTTTCCGGGACGGATACCGGGGATGGCGCCGTTGTTCTTGCGGATGTTGTTGGCCATCTCAATGGGGTTGTACTGGATAGCAATATAGAAATAATTGAACAGGATGATGAGGATAAAGTACAGCAGAGCGTACCAGATGCTGTTGGTGGAGAACACATTGGAGATAAACTTCGCAAAGCCGCCCTCCGCATTGGGATCTACAAAGCCAACAATGGTACCGGGGATCGCCAGGAAGGTGGAAGCAAAGATGATAGGCAGAACACCGCTCATGTTTACCTTAATGGGCATGTAGGTATTCTGGCCGCCGTACTGTTTCCGGCCCACGATCCGCTTGGCATACTGTACCGGGATACGGCGCTCGGCGCCGTTCATCAGTACGATGAATGCGATCATCGCAATGAAAAGGATCACAACCAGCGGCACCCATACATAGTACTGGGGATAGAACTCGCCCAGCTGGATATAGGTGATCAGTCTGGTGATGAGGGTGGGGATACGCGCCACGATGCCCGCGAACAGGATAAGGGAAATACCGTTGCCGATACCCTTTTCATCGATGCGCTCGCCCAGCCATACTACCAGCATGGCGCCGGCACTAAAGGCCAGCACAATGGCAATACCGCTGATCCACGCGGCAGCGCCGGTGGTGTATTTCACGGCATTGAACTGGCTGCTGCGCAGCAGGGTGTAGTATGCGTACGCCTGCAGAATAGCCAGCCCAATGGTGGAATAACGGGTGATCTTCTTGATCTTCTTCTGTCCTTCAGGGCCTTCCTTTGCCATCCGCTCCAGGGAGGGAATAGCAACGGTAAGCAGCTGAATGACAATGGACGCTGTGATATAGGGTGATACGCCCAGAGCAAAGAGGGTCGCCTCGGCAAAGGCGCCACCGGTCAGCAGGTTCAGGTAACCCAGCAGGTTGCCCTGGGTGCTGTCCAGCATCTCCTGCAGTCGGCTGGGATCCAGAAACGGCACGGGAATGGCACAGCCAAGCCGTACGATTACTAGAATCAGCAGGGTAAACAGGAGCTTCTTGCGGAGATCCTCAATTTTCCATGCGTTCCGTAATGTCTGGAACATTATACCACCTCTGCCTTTCCGCCGGCTGCCTCAATCTTGCTCTTAGCACCTTCGGAGAAAGCGGCTGCTTTAACGGTCAGCTTCTTGGTCACCTCACCGCGGCCCAGGAATTTCACACCGTCATAGGTCTTTTTTACGATGCCTGCATCCTGCAGTGCCTTGGTGTCTACCACGGCGCCGTCCTCAAAGCGGGAGAGGACCTCTACATTCACGCTGGCGTACTTGGTCGCAAAGATGTTCTTGAATCCGCGCTTGGGGATTCGTCTCTGCAGGGGCATCTGGCCGCCCTCAAAGCCGGGGCGTACACCGCCGCCGGAGCGGGCGTTCTGGCCCTTGTGGCCCTTGCCGGCGGTTTTGCCGTTGCCGGAGCCAGCGCCACGGCCTACACGGTAGCCCTTATGGGTGCTGCCGGCAGCCGGAGAAAGCTCATTCAGTTTCATGTTCGCTGCACCTCCTCGCTTATTCAGTTACCTCAATGAGGTGGATAATGGTCTTGATCTTACCACGGGTAGCAGCGTTATCGGGCTGCTCAGTGGTCTGACCGATCTTTTTGAGGCCCAGGGAGTAAGCGGTGGTGATCTGCTTCTCCAGCCGGCCGTTCAGGCTCTTTACCAGCTTGATCTTCAGGGTCTTTTCCATGTTCGCTTACCTCCTTAACCCAGAATTTCTTTTGCGTCCTTACCACGGACCGCCGCAACTTCCTCTACGGTGCGCAGGGCCTTCAGGCCCTCGAAGGTAGCGGTAACAACATTGCAGGGGTTGTTGGAACGCAGGCACTTGGTACGGATATCGCTGATACCGGCAACCTCCAGTACGGCACGCACAGCGCCGCCAGCAATTACGCCGGTACCCTGGGGAGCGGGCTTCATCAGTACCTCACCGGCACCAAATTTGCCGATGATCTCGTGCGGGATGGTGGTTCCCTTGAGGGAAACTTTAACCATGTTCTTCTTCGCATCTTCAATGCCCTTGCGGATAGCGTCCGGGACTTCGCCGGCTTTACCAATACCAAAACCAATGGTACCGTTGCCGTCACCCACGACTACCAGTGCAGCGAACTTGTAGATACGACCGCCCTTGACGGTTTTGGAGACGCGGCCGATGTGTACGACCTTCTCCTGCAGATCCAGTTTAGATGCATCAATACGAGCCAAAAGTGTCCCTCCTCTCTTAGAATTTCAGGCCGCCTTCACGGGCGCCCTCGGCCAGCTCTGCCACACGGCCATGATATACAAAGCCGCCGCGGTCAAATACGACCTCTTCGATGTTTGCCTTCTTGGCAGCCTCAGCAATCGCAAGACCTACCTTGCGGGCGCCTTCCTTGTTGCCGCCGTAGCCGTCAAAGCCCTTATCCATGCTGGAAGCAGCAGCCAGAGTTACGCCAAGATCATCATTGATGACCTGAGCATAAATGTGGTTGGCGGAGCGGAAAACGGCCAGTCTGGGACGCTGGGCAGTACCGTACACTTTGCCGCGTACTCTGGCGCGTCTTTTAAGACGGTTCTTCTTGCTATCAACTTTTGTAACCATTCAGATACTCCTCCTTCCTTATTTACCCTTGCCGGCTTTACCTTCCTTGCGGATGATAACCTCGTCGACATATTTGATGCCCTTGCCCTTATAAGGCTCGGGGGGACGCTTCTCGCGGATCTCCGCGGCAAACTGGCCTACGGCCTGCTTGTCAGCGCCTTTTACGATTACTTTGTTGGGAGCGGGCACTTCGATGGTGATGCCGGGAATCTCCGGTACTACTACCTGATGAGAATAACCCAAGTTCATTACCAGCTCGTTGCCCTGCTTGGCGGCACGGTAGCCTACGCCGTTGATCTCCAGCTCCTTGGAGAAGCCCTTATCGATGCCCTCCACCATGTTGTGGATCAGCGCGCGGTACAGGCCGTGCATGCTCTTGGTCTCTTTTTCTTCGTTTGCACGGGTAATGTGCATTACATTGCCGTCCATCTTTACTCCGATGCGGCTGTCGATGGTCTGGCTCAGGGTGATGCCCTTACCGCTGACGGTAACGGTGTTGCCCTCTACCTTTACATCAATGCCGGCGGGGATTTCGATGGGCTTATTACCAATTCTGCTCATTCTACTTTCCCTCCTTACCAGATGAACGCCAGGACTTCGCCGCCGACATTCAGCTTACGAGCCTCTTTATCGGTGATGACGCCCTTGGAAGTGGAGAGGATCGCAACACCCAGGCCCTTCATAACCTTGGGGCAGTCCTCACAGCTTGTATAAATACGCAGGCCGGGCTTGGATACTCTGCGCAGCCCCTGGATAACCGGGGTCTTGTTGGCACCGTATTTCAGGGTAATACGGATAATGCCCTGCTTTCCATCGTCTACTACGGTGAAAGCCTTGATATAACCCTCGTCAAGAAGAATCTGAGCAATAGAAGTCTTCATCTTTGACGCAGGAATATCAACAGTGTCGTGCTTGGCGCTGTTCGCATTGCGGATGCGAGTCAGCATATCAGCAATCGTATCAGTGATATACATAGGTCAACCTCCTTCTTTCTATTACCAGCTTGCTTTCTTTACGCCGGGGATCTGGCCCTTATAGGCCAGCTCGCGGAAACAGATACGGCAGATCCCGTACTTACGCAGGTAAGCGTGGGGGCGGCCGCAGATCTTGCAGCGGTTGTAAGCTCTGGTAGAGAACTTAGCGGGAGCCTGCTGCTTGAGTTTCATCGACAGTTTTGCCATTCTTCTCTACCTCCTTACTTCTCAAAGGGCGCGCCCATCAGGGTCAGCAGCTCTTTGGCTTCTTCATCGGTCTTGGCGGTGGTAACAAAGGTGATGTCCATGCCGCGGACCTTATCGATCTTATCGTACTCGATCTCGGGGAAGATCAGCTGCTCACGGATACCGAGGTTATAGTCGCCACGGCCATCAAAGCTGTTGCCGTTAATGCCGCGGAAGTCGCGTACACGGGGCAGAGCAATGTTGAACAGCTTATCCACGAACTCGTACATTCTCTCGCCGCGCAGGGTCACCTTAGCGCCAATGACCATGCCTTCACGCAGCTTAAAGTTTGCAACGGACTTGTGTGCTTTGCAGGGCATAGCCTTCTGGCCGGTGATCTTGCCCAGGTCGCCGATGATCGCATCCAGCATCTTGGGGTTATCCTTCAACTCACCGCAGCCAACATTGATGACGACCTTATCCAGCTTGGGGATCTGCATAACACTCTTGTAGCCAAACTTGCTCATCATCGCAGGGGCTACATCACTCTTGTAGAATTCTTTCAAACGTGCCATGATTATCCTCCTTCTTAATAAGATGCGCCGCAGTGCTTGCACACACGGGTCTTGGTGTCGCCCTCTACCTTATGGGCCAGGCGGGTCGCCTTGCCGCACTTGGGGCAAACAGCCATTACTTTGCAGGCGTATACAGCGGATTCCGCCTTCATAATACCAGCGGGATCACCCTGCTTGCGGGGCTTCACATGCTTGGTTACCATGTTCAGGCCCTCTACTATGACCTTCTGCTCTTTGGGGCTTACCTGCAGAACTTTGCCCTGCTTGCCCTTATCCTTACCGGAGAGCATGACGACAGTGTCGCCGGTCTTTACATGAATATGATTCATACTTTGCGACACCTCCTTACAGAACTTCCGGAGCGAGGGACAGGATCTTGGTGTAATCCTTTTCTCTCAGCTCTCTGGCTACTGGCCCAAAGATACGGGTACCACGGGGATTTTTGTCCTCCTTGATGATAACGGCTGCGTTTTCATCAAAGCGGATATAAGTGCCGTCTTCCCGGCGCAGCCCCTTCGCGGAGCGTACGATTACGGCACGGACTACTTCGCCCTTCTTGACGGTGCCGCCGGGGGCTGCCTTCTTGACGGAAGCCACGACTACATCGCCGATATTGGCATATCTCTTGCGGGAGCCGCCCAGCACGCGGATACACATAAGCTCCTTCGCGCCGGTGTTATCAGCTACCTTGAGATAGGTCTGCATCTGAATCACAGAGCGTTCCTCCTTTCAAAGACTCGTGCAGCTTCTCTGCACGGTTCTATCCATGTTAAATAGATTGATACAAATTTGCTTGCAGCAGATCCCAAAAGGCTTATTTCGCCTTCTCGATGATCTCTACCACGCGCCATCTCTTATCCTTGGAGATAGGACGGGTCTCCATGATCATGACGGTATCGCCGATACCGCAGGCGTTCTGCTCATCGTGCGCCTTAAATTTTACAGTGCGCTTTACGATCTTCTTGTACAGCGGGTGACGAACATTATCGATAACGGCGACCACTACGGTCTTGTCCATCTTATCGGAAACGACCATGCCCGTTCTGGTTTTTCTCAGGTTTCTTTCGCTCATCAGGATATCCTCCTTTCTCCTTACTTAGTCTCCAGCTCTTTTTCCTTCAGCACGGTCTTTACGCGGGCAATATCCTTCTTGACCTCTACAAGACGCAGCGGGTTATCCAGCTGGTTTACGGCGTGCTGGAAGCGAAGATTGAAAAGCTCGGTCTTCAGGTCAGCAAGCTTTTTGTTCAGATCCTGAGCAGAAAGTGCTCTGATTTCGGTAGCCTTCATTATTCTTCACTCCCTTCGGTTTCTTTCTTTACAAATTTGCACTTGATCGGCAGCTTGTGCATAGCCAGACGCATGGCCTCGCGGGCAATGCTCTCGTCTACGCCGCCCATCTCAAACAGGATGCGACCGGGCTTAACGACCGCTACCCAGTACTCAGGGCTGCCCTTACCGGAACCCATTCGGGTCTCAGCGGGCTTGGCGGTTACGGGCTTATCGGGGAAGATCTTGATCCAAACCTTACCGCCACGCTTGGTGTGACGAGTCATGGCGATACGGGCGGCCTCGATCTGATTGCTGGTGATCCAGCTGGGCTCAGTGGCCATCAGGCCAAACTCACCGTAGCTGACGGTGTTGCCCCGGGTAGCCTTACCCTTCATGCGGCCGCGGTGAACACGGCGATACTTTACGCGCTTAGGCAGCAGCATTACTGAGCGCCTCCTTCCTTAGGAGCATTGGCCTGACCGGCGGGGCGGGGGCCACGATTGTTGTTGAAGTTGCCCTGGCCGGCGGGACGAGGACCGCGGTTGAAGCCGCCCTCGCGACGATCCCGGTTGAAGCCACCACGGCGGTCGCCGTCGCGGCGGTCGCGGCTAATACTCCATATCATCGGGCAAGCCGAGCAAATAGTCGGCGG
>OGWV01000333.1_pt1 | contig 27323 bp, 20 predicted proteins | sample 1576081 | NCBI WGS metagenome assembly OGWV01 (sample SAMEA3541541, study PRJEB24748) | human gut metagenome | biome: human gut; feature: human-associated habitat; material: faeces | place: China | collected 2012 | reverse complement strand
CCTCACTCATCTGTCCGCTCCAGCAATACATCCATCAGGTATAATATTTTGAGTTTCTGGTTAAATGATTTCGGCATGTAATATAATATCCTTTTAATTCTGCTTTTATTTATCGGTCAGTGCTGCCACTACACCGGAATATACTACCACAAAAGCCAGTGCCATCGCAATCCAGTCAGCAGAATGCACATCAATCTTCATGACCATGGCACCCAGGATCATAATCTCCACCGTTACCAGTATTCCGAGTATCATCGCCATAGCATTGGAAAATTTCTTCCTCTCCGTATGATTCTCTCTGTTCTCTGTCTCATAGTGTCTCTTTGCTGTTTCTGCTGTGTTCATCATAGTAAAATCCCCTTTATATCGTATTATGGTCCGAGAGTTCCAAATATTTGTTCTGAACATATTTTCCGAACATCTTTTCGATATAAAGAGTATCTCATATTAAATGTCCAATAAAACGGGATGAACTTAAATTTTCGAATATATGTTTGCTATTTATCTGCAAACACAATTTTATCTACATGATATGTGCCATTTTCGACTGTCATAACTGCCATTGTGATGTCCTGCCCGAAACGGCTTCTTCCGCAGCTTCCCGGATTCAGCCATAGTCTGTCATCGATCGTTTTTTCGAAATAACTGTGGGTATGACCAAAAATCACGACCTGCGTGCTGCCAAGATCCCATGCCACATCTTTTTTGTTGTGCGTCATAAAGAACTCCACTCCTTCAATCCTGAAATGAAGAGTCTTTGCAATCCCGGCCGCCCATTCTCCGTCATTATTGCCCCGTACAACATAAATAGAAGCAAGACAGCGAAGTTCATCAAGAAGTTCCGGTCTGGTTACATCGCCCGCATGAAGAATGCAGTCACATGTTTTGAGGATTTCCAGAACCTCCGGCCTTAACAGTCCATGCGTGTCTGAAATGATTCCGATTTTTTTTGCCATAGGATGCCTCTCCCATTCTGTCAGAGCTGATGATCTTATGCAACTGTTCAAAGTAACAATCTATCAGCAGCTGTTAATAGCCTTCTATGCGTCTTTCCTTTCGAAGTGCATTGCGCTTCTGTGCACCGATCCATTCGGCTTTTTCGGATTCTGTTTCTACGATCAGCCCCGGAACTTCTACTTTGTTGTCATTTTCATCCAGTGCTACCATGACTTCATACGCACGGTTTATCACCTTGCGGGTTCCGTCAGGGCTTTCTACATAGGTATCGATCCGTACTTCCATGGAGGTTCGGCCGACATAAGTCAGCTTCCCGATTAGAACCACGGTATCTCCCAGATAGGCTCCTGCCTTAAAATTCAGATTATCCACGCAGGCAGTCGTCACGATCGTCCCTGCATGTCTGTACGCTACGATCCCCGCCATCTCATCGATCCACTGCATCAGAACGCCGCCAAAAAGTCTGCCGTAACCGTTGATATGCTTATTCATGATGAGATAGGTATTCTCCGTGCGGGAATCCTCCATATGCTTCATCTTTCTCATAATTCTCTCTCTTTTCGTTTTGTTTTATTCTTCAAACAGGCTCCTCATATAGTGAGGAGCCCGAAATTCTGGTATTTCGTAACTATTCAGTACTCTTACAGTTACAGTATTTCTATAGCAGATGGAAGTTATCTCACATCTATATGTTTTTCTGGCAGATATCCTCCAGACAACATTTGTCACAATATGGCTTCGTCCGTGCCGTACAGACTTCACGCCCATGATAGACAAGGCGATGGCAGAAATCACTTCCCTCTTCCGGAGGAATGATTTTCCACAACGCCATTTCCACCTTCTTCGGATCCTTGATCCCGTCAACCAGGCCGATTCTGTTACACAGACGAATGCAATGTGTATCCGTCACAATTGCAGGCTTGCCAAAAACATCCCCCATGATCAGATTCGCACTTTTGCGTCCCACCCCCGGAAGCTTCAGAAGCTCCTCAAAGGTCGTCGGAATATTGTCATTGTAGTTCTCATGAAGGATCCTCATACATGCACTGATGTCCCTTGCTTTGCTCTTTCCAAGTCCGCACGGACGGACGATTGCCTCGATCTCCTCCGGTTCTGCCTTTGCCAGAGATGCCACGTCCGGATACTTTGCATAAAGATCCTCTACAACCACATTCACTCTTGCATCTGTACACTGGGCAGCCAGCCTCACACTCACAAGCAGCTTCCATGCCTGGTCATAATCCAGCGTACATCCTGCATCCGGATATTCTTTCTTAAGTCTGTCGATCACTTCCAGTGCCAGTTCTTCCTTTGTCATTTCTCACACCTCAGCCTAAAAAGTACCGAAAATACGGTCGCCGGCATCTCCAAGACCCGGGCAGATATATGCGTGATCATTCAGCTCACGATCCAGGTGTCCCACATAGATCTGTACATCCGGATGTTCTCTGTGAAGACGTTCCAATCCTTCCGGTGCTGCAATAACAAACATACATTTGATTTTTTTGCCGCCATGCTGCTTGATCATTCTGACAGCATCCACCGCGGATCCTCCGGTTGCGAGCATCGGATCCGTCACAATAATCTGTCTCTGTTCAATCCGATCCGGCAGCTTACAGAAATACTCGTGCGGTTCATGGGTCTCCGGATCTCTGTAAAGGCCGATATGACCGATCTTTGCAGACGGAACCAGCGTTGTGATACCGTTTACCATACCAAGTCCGGCACGAAGTACCGGCACAACTGCCAGCTTCTTTCCGGCGATCATTGGGGATTTACATTTCTCGATCGGAGTTTCAATTTCCACATCCTCCAGTGGAAGATCTCTCAGTGCCTCATATCCCATAAGGACTGCAATTTCTTCGATCAGTTTACGGAACTCATTTGTTCCTGTATTTTTGTTACGAAGCATAGAAATTTTGTGCTGGATCAGCGGATGATCCATAATAAATACGTTTTCCATGTTTTCCTCCATTATCATTCTCTTTAGAATTATATCACTGTCATACAACTATGGTGATTATACCTTATTTCTTTTCCATTGACAACTCCCACCGAAATGATACACTGAATTTAATCCTTTTTAGTAACTTTCATCTGATCAAGCGGATATTCGCAATTGAAGCAGGGAACTTACTTGATTCGCTTAAATAATTATTCACTATTTTTGAAAGGAGCATTCTTCATGGACAGCTGCGAAAAAGAATTTGAATCTGCCGGTCAGGAAGCCAGGCGTCTTGCTATTGCATTAAAACGTTTTACGGAAGTTCAGGATCCTGTATGGAAAGAAAAATATCAGCATTATCTTTCCCTTCGTTTCCGGCCTGCCATAAGCGAACTGATCCGTCAGGATGATTTTTTTCGTATTCAGAAACTCTGTCAGTTTGTATCGATCACAGAATCCGCACTCGACACATTTATTGAGGAAGCCGTCCGGCTCCACCGGGAAGAAATTCTTTCCTTCTTTCTGGAATTCCAAAAAGACCACTTTGGCTTTCATGACCATGACTTTACCTTCTGATACAGATAAGGAGTAAGATTATGAAACATCCTATTTCTCCGGATACCTCCGGTCTTTATGAAAAAATATGGAATTTTGTACGTGAACAGCTTTCTGTCAGATATCCCTTTTTTCGTCGTCTTCTCTGGAATTTTTCCTTTCAGGAATCCTCAGAAACATCCTCTGCCGGCACAGATGGCAGTGTCATCTATTTCTGCCCGGATTTTCTTATAAAAACGTTTCAGGATGATCCCGATACTCTGGAAAAGCTTTTTTTGCATATGCTGTATCACTGTCTTTTCCTTCATCCGATCCTGGAGATACCTTCTGAAGCTCAGCGCTGGGATCAGGCCTGCGACCTTGCTGTATATCGACTGATCCATCATGAGAAAAAAGAATATCGTCCGGCTATACTTTATTCGCAGAATCCTGAGCTGCCGGAAACCTGTGCAATGGATGATCATCAGTTCTGGAAACAGGCTGACCGTAAGAAGCTTCTCGAACAGATGAAAAATCTCTGGAACAACAGTTATGGTACCGGTGGTTTCGGTCTCTACGGTTCTAACGGCAGAGGCACTTCCCCGGGGAGTCTGCAGGAAGAAATCAGTCTGCGAGAAAAACACCGCTATGATTTTCATCGTTTTCTCAGACATTTTGCCGTTCACCGCGAGGAACTTCATACAGATACAGAAAGTTTTGACTATATTCCTTATCTCTATGGTCTGGAACATTATGGCAATATGCCACTCATTGAACATCTGGAATACCAGGAAGTAAACCGCATGGAAGAACTCGTCATTGCGATCGATACTTCCGGTTCCTGCTCCGCCGCTACAGTCCGGCGTTTTATGGAAGAGACTTATGGGATTCTCAGTGATCACGAAAATTTTTTCCGCAAAATGAACCTTTACATCATTCAGTGCGACAGCTTTATTCAGGACGTTATACATGTTACCTGCGAGGATGACTGGAAAAATTATCTGACACATATCACGATCCACGGTCGTGGCGGCACAGATTTCCGTCCTGTTTTTGCATATGTACAGAATCTCCGTAACACCGGAGCTCTCCGTAATCTGAAAGGACTTTTGTACTTCACAGACGGAGATGGTATTTATCCCGAAAGACCGACAGATTATCAGACTGCTTTTATTTTTTACCGTGAAAAGGCCCTGCATCAGAAAGTTCCGGTCTGGGCACATAAGTTATATATGGATGAAACATAATCTTGCATCATCTCAGATGCAGAAAGGATACCACATTTTATGAATATCAAAGAAGCAAAACAGGAACTTCTCCAAACCATACAAGTCTATACTCGTAAAGATTCTAATGGCCATTATCTCCTGCCATCTGTCAGACAACGACCGATTCTCCTGATCGGGCCGCCCGGTATCGGCAAAACAGCGATCATGGAACAGGCCGCCAGAGAATGTGGAATCGGACTGGTTGCTTATACAATTACACATCATACACGCCAGAGTGCTGTCGGTCTCCCTGTCATTTTAAAAAAGAATTTTCAGGGAAAAGAATATTCTGTAACAGAATACACCATGAGCGAGATCATTGCTTCTGTTTATGAAAAGATAGAAGAAACCGGCTGTAAAGAAGGAATCCTTTTTATCGATGAGATCAACTGTGTATCCGAAACGCTGGTTCCCACTATGCTGCAGTTTCTGCAAAATAAAACATTTGGTACCCATCCGGTTCCATCCGGCTGGATCATTGCTGCCGCCGGAAATCCTGTTGAATACAATAAATCTGCCAGAGAATTTGATATTGTCACTCTGGACCGCGTAAAACGAATCGATATTGAACCAGATCTCAATGTATGGAAAGAATATGCATCTGCAAAAGGGCTTCATCCTTCTGTTCTTTCTTACCTGAGTTTAAAAAGAGAACATTTTTACCATATTGAGAATACGGCGGACCGCATCTGTTTCGTCACTGCACGTGGCTGGGAAGATCTTTCTGCAATTTTATACGGATATGAGGATATGCATTTTGCTCCGGATGAAAACCTAATCCGTCAGTATCTGCAGGATGAAGATATTGCAAGAGATTTTGGTGCTTATTACCAGCTTTACGCAAAATATCGTCAGGATTACCGGATTCCTGAAATTCTCTCCGGATCCCTTGATGAATCCGTTGTAGAGTCACTCTGCACGCTGGCAGCCCATGCCCCAACAGATGAACGTCTTACTGTTGCCGGGCTTCTTCTGGATGGATGGAACAGCTTATTTCTGAAATTCCGGGAAGAAGACCAGTTCGCAGTCGCCCTTCAGAGCGTACTCCGTCAGGCCAGAGCCTCACTTCTTGAAGGAAATACGCTTGCTGCTTTTACAGAACAATATCGAACTTCTCAAAAAATCCGCCTGGAAAACCATCTGCTTGACCGCATGGAAACAGACTGCACGGAACGTATTGCCCGAATTCTTGAGCAAAGTCTCTCCCGCACTCAGCAGGAACGTATTTCTGCTCCGGAAGAAGTAATCGCGATCCTGCGTCACGCTCTGGAGGAAAATGTCAAGATCCGACAGGATACTGTAAACCAGACTTCTCTGGCGCTGCATCTTGGCTTTTCTTTTGCTGAATCGGCTTTTGGTGATGGACCTGAAATTTTGTTTCTGATCTCAGATCTCAGCCATAACGCAAATGCAGTATCTTTCATCAGTCATTTTGGCTGTGAAGAATATTTTCGTTTCAATAAAAAGCTGAAATTTCAGGAAGAACGGCAGAATCTTCTCCAGGAAATTGATTCTGTTATAAGGACAGTCTGACAAAAAAGGAAGGTGGTCTCCCCTCTGAGGAAACCCCTTCCTTAAATTAATCTTTCTTTTAATTACCACTGAAACCGCCCTGCATTTTCCGCTGATATCTTCCATTCTGGTGTTCCAGCATTTCGCGAAACTGCGCTGCATACATACTCAGAGACATTGCCATGCAGACTGCACAGGCTCCAATCAGTACATTAGATGTAGAATATGGAAGTCTCGGTCCTGCCAGCAGGATCAGTACAACTACATAAGTTACTGCTGTATTCAGCTTACCATGCCACTGTGCCTCAATCGTTTCTTTTGTCTCCATCAGTACTTTCCACCCTGCAACTGTCATATAACACTCTTTTATCACAAACAGGATCAGCACAAGCTTCGCCAGTGGATATCTTGGAATCAGATACGCAATCATCACACCCTGCATAGCCTTATCTGCCACCGGATCCAGAATACGTCCAACCTGGCTGATACTATTAAAGGATCTGGCAATTCTGCCGTCCAGAACATCTGTTGCCGCAGCGGCAAGAATGAGCAGTACAAGTACCGTACGGTACTCTCCTACACCATATCTCTCAAATATTCCAAAGAATGCAACTGCCAGACACAGTCGAAGTGTGCTGAGCAGATTCGGAACCGTACAGATCTCTCTGCGTGTAAGTACTTCTGCCAGGCGTTCCTTTCTTGCAGGAAGCACTCTGTAAAACAGCTGATAACAAAGAATATTCAGGATCAGTGCAGTCATAACATCTGCCACACTGTGCTGTTTCAGGAACATCGTTGATAAAACGATCGATATTGTAAGTATGATCTGGCTTACCGTGAACAATTTATTTTTCCTGCACCGTTCATTTTGATATAAGGCGATACAGCTTGCTGTTGCATTAAATACATGCATGCTTGGGAAAATATTGGTAGGTGTATCAATTTTATATAAAAAACGTATCACACTGATAAACACACCGCCTCCGGTACTGCCAAGATCCGGTCTCAGATGCTGTCCGTTCGGATATACATAAGAGATCAGCAGAAACAGTGTCATACCTACACCCAGAGTTCCGAGATATTGATAATATTCTTTTTTGCTCGGGCAGAATACCGCAAAATAAATCACTGTTCCGATCAGGAAAAAGTACCAGAGTACATATGGAATAATAAAATACGGGCAAAACGGAATCTTATCATCAGCTAATGAATGAATCATATGTATTTTTACATCGCTCTGCTCCATCAGCATAAACGAGATCATATAAAAAATTCCATAAGCAGGTATGATCCACAAATGCTTTGATTGTTTCAGATAATTCAAAATATCCATCCTTTCCGGCTACAGCCTGTCTGTTACTGTTCATAGCAAAACTCTGCTGTCATTGGACTTCTGTTTTTTCTGTAGCTTATGATATCTCTATCCTATCAAATAATCAATGCACAAAATGCCGAAAATGGACAGTTTTACAAAAATTTCATAGTTGTTTTATAAAGAATTTTAAAAAGGAAGCGTCTTTATGCTACGCTTCCTCTTCTTTTCCGTTCATCATTTCTGCAGACCTGCTGAAATTCTCTTAACTTTTCTTTTGCTTCCGGGCTGAGGTTCTGTGGCACCTGAATTCGGATCGTCACATACTGATCACCATGAACAGATGGATTTTTCATCGAAACGATACCTTTGCCCTTCAGACGGATCTTCCTTCCTGTCTGAGCACCTTCCGGAATACGGCAGATCACATCACCGTACAATGTAGAGACTTTTGCCTCGCCGCCAAAAACAGCTGTTGTGAATGGAATTTCTGTTGTTGTATAGACATCCATACCATTCCGTTCGTATCCTGGCTTTGGCTGAATATTTACTTTCAACAAAAGATCTCCGGCTTCTCCTCCGTTAAATCCAGGATTTCCTTTGCCCTTCAGACGGATGCTCTTGCCATTTTCGATACCTGCCGGAACATGTACCTGCAGTGTCTGGGAACCGCTTCCTGACGGATCCGAAAGACGGATCATTTTATCGCATCCAAATGCAGCATCTTCAAAGCTGATACTTACTTCAGACCTGAGGTCACTGCCTTTTTCCTGGGTATGCCCTCCAAATCCGCTTCCTCCGAAACCACTGTGAAAGCCCTGTCCGCCAAATCCACTGCTCTGACGACTGTATCCACTGTTTTTCTGACCATGGAACATATTTCCAAAGATATCTCCGAAAATATCTCCCATATCACCCATATTACTATTTTCAAAATGATACTCATGATAACCATTGCCGCCCTGACCAAAGTCAAATCCTCCAAAGCCTCCATGAAAACCGCCTCCGGCCCCATTCTGTCCACCGGCTCCATATGGATTTCCACTGCCCTCTTCAAATGCAGCAAAGCCATACTGATCGTATAATTTCTTCTTTTCTGTATCACTTAATACATTGTAAGCTTCTGTAACTTCTTTAAATTTCTGTTCTGCCTGTTTATCACCAGGATTCATATCCGGATGATATTTTTTTGCAAGTTTTCTGTATGCACGTTTGATCGCCTTGGCATCGGCATCTCTTCCGACTCCAAGGACTTCATAATAATCTCTCTTAGCCATAATGCCACCTCCGGTTCACATTGCTAAAAAGGAGATGCAGTTATTTTCACCGCATCCCCTGTCCATCTCTTTTGTTCTATATGTAATATAACACGCACACATACTATTGTCAAGAGTTCCTCAAATATTTTAAAAATAATCTGATATATACGGAGTCTGCTGCTCGATCGCATCCTCAAGCATATCAATCGTCCACTCTGCTGCCTGAATACGTCCAATCTTTGCAAGATATTCCGGGCGTTTGTAGCCCATCAGCATAGTGGTCATTGTCTGAATATTGATCGTATCTTCGCATGGCTCCATGATCCGCATAACCTGTCCATGACCATCCCTTGAGATTATCAGATGGAAATTTCCCTGATTACATTCCATGATTGGATCGACCAGGCGGAATTTCCATTCCCGGTCAAGTACACTTGGTTTAAACGGATATTTCTCAATGAAAGAAACAAAATCAACGATCCTACCCATATAATATGGAGAAATCACTTCTTTGATACTCGCATCTTCCAGAAGGAATGCCAACGGTTCATCTGTATATGTATCGCCTTCTACATGATTGATCATGGAAAAATGAGCTGCCACAAAGTTCCAGAGACCTGTCCTTGCCTCCTCATTATTAAAGATCATATCTTTAATATGAAATACTTCTTTGGCGATCCAGTAGATCACATAACCATCCGGCTCATTTTTTTCATTATAATATACTGCTGCCATGATATCATCAGAATCCCACAACCAGTACTCATTCCATGCCAGATCATCACGAAGGATCGCACCATGTGTTCTCATGGCATAACGCTTGTAGGTTTCTTTCAGCTCTTCTCCCTCCGTATCCACACGGCGGACATCCCCCGGAACCTGATGATTCTTCGGGAGCTGATAATCCTTGATTTCATAGGAAATCTTATCAGAAATGATTTCCCAGCCTTTGCGTCTGTAATACGGTATGGAATAAGGGTAAAGATAACAGATATCCTGTCCACGCTCTTTCATATTCTTGAGTGCCTGTTCCAGAAGCTTGTGCATCAGCCCCATGTTGGAATATTCCGGGTAGGTTCCTACACCGGTAAGACCGCCCATCGCATAAGTCTGCCCAAAGATCCGTACATGCATCGGATAAACTGCCACCTGAGAAACCAGGGTATCATTATCAAACCATCCTATAACATCTGCCTTTTCCATGGTAGGAAATTTGGCACGGATAATTTCTCTCTCCTGCCATCCAATGGAACTCAGCTCCTGCTCAGTTACCTGAAATACATAACGAAGAAGTGCATTATACTGCTCCATGTATTCACTGCCTACGGGTTTCATTTTGAGATTCTTTTTGTTATTCATGTCTTCTTTCCCTTTTGTCTGATGCCGGCTGCTTCTATTACATTTAATACCCACAAGTCCCACCCCTCAGTTGAAGGGTGGGACTTCATACTGCATATATGAAGTGCTCCAAGCTACACTTCAGATTTAAAATCAAAATTCCGGTTCAATTAAACCGTATGTGTTTCCTTTACGTTTGTATACTACATTGACCTGTTCAGTCTCTGCATTAAAGAATACGAAAAAGTTATGTCCCAGGAGTTCCATCTGTACGCATGCATCTTCCGGATACATAGGTTTGATTCCAAATTTCTTGGTACGGATGATCTTAACCTCTTCATCTTCTTCATAATCCTTATCCAGATACTCTTTCTGGAAGTTTGCAGCTGCCTGCTGTTTATCAACGATTTTATTTTTGTATTTACGAAGCTGACGTTCGATAACTTCTTCAACCAGGTCAATGGATACATACATATCATTGCTTACCTGTTCGGATCTGATGATATTTCCTTTCATCGGGATCGTTACTTCGATTTTCTGTCTTTCTTTTTCGACACTTAAAGTTACTACCACTTCTGTGTCAGGAGTAAAATACCGTTCCAGTTTGCCGAGTTTATCCTCTACTGCGGTCTTGAGTCCCTGGGAAACTGTGATGTTCTTTCCACTAATAATAAATTTCATAGTCCCATCCCCTTTGCTGTTTATTTTGGATGATATTTTTATAAACAACTGTTTTGTTGTCTATGCGTCCATTATAACACACTCCAACGAATTTTAACACAACTTTACAAAAAATTTATATAAATTCTGACTAAAGACCAGTATAAAAATTATAATTCCAATGATTGTCATTCCCACGCCATAGTTTTGGTATGGTGTTTCATATTTTAATACAATCTCATGAGTTCCAGACGGAACTTCCACTCCGCACATACCTTCATTGATATTATACACACCGGCATCCTCTCCATCGATCTGTGCAGTCCATCCCTTCTGATAGAACAGCGGAACACACAGCATTTTGTTCTCAGATGCATCGTTTGTTACCTGTGCCTGATATGTACTGTCAGAAAATGTCACCTCATCAACTCCGGATTCCTTCAATGCTGTATAACCACTTTCCGTAATATCGCAGGATTTTAATTCGAAATTATTTATCACTGCTGATTCAACCGGAGAACTTACATCTACACGAAGCTCTGTGATTCCCCCAGGTACAAGATGTTCCCATGTCCTGTTGTCCTCAGTGACTTTAAATGTGTAAACTTTCTCCGCAGAGAAGCCTTCATCTCCCTCTGTCTGATAATAAACAGCCATTTCTGTTTCATCAGGTGCGTCTACTGTCAGTGAAAGTCCATACAACTTGTCGTTGTCTGCAAAACAGGACGCCACGCCTGGAAATACAACATTTGGATCTGCGCCGAGATTGCTCACGGTAATGCCTTCTGATCCTTTCTCCATCGTACAGTCAGTCGCTGTATCCGCATAATCCAGCAGCGACAGGTCTGTTTGCTCCGGAAGGTCCGCCTTCTGATAAGAAGGCGTCTCCTCTGCATCCGTATAATAAAAGCCAGACAGAGAAGCCAGTGTTTTGTCCAGTCCGGGCATTTCTTTTACTTCTTCCTGATTCCATTCTTTATCATACAGATATCCAAATGGAAGTGCATACTGATTCTCAAAGACTGATCTGCCACCCGCCTCTCCAACAGATGTATATACCTTCTGAGGTGCATGGTATCCGGTTCCTGTGATCAGATATTTCGTTCCCAGCAGAGAACTCCTGATATAGTCATCCATATTGAAGTCTACGAAATTACCGGACAGTGTTTCCGGTCCGTACATCTTATGATAAGCAACCAGTGACGCCGGATTGGTGCTCATATACACCGAAAGTCCATTGTAGCCCTGACTCATTCCATCGTTTTCTGATGCCGATGTATAGGATTTCTCGATACGGTATACCGAATCATCCTGCTCTTTCAGCACAGCCACAGCTTCTTTTGTCCCATCATTGTAATATTCTGTTGCCACCTGATTTCTGGTCGGAGATTCACGATGCCACAGAGACGGATAATCCAAAACAAACAACTCACATATCAGAACCAGCAATACAGCAGCCGGAAAAATTCTGTACATTTTTTTTACAGAAGTTCCAACTGCAAATAATATCAGATAGACTGCCAAAAATCCTATTACTCCTGCCGTAACCTTATGGTCCGGTTTTATATTTTTAAAGCTGTACATCCATGCCAGCAATCCGCCACAGATAACAATGGCAAGTATGCTGCCGGTCAGTACTGTTTTTCTGTTCTTTTCTCTGAACACATCCTGAAGGAAACATCCAATAACAAGAGCTTCCACAAAACATATCATAAACGTCCATCGATAGGAATGTTTCGTAAATACGAGAATACGGCTGGTAAGCGGCATGATCGTCAAGAAGACCAGAAACACCGTAAGAACCAGTGCCTTTACTCGGGTGCTTTTCTTTACAATAAAATAGCTGACTGCAAAAACTGTCAGGATACTGACCGCAAGTATCATTCCCTCATAATAATTGAGGTATCCTGTATAATCTTTGTCAATTCCCAGCATATGATTTGAAAAAAATCTGGCCACGATCGTTCCCAGCGTTTTTCCTTTATATGGACTCAGTAAATGAGAAGTTCCTTTTGCAGCCAGTACCCCTGCTCTGGCACTCTCCAGAAATGTATCTGCGATCGGTACCAGTGCCACTCCTCCGATCAGTACACCAAGAATTCCCATACCGCCAAGTCCGGCCACTTTTCCAGCAGTACGTTTCAGGGAATATCGCTGCATGATGCTGTAAATAAAGACATAAAATACAGCAAAAAAAGCAATCATGTACAGGAAATAATAACTGGAGATCAGCAGCATCGTTACCGTGATCATGAGCCCTGCACTTTTCCAGCGCTGTTCTCCATTCAGATAACACTGAAGAAAATACATAAAAACTGTAAACAGTGCCATACAGGTACAAAAGCCGTAATGCTGTCCCCAGAGAATCACATAACCGGAAAAGGTCCATGCGAGCGCCGCTGCCATAGTTCCGATTCCATCCTGCATCAGTTTTCTGTAAAACAGATATCCAACAAGGGAAATCGTTATCATCTTCAGATAGGCAGATGCAAGAACAGCCCATGGAAGAAGTCTCTGCGGAGCAAGCAGGATCAGAAGATTGTAGGGAATCAGATATGCCGGATAATAGGATGATACATCCATTCCCAGTCCCGCCTGCAGCACATAACCACTTTCTCCACTCCGAAACAGAGAAGAAAAAAGTCCATACTGGGCATAATTGATCTGCATGGTATCTGCTCCTGTATCTGTAAACACATAGGCATATCCACCCAGAATAAATTTACTGTACAAAATGGCAAAAAGTCCGCTTGTGAGCAGAAACAGCCATACCAGTTCGTTTTTCCACAGTGGTTTTTTCTGTGTATCTGTCATTCCTCGTCCTCCTCCGGCTCGTCAAAATTCAGGCGTTCTTCTTCCACTACAAGCGGTCTGTCAAGAACTCTGGTATTAATGCTCAGAACGTATTCCCCAAGAAGTCCGATAAAGAACAACTGCAATGCCCCCAGGAAAAACATACCGATCACCATCGGTGCAACTCCGGCTGAAAAGCGATCCCAGTACATGAGTTTGAGGACCAGATAGACCACTGCTGCTACCAGGCTGAGTCCCCCAATGATAAAACCTGCAAAAGTTGCCAGTCTCATCACCACTTTAGAATAAGAAGTAATTCCGATCATTGCATAATCATAAAGACTGTAGAAATTATTTTTGCTTTTTCCTGCACGCCGCTTTGGCTGTGTATATTCAATCGCTTTATAATCAAATCCAAGCTCAGCAATAATGCCTCGAAGATACGGCATCGGATCATGCAGATCACGCACAACATCCACAAATTTTCTGTCATACAAACCAAAGCCGGTAAACTGATCAATATGATCAATATCTGTAATCTTGTTGATCAGTCTGTAATAGCATTCACGCACCAGGTACATACCACGGCGTTCCTTACTTGCACTCTTCACTCCAATTACAATCTTTGTTCCCTTTTCCCACTCCCGGACAAATTTGGGGATCATGTCTACCGGATCCTGAAAATCTGCACACATACGTACCACACAGTCGCCATATGCCTGTTTCATCCCATACACCGGTGATCTCGCCTGTCCGAAATTTTTTGCATTAAAGATTGCCTTGATCTTTCTGTTATTTGCACAAAGTCCGCGAAGAAGCGCTTTTGTATTATCTTTTGAATGGTTGTCTATAAACAGGATCTCATAATCATATTCACTGAGGTCTTTCTCCATAACCTCTATGATCGCCTGTGACAGAGGAACCACATTTGCCTCTTCGTTATAGGTGGGAATTACCACCGAAATTTTCTTTCTCATTATTTTCTGTCTCCTGTATTCTGACTTTCCAGCCAGCAAAGCGTTTCTTTTATTCCTTCTTCAAAGGTATATTCCGGTACAAATCCAGTATCCTTTGTAAGACTATCTATATCTGCACACAGATTCCGCACTGCTCCCGGCGGATATGGTCTCGCGCCGATTCCCGGTGAATCCGCTCCGGTAAGTTCCGCCATCTGCATGATATATTCCCACAGAGGATGTGCCTGCCCGCTTCCCACACAGTAAACTGCACCATCTCTGCCTTTTTCGCCGATCAGATAATATGCGCGCCCTGCATCTTTGCTGTAAAGATAATCCCATCTCTGTTCTGCAGGGGTAAACTCTGTTTTTTCACCTTTCAGCATTTTGCGCAGACCGGAAGCGATCATTGTCGTCTCTTTTTCATATATTCCATACACACTGAAAATTCTCGGCCAGATCCATTCCATTCCAAGTTCCTTACAAAGCATGAAAGAAAGCTGGTTTGCAGCGAGCTTGCTCGCACCGTAAGGCGTCGTCGGATGTACCGGACTGTCCGGTGCGATCCGCGGAACATCCATCGGTCCATATTCTGCCTGTGAACCTGCTCCGATAAATCTTTTGCATCCCATTGCATGAGCAGCACGGACAGCCTTCAGAGTATAAAAGACATTTCTGCTCTGCAGCTCTGTACTGCTGTTTCGATTTTCCCCGGTATTTCCCCATGCAATATGAAAAAACGTATCGCATTCTCCGGTGATCTTCGCCGGAAGTTCTTCCAGTTTTTCCAGTTCACATTCTATCTGATGTATCCGTGCACTCTCCGGCAGACGTTTTGTCTTCGAAGACCCTGCACGTACAACTGCATAAACCTCAATGTCATGTCTGATACATTCTTCGATCAATGCTGTACCGATCATACTGGTTGCTCCGGTAACAATGATTCGTTTCATTGCATTTCTCCATTCGTTTCTGTAAACATATTTTCTTCCAGTTCTTCTTTGCTGAGGAAAGGATACATATCTTCCAGCGGTGCCGATACCATACTTCCATCCGGAAGTTTTTTTGCAGAGGTTTTTGGTTCTGTTTTCTGATATTTTGTCACAAACACCTCGCACACAGATGCCCCGGTTTCCTCCAGGACCTGATGAAGTGTTTCCGGAAGTTCTTCTGCAACATGCACTGCCCGATAAGAAAATCCATATGCCGGTATGATCTTGGACAGATCCGGGAAACTCAGATCTCCACTCTCTGCTCCAACTCCCACCAGCGGTGGTTCAAAATAACTCTGTTGTGTCTGTCGGATAGAATGATAACCCTGGTTATTGATCACAAATAATTTTACCGGAAGACGGTTCTGCCATATTGTCTGTAATTCCTGCAGATTCATCTGCAGACTTCCCTCACCGGTCACACAGACTACTGGTTTTCCGGGCTGTGCGACACAGATTCCGGTCGCTGCCGGGAGACAGAATCCCATGGACGCAGTATTTGGATTTGTAATAAAACGCTGACCTTTTTTTACCCGAAATGCCTGACTTCCTGCCACTCTGGAAGTTCCCACACTGACCATCAGTGTCTGCCCCTCCTGCATTGCTTTTGATAGTTCTTCATAAAAAGCATAAATATTGGTACAGCCTTCTTCTACCGTCTCATAATGTTTCGCTGTCACCACCGGATATTTCTGTTTCCATACCTGACACTGACGTATCCAGTCTCTGCCTTTAAACAACGGATTTGTTTCATCTGCTCCCCGAAGTTTTGCCGCACAGATAAGCTTGCGTATCAGATCTCCTGCGTCACCACAGACTGGAAGACTGACATGGAGACTTGGTTTTTTTAGTTCATTTTCATCAATGTCATTCAGGATCGTATAACTGCCCCTTGCCCAGTCCTGATACTGAAAACCAGTCTGTGCAAATCCCTGGCGATTCCCGATAGAAAGAAGCACATCGCTGTTCTGAAGTGCAAAATTTCCCGGACGTGTCCCGGTTCCTCCGCTTCTTCCGGCAAAATACGGATGTTCAGACTCCATGGCATCCACACTGCTCATTCCGGTGATCACCGGAACTCCCAGAATATTTACAAGTTTTTGAAAATCATCCATTGCACCTGCAAGACGCACTCCATTTCCCGGAAACAGAACCGGGCGACGGCTTTTTTCTATCTTGTCCAGAATCTGCTGAATGATATCCTGTGAAATTTCTGCCGGTTTTTCTTTCGGATTCTCCTGTGGATCATATCCTCTCAATTTTTCTGTGTCAATGACTGCCCCCTGCACATCCAGCGGAATATCAAGCCACACCGGTCCCGGTCGTCCGTTCACCGCCATATAGAGGGCTTTTTCCAGATGATACCGGATATCTTCCGGATGAATGATCATCTGTGCATATTTTGTAATTGAGGTCACAACCGGTACAATATTACATTCCTGCACTCCCATGCTTCGAAGTTTCAGCCCGGACGCTGCAACCGTAGTTGCATATCTTGCCTGTCCTGAAAAAACCAGCATGGGAATCGAATCCATCCAACCGCCGAGCACACCGGTAATGGCATTCGTTGCACCAGGACCGGTCGTCACACAGACTGCTGCCATCCGATTATCCATACGTGCATAAGCCTCTGCAGCCATGGCACATGCCTGTTCATGATGCTGATAAGTACAGTGCAGTTTCGGATGATGTCCAAAAGCATCATTCATATGCATGGCACCACCGCCTGTTACGGTAAACACATCACGGATTCCCCACTCTGCTATATGATCCGCTATATAATCCGATACTTTCTGTTTCATTATGCCTGCTTCCTTCCATTCCATTTATTTTCACAGACCATAAATTTACCGGATGCCTGAATCGGAATCTGGTCCACATAGGTGATCCGAAGCTCTGCGTCTTCACCCAGGTAATGTCGGTATGCTGCGAGAAGTTCTGTTTCGTCCAGTCTGGAACGGTCCGCATTCACCAGCAGTTCATAGTCTTTTTCTCCCCACTGGATGCATTTTGCCTGGTAAACAGTTCCTTCGAACTTCAGCAGTGTATTCATAAAAACGTGGATTGATAGCGGCTCACCTTTTGTGTTATACATAAGAGAACCACGACGTCCGTAAATCTCTGTATATTTTGCATGCACCCGGCCGTTCTTGTCATAATATACACGCATTTTCCCTGTGTCACCGGTATCATAACGAACCATTGGAAATGTTTTATTATAATAATCTGTCACAACGATTCTTCCCAGTTCTCCCGGCTCCGCCGGTTCATCAGAATCCAGTTTCAGAATCTCCGGATAAAAATTATACAGGTCAACCGTATATTCCGGATCCTCATCAAGCTGGATCGCAATAAAGCCATTTTCATTATTTCCATAGGACCGTACCGGAGAAAATCCGAACAGCTCTTTTGTCAGATCATAAGTTTCCTGCGGAAGTGCTTCTCCCATGGAAAATACCATTTCAACAGACCAGCGGCTGATATCTCTTCCTGTTTTTCTAATATACTGAGTCAACGCCGTCAGTGCACTGGAATACGTAACCAGAACCTGAATCTTCTTCTTCTCAATATCACGACAGATTTTATCCAGTGACTCATCTCCCATATTGGAAATATCCACCATGATCAGATTATTTTTAAAAGATTTCCACTTACTGATCGTATTTTTTCCTTTTATCCACGCACGAAATTCTCCACGTTTCATTCCCATACGAAAGCCATTCAGTTCCATGCAGGAGATAAAGTTCATATTTACACGGCTCATTTTATCTCCGTCACAGAGTACTGTAAACGGAGTTCCTGTAGAACCACTGGTACTGAGCCTGTAGAGATTTCCCTGTTCTCTGACACAATCCACCAGCACCTCATCATAATGTTCGATAAAGTCACCTTTTGTCATGACCGGAAAATCTTCCAGTTTCGTCCATTCCGGATGTTCTTTATAATAAGGAGAGTGCTGTTTTACATAAGAAAGAAGTGTCTGTACTCTTCTTTCCATATAGTCTTCTGTTACACCCTCAACAATTTCATGTTTATTGACTTCTTTTAATTTTTTCAGTCTGCCGCCCTTTGCAGCGTCAAGAAGATTAAATACCTCTCTTCTTAAAACTTCACCTGTCTGCATTTCTGTCTCCTTTATCCTTTCCTGCTTTCACAATACCCAGAATCACTACTGCTGCAACACGGAGACTATTGACTCCAAGTGAAGCAATAGCAAATCCCATCATTCCATATGCGCGTGCCGCAAGTACTGATGACACGAGCAAAATACAAAAATGTGCAAGCTGAATCCACAACTGCCACCGTTCATCTGTAAACGTCAGAACGAGTATAAACAAAAATGCAGAAAACAGCCCAAGAATCTGCGCAAGATTCACAACCGTTACGATCCCTTTTACTGACTCATAAAGATTTCTGTAAAACAGCCACACAAAAAGTGGTGTTCCGATCTGACAGGCCACAAAAAAAACAAGACTTACACCGCCTCCGGCAAGAACAGCCTTTCCAAACTGTGAACGCGTCAGTCGTTCTTTTCTTTTTGTAAGATAAGAGATCACGATCGTATTAATTGGCGCGATCAGAAGTACCAGCGTCTTTCCGATCAGCGAAACAACATAATACTGTGTGACCTGTTCATTACCGAGGATCTGTTTGATCACAAGGCGATCCATATTCATTGTCGTATTGGTAATAAGATACGATAACGTAAGAAAAAAGCCTCGACCGAGTGCCGTCGTAAAAAATTCGCTTCTTCTGAAAAACTGATGAAAAATATTTCCGGTAACACCTACAAAAGCCAGTGCCGCGGCTTCACCGATCAGATAGATCCACACCCATTGTCCGGTCAGGCGATATATACCAAATCCGGCAAGATATCCGATTCCGATCAAAAAATAGTAAATAAAATATCTCCGGTAGTTCAGATTCAGACGATATTCCACATCACCATAATAGCGGAATACAGTCAGCATAAACATCAGGAAAACGCCAGCTGCCATCAACGGACTTTCCAGGCTTTTGCCGGACATAAACAGTGCAACAATACTTCCGATCAGTCCAAAGCCAAGCAAAAGCCAGTCATAGTCCCCATTGGTCACATCAAAATCCCGTCTTACTACAAGACGACTGTTATTCAGAGCCTGCCCGATAGACGGACATATAATCGCAACAAGTCCTGTAATGTACAAAAGACCGCCAAGCTGTTCTGCTCCCATCATTCTGTTAAGAAGCGGAGTGATCACAATCTGGAGCACTGCATTCATAAAAAGCAGACCGCCCATCGTATACAGGGTATTTACCGCAATACCTTTTTTCTGTTCTCTGCCTTCCAAACTGTTTCCTCCTGCCATTTACCCACAGAATCCTTTATGCTGCTGATATTTTTCACATCGGTTTTCTATGTATTTTCTTTTTCCGGAAGCAAGCACCGGAATCTCATCAACGATTTCCACTTTAATGCGGGCTTCCTCTCCCAGATACGGTCGAATACGACGCAGGATTTCCTCCCGATCCATTGCTTCCGGATCACCATTCAGCCAGATCGTATAATCTCTGACATCTTCCTGAATAAATCGATACTGCTTTACTCCCTGAATGTCCCACAGATTATTGGTAATAATATACGGCGTGACCGCTTTGCCTTCACAGTCATAGATCAGGTCGCTCCGTCGTCCGTAAAGTTCTGAAAGATAAAGTTTAAAACGACCGTTTTTTTCTTTCCGGACCGCAACTGCCGTGTCTCCATTGTCATAACGCAGGATCGGAAATGCATAGTTAAAAAGATCTGTGATCACGATTCTTCCCAGTTCTCCAGGTTCTGCCGGTTCATCAGAATCCATCTTCAGGATCTCATAATAATAGGTTTCTGTATCAATATGATACCCTTCATCTTCCCTGTTCTGAAGGCCCATGATTCCGTTTTCTTCATTGGAATACCATGCCCGCACCGGACAGTTGAACTGTTTTTCCAGAGTTCTTCTTACCGGTTCCGGCATTGTCTCCGAAATCGGAATAATTGCTTTCACTACACATCTGCTGCAGTCTCTTCCTGTTTTTCTGATATATTCACTCAGTTCTCCAAGGGCAGAAGAATATCCTACCAGACATTTGACTTTTTTCTTCTCGATCACATGAAACATTTCTTCCAGAGCTTTTTCATCCATTCTGGAACTGTCCATCATGATCAGATTTTCCTGCAGAAGCTGAAATTTGCTTTTGCGTACATTATTTACCCATACCCGGATAAATGCTTCCTTCATTCCAATATGATATCCGGCTGCCGCTCCGAGAAAAATCCCGCCCGCTGTATTGTGACGGATCTTGTCACGATTCTGGATCATTCTGAGTGGAGTTCCTGTCGATCCACTGGTACACATTACCCGGTTATCTGGTGCATCTTTATATGTGGAAGATACAAAACGGTCATACTGCTGTCGGAAGGTATCTTTATTTACCACCGGAAGATCCTCAAGAGAACAGGTTTCCGGATAATCTTTATAAAAATCAGTAGTCTTAACTGCATGCGCGATCAGATTCTGGATTCTCTTCTCTGTCTCCTCAACAGAGCTGCCTTCTTTCCAGGCATAACGAATCTGGTCATAATATTCTCTGGTCTTTCCACCTTTCATTTTGTCCAGCATCCAGAACCCCATCCAGCGAAGTCTTTCATCTAAAATCATTATTTTCCATCCTGCTTTCTGCTGTAAATCAGTTTAATGCATCCTTGATCGCATCTGCCATCGCCTGCAGCATTTCATCTGTCATTCCCGGATATACACCGATCCAGAAGGTATCTTTCATAATACGGTCCGTATTTTCCAGACTTCCCGCAATACGATATCCTTTTCCGGAAGCACGCATCTGATCAAAGCATGGATGTTTTGTCAGATTACCGGCAAACAGCATACGTGTCTGTACACCTCTGGATTCAATCTCCTGTACCAGTTTGTTTCTGTCTACGCCTTCCTTGCATGTGATCAGGAATCCAAACCAGCTCGGTTTTGAATTTGCACATGCCTCCGGAAGGATCAGTTTATCCTCTGTACCTTTCAGTGCTTCTTTCAGATAATTAAAGTTGTGGATTCTTCTTTCCACAAAAGACGGGAATTTTCTGAGCTGCGCACATCCGACAGCAGCCTGCATATCTGTTGCCTTGAGGTTATATCCAAAATGAGAGTATACATATTTGTGATCATACCCAACCGGAAGTTCTCCATACTGACGGTCAAAACGATGTCCGCAGAGATTATCCTGTCCCGGTGCACAAATACAGTCTCTTCCCCAGTCTCTGAACGAACGTGCGATTCTGTTCAGGAGCGGATCATCTGTATAAACAGCGCCGCCTTCTCCCATTGTCATATGATGCGGTGGATAAAAACTGGAAGTTCCGATATCTCCGATCGTTCCGGTCAGTTTCTCTTCCCCGTTGATCGTATAAACAGATCCAAGTGCATCACAGTTATCTTCGATCAGCCACAGATTATGACGACCACAGAATTCTCTGACTGCTTTCAGGTCAAATGGATTTCCAAGTGTATGCGCAAGCATGACCGCTTTTGTCTTTGGAGACCATGCAGCTTCCAGAAGAGATGGATCAATATTGTACTGTGGAATCGTTACATCAACAAATACCGGTACCGCACCGTACTGGATCATCGGAGAAACTGTAGTCGGAAAACCGGCCGCAACTGTGATCACTTCATCCCCCGGAAGAATCTGCCGTTCTTTCAGAAGCGGAGATGTCAGTGTCATAAATGCAAGCAGATTTGCAGAGGAACCGGAATTTACCAGGGAACAGTAACGAACACCGAGATATTTTGCAAATGCATGTTCAAATTCATCTGTATAACGTCCTGCGGTCAACCAGAATTCAAGGGAACTATCCACAAGATTTACCATTTCTTCTGCATCATAAACTCTGGACGCATACGGGATACGGTCACCTTTCTGATATGGTTTCTTTTTGTTATGGTATTTTTCACAATAATTTCTTGTCATTTCCAGAATCTGCTCTCTGGCCTGCTGTTCTGTCATTTCTTCAAACATAATAGTCTCCTTCTGTATTTTATTTTTTTATATAGTACAGAAACTTTTCCCCATAAAAAGGAATCGTCTCTTTTAGTTCATAATGATCCATGAACCACCGATATGTTTCCGGATCATTCCGTTTCCAGATATTCATGGATGATTTTCCGGTAAATGCCCCTGGCACTTCCGCATGTTCCAGCTGGTCTTTCAGCTCTTTCAAACTGTCCGGGCGAACGAGCATATCACTGAAATCCATTGTAAAACATTCTGTCCGCCGATGAAGCATGCTGCAGATTTCGGGAACATTGATACCAAATGACGGTGTATTCTCAGGAACAACTGCTGCGATCTGCTCTGCGAAATCCTCAAATTCCTGCACATTATGATAATTTTCTTTAATCTTGCTGTTCTGTGCAAACTGAAGAACCGTTCCGGTAGCCATTGCAAGAACCGCAACTATACAGATCAGCCCTACACCACTGACGGTCACATGTCTGAGCGAAAGGCTGTCAAATCTTTTCCATTCTTCATTTTTGATAAATTCGATTCCCTTCTGCCCCCAGTATGCAGCCATGATCGCAGCCGGCATGGTAATACAGTCCAGATTGTGATATGCCGGACGGTTAATATAATACACCAGACATCCCAGTGATCCGACACTCAGAAGAAACAAAAATTCTTTTTGCCAGCAATGTCTCTCTTTTCCACTGAACCAGCCGGTCATTCCCAGAGCCGTTCCGGTCAGAAACAGTGTGATCACTGCCATATATGCATTGGGTTCTGTAGGCATATCCAGATGAAGAACTCCCGTCATATAACTGCCTGACAGCAATGGGATCAGAAAGTCCTCAAACGAATTTGCCGGACTGTGTTTCAGGATATTATAGAGATTTACTGTTCCATACGCTCCAAACACCGCCCCAGCCATTCCGGCAAACTGTGCAAAGATTAACCACAATAGTCTACGGAGCTTTATTTTTCCCACAGACAGAAAACGTGAAATAAGCATTCCTGCCCACGCCACAGTAAGAATCAGTCCGGTCTCTGTATTCCAGAGGATTGCCAGCAGACAGATCAGATACCCACCCACTGCTGTCCAGAAATTGCACAGCTCTTTTTTGAGGATCCATGCTCCATACAGAAACAGCAGCATCGGAAAAATTACCCGATGCGGCCAAACCTGCCAGTAAAAGCCACCTCGCATACCAAGTACAGGAAATGTAACTGCCAAAGCACCAAGTACCTTCAACACACGGCTTTTGACCAGCAGTTCCAGGATAAGAAATGCACAGATATGTGCAAAGGCTCCAATTCCGGCAACCATGGCAACAAAGGCTTTGAAATCACCATGAACAAGTTCCATTGGAATCTTAAAGAAAAGTCCGTAATGTCCATAAATACTCGTAACATTATGCGTATATGGCATTCCCTGATAAATATTGTAGACAGAATTAAAATATGCGTGCCCATGGTAAGCATCGCTCAGTTCTCCTCTTCCAAAAATATTCGGTGTGTACATACTATAAAAAACGAGGAGCACCAACGCTGCATATACCAGCCGGATAATCCACTCACCGTCTTTTTCCGGAAAGCAGACATTTTGACATGCCCAGAAAAAGATTGCAAGTTCTGCCAAAAACAAAAATGCTGCGATCATTGCCGGCTGTGTGTGCCATCCGTATTTCGCCGCCACAGATCCAAGCTGTTCCGTCTCTCCTGAGATACAAAGCAGCCAGAACGGAATCTGTATAAACAGCATCAGCCAAAATGCTGTTTTTCTGGCTTTGACATTCTCCGGAAAAGTTTTTCCCGCAACTTCATGCCTGTGTGCGATTCCCATTCCAGCTACAAAGAGCAGACAAAACAGGATCAGAGACATTCCATATACAAGCATGTTACTGTTTCCCAGACTGTTGATTTTTTCTGCCAGTCCCGGAATCATAAAACAGCTCATAAAAAAGCATGCCGATAAAACCCACGCTGCAAAAGCGCAGATAACCTCTCTATTCTTTTTCATATTTTCTTTTCTTCTATCCTTTTATACTTTTTATATTCCAAAATATTCTTTGATCTGACAGTCCGTATATTCTGCCATATTCTGACCGGCAAGCCATGCCTGATACCATTTTGCAGTGTTGACTACTGCTTCATCCACCTGCCAGCGAGGTTTCCAGCCCAGCCGGTTTCGAATACGGGAACAATCCAGTTTGAGGAAATTTGCCTCATGAGGACCTCCCTGACAGAGATTTTCCCATGCTGCCCCGTTTCCCCATGCTGTGCAGAACAGGTCTGCAAGTTCCCCGGTGGTCAGACAGCTTCTGTCATCTGGTCCTACATTATAAGATCCTGCCTTCCGGCTGTCCTGATACTGTTCTTCCGCGATCAGAAGATACGCGCCCAATGGTTCCAGTACATGCTGATATGGTCTGGTAGAATGTGGATTCCGAACTGCAATCTTTTTTCCACCGGAAACAGCACGCACACAGTCCGGAATGATACGGTCTGCTGCAAAATCACCGCCTCCGATCACATTACCGGCACGCGCAGTTGATACTGCAATATCCATGTCTTTCAAGAAAGATTTCTCATAACTGTGTGTTACAAGTTCTGAGCAGGATTTGCTATTGGAATACGGATCGTAGCCATCCAGTTCATCCGTTTCGCGGTACCCCCATTCCCATTCATTATTCTTATAAACTTTATCTGTTGTTACATTCAAAAAAGAGCGGACACTTCCACACTGCCTTACTGCTTCCAGTACATTGACCGTCCCCATAACATTTGTCTCATAAGTATTTACCGGATTTTTGTAAGATTCCCTTACGATCGGCTGTGCCGCCAGATGAAAGACGATCTCCGGCTGTGTTTCTTTAAACACCTGTATCATATGCTCCAGATCACGAATGTCTCCGATCACAGAATGGATCTGACTTTCCAAATCTGTCAGCGTGAATATTGATGGATCTGTCGGTGGCTTCTGAGAATATCCGGTCACTTCCGCTCCCAACTCCTGAAGTATCCTGCAGAGCCATGTCCCCTTAAATCCGGTATGTCCTGTCACCAGAACTTTCTTCCCTTTATAAAAATTTAGATTGAATTCATTCATATCGACCGCTTAAACTCCTGTAAAATACTTTATAGATTTTTCCAAAATCTCCACATACTTTCCGCATAACCTTTTTTCAAAAAAAGTCATTATTAGTTTTATTATACTATAAAAGCTGACGCCCCGCAATCTGCGAAGCGCCAGCTTCTTAATTTAAAAATTTAAATTTTTTGACTTCTATTTTTCAAACAGATCTACCAGTTCCTGTCCATCGTCATATCCGGCATCTTTCAGCTGTTCTACGAACCACTCGTCCACACCTTCTACGGCTTTTTTGAAGGAATCGATATCCATATCCTCTTTTTTAGTGATTGTCACACCATTCTTTGACTGCCAGCGGTTCATGATTTCTTCATCACCGGAGCGGTTGATGTAACGTTCATACTCAACAGCTTTCTGTCCACACTCATCAACGACTGCCTGCTGCTCTGGTGTCAGAGTATCGTACAGATCCTGGTTGATACAGAAGAACAGACAGTCATAGATTGCATCCCACATGGAGCAGTATGGCTGAACCTCCTGCACACTTGCCGCATCGATTGCCGGAAGTGGGTTTTCCTGGCCTTCTACAGTATTCTGCTGCAGAGCCGTATAAGTTTCAGACCAGTTCATGTTCGTTGCATCTGCGCCCCATCTCTTGTAACATTCCATCAGAAGGTTGGAGCCTGCTACACGGATCTTGAGGTTCTTCATGTCATCCAGAGTTTTTACTTCATGCTTGCTGTTGGTCAGCTCACGGAAGCCGTTCTCTGCGATACCCATGCAGTGCAGTCCGTAACTGGAAAGAATTTCTTTCAGCTTTTCTCCTGCCTCACCATCGAATTTCGCATCTGCATCATCATAGGAATCATAAATAAATGGTAACGATACAACATTAAATCTTGGATCAAACGCTGAGTAGATCAGGTTGGAATGCATGGAAATCTGTACCGGGTCTCCGTTCATCAGCGCCTGGATTCCTTCAGACTGATTTCCATTGGTCAGCTGGTCTGCCGCATAGATGTTGACTTTGATCTTGCCTCCGGTTGCTTTTTCCATCAGCTCGCCAAACTTACGTCCGCCGTCTGCCCAGGTACTTGTCTCCGTTGTGGAGCATGCAAAGTTCCAGGTTGCTTCCGGCCAGTTGAGATCACTGTAATCCGCAACTGTATCCGTAGATTCCTGTGTGAAGAGATCTACCAGTTCCTGTGCGTCATCGTATCCTTCTTTCTCAAGTTCCTTAACAAACCACTCATCAACACCATCTACGGCTTTCTTGAAGGAATCGATATCCATATCTTCTTTATTTGTGATCGTCACGCCATTCTTTGACTGCCAGCGCTCCATGATCTCTTCATCTCCGGAACGGTTGATATAACGCTCGTATTGAACAGCTTTCTGACCACACTCGTCAACAACTGCCTGCTGCTCCGGTGTCAGACTGTCATAAATCTCCTGGTTGATGCAGAAGAACAGACAGTCATAGATTGCATCCCACATAGAGCAGTATGGCTGAACCTCCTGCACACTTGCCGCATCGATTGCCGGCAGCGGGTTCTCCTGTCCTTCTACTGTATTCTGCTGCAGAGCCGTGTAGGTCTCTGTCCAGTTCAGGTTTGTTGCATCTGCGCCCCATCTCTTATAGCATTCCATAAGAAGATTGGAACCTGCCACACGGATCTTAAG
>OGWV01000323.1_pt1 | contig 27608 bp, 28 predicted proteins | sample 1576081 | NCBI WGS metagenome assembly OGWV01 (sample SAMEA3541541, study PRJEB24748) | human gut metagenome | biome: human gut; feature: human-associated habitat; material: faeces | place: China | collected 2012 | reverse complement strand
CCTACTGCTGCCAGCATAGCACCGCCAAGGGATGGTCCCTCTTCCACTTCCAGAACGTCAACCTTAATATTCATAACATTTGCAATAATCTGCTTCCACAGCGGGCTCTTTGCACCACCGCCACAGATCTTGGTACGCTCAATTTTAATTCCAAGACTCTTTGCAACCTCCAGAGAATCACGAAGTGCGAAAGCAACTCCCTCCAATACAGCCTGAGTCATATCTGCTCTTGAGGTGTCCATGGACATGCCGAAGAATACGCCTCTTGCATCTGGCCTCCGCATCGGAGCACAGGTCGATGATGAAACCGTCAAATCCCTCCCGCTCGCATCTTGAGACCATCCCAATTCCCTTGCAGTACGCTTCTGCGACGGCAAAGGCATCAAGCGCAGCTTCTCGACGCTTTATCTTCGCCTTGAAGCTCTCCTCCACCCCGTCACCGCCACTGCAACGACTGATGGAAAGCGTGTATCCGTCCATGTCTGTTCCTTTCCCTTCACAAACCACTGCCTGCATTTTCGCTCCCTTCTGACTAGCTAATAATAAATATAGCAGACCGTCAAACCACAAATACGGCAAGCCATAAAACCATCATAACAATGCGGAGAAAAAAAGGGCTCCCGCACAGGATGCCCCTTCTCGTTTCCGCTAACGCTGATTGAGGAAGACCTTCGATTCCTTGCACCTCTATCTGGCACCAAGTAGCGTGATGGAGCCTACACAGCCAACAAGCGCAATAAGAATGCCGAGAACGCAGGCTGTCGCAAATCCGAGTGCCGCCATCTTCGTTCCCTCCGGTCGGTACGGCGCGTTGATGTTCATCAGGGATGCGGCGAGAATCCCGGCGATGCCGCCGAGGAATCCGAGGAAGAAGAAACCTGCCTTCTGCCCGCTTGTAAGCTCACGCTCCATCGTCATCAGCATCTGGTCTTTCCCTGACTCCTTGGAATACATCTGCCCCATTCCTTTCTTTTTCTTCGTAAAATCAGGACGCGATGCCTTCGCCCCTGTTCCGGCACCGCGCCCTGTCGGAATCTTACCATCCTCCGCGCGTTATGGCACAATCTGTTCAGGGATGCCGTCAAGTAGGAAGGAAGAACCATGGCTACCATTCAAGATTTCGAGGAGCGTATCGAGAAACAGAAGGCGGAACTCGCCAAACTCGAAGCGAAGAAAAAGGAACTTGAAAAGAAGATTCGCGAGCGGAACCGGAAGTGGCGCTCTCTGGTCACCCATTCCGCTGGTGAAAGTGTGCTCTCCGCCGTCGGTTGCGCTTGGCAGGAACTCGACCTCGACGCACTCGACCGATTCCTTGCGAGCCATGCAGACGAGGTGAGCGACATGCTCACCGCCCATGGAAGCACCCCGGAGGATGCCAAGGCGCGTCTCGATGCACGCAAAAAGAAAACGGCTAAGACGGAGCCTGTCGCTGATTGTGGGTTGCAGGCAGCGGAACCGGATAGCGAAAACTCCGACTGGTAACAGAAAAGGGAGCCGTGTGACCGAAATCACAGGCTCCCTTTTCTCCTGCCCGCACTCCGAGATAAAAGCAACAGGCAGAAAGGACTTTCGCTACTGTAGCACAGCGCACCGCCGCACGGGACGCGAATCTGGCAGAACCATCTAAAAACGCGTGTCTAATTGTGAAAGAAGCATGAAATCTGGCTGGAAAAGTCCACAAAACAGGACAGATATAGTAAAACATAATCACAGATTGCAAGCAGAAAGGAGCACCATGGATTTCAGCAGCTACTACTACTACATCCCCTTGAACTTCTACGAGACACCTGAGATGACGCTCATCGACCATGAGCCGAATGGGGATTCCGCAACCGTACTCGTCCTCGCCCTGGCTAAAATCCACACGCGGACGGTCACGAAAAATGATGACGGCACGTTCACCATCGTGACCGATGACGGCACGTTCACGGATACCGAAGTCATGGATATGCTCTCCTCCTTCGGCTACCGGGCGAATCACGCCAAGTACACTCATGCCCTCGCGGTTGTCGCGAGGTTCCTACCCTTCGACCACCTCGCCTACTCCGAAGCCGAACGCGATAAGAAGACCCCGGAGGTGTACCAATGAAGCTCCGAGGAGCGTGGCGCAGGGACTACAGTGAGTTCTTCGACACGCAGGAAGCCCTACTCATCGACGCGATGGACAATGCGGACTCCATCTATACCGTCTTCGCCCGTCTACAATCGCTTGCGGTGAAATGCGGCTGCGCCGGGAAGCTCCTTCTCCACGAAAGCGTTCCCTACACCGACGAGATGCTTGCTGCGGTCACTAAGAAGACCGTTCCCGCCTTTCGGCAATGCGTGCAGCCGCTCGTGCAGCTCGGCCTTGTCATCTGCGAGGATGGCATCTACGCCATCGCGGACTGGGAGTTCAACCAGAACGTCCCGGCAATCGACGCGATGCGCGAGGGAAACCGGAGCCGCAAAGCCAAGGAGCGTGCAAGAAAGAGCGGTGGGAAGTCAGCTTCCGAGAAGAAGCGTGAGAAACTTGTCGCTTTCCTTGCCGCCCACCCAAGCGCCACGAAAACCGAGATGAGCAAGGCCACCGGTCTTAGCCGTGTGACTATCAATAAATACCTTTCGGAACTCCCAGCCATGCTTCCCGCTCCTGCCATCCCGGAAGAAAGCGGTGTACAGAAGGCGGAAGGCAATGTACAAGGTGTACAAAGTGTACAGAATGTACAAATGTACACTGTACAAAATGGTATACAAATGGACGTACAGTTGTACACGGAAATGTACAACAATCTGTACACGCCACATACCAATGAAACCGCAGGTAGCACGGCTGAACAAGCCGAAAATGGCGATGTACAAAATCTGTCACGCCCTAAGAATATAGATGATAGATATAAGAATACATCTACATCTACAGCTATAGCTGATGGGGAGGGAGCAACAGATTCTGGAATCCCGACAAGGGAGGAAGTACGCTCGCACTTCGCAAAGATGGGATTCGCAGTTGACCCCGACCGTTTCTTCGACGTGAACGAGGGGCGCGGCTGGCGCACGAACTCCGGCAAGCCCGTCGATGACTGGAAGAAGCTCGCCGCAGTCTGGGACAGGAACGAGCACCCGAAAACCGTTACCCCTCCCGCACGCACGGAACCGAAGGCCGATGCGGTCGTGAAAATCCCCTCCGTCGAGGAGGTTATGGCGAAATGGGGTTGTGACCGGGAGACGGCTCAGGGATATATCGACGAGAATATGTACTAGAAATGCCCCTGAGAATGTCTGAGAGCCTGCCTATGACACGTTAAATGTCATGTGGCAGTAACCGACCGAACAAGACTACAAAGTCCCGTAGACAGGCTCTCAGACAGGGTGACGCAGAAAGGACGAGGTAAATGAACGAGAACGGAACGAAAACCAAGGAACAGGACGGACGAAAGCCGGTTGAGGACTATCGCGACGCAGACGGCATCCTCATATGCGGGAAATGCGGGGAGCCACGCGAGCGGATGTTCCCGGCGGGCGGAATCTTCAAGGAGCCGCACCTTGTCCCGACCATGTGCCGTTGCCAGAGGGAGGAAGCGGATAGGCAGCGCGAGGAAGCCGAGCGGGCGGAGAAAAGGCGCAGGACGGAACGGCTAAGGAAGCAGTGCTTCCCCTCATCCGGCAGGTACGCTTTCTGCACCTTCGATGCCGATGACGGCAGGAACGCGGCTCAGAGCACCGTCTGCAAGGCGTTTGCCGCGACTTTCGACCCGAAAGACCCGGAGGGGCTTGTCCTGTACGGAAAGCGCGGCACGGGCAAGAGCTTCCATGCGTCCTGCATCGCGAACGCCGTCATCGAGCGCGGGTTCTCCTGTCTCGTGACCGATATCAAGCAGGTCGTGAACCTGATGGAATCCTCCTTCGAGAAGCGTTCGGGGAACCTTGAGAGAATCCTCGCCCCAGACCTCCTCATCCTTGAAGACCTCGGTGCCCAGCGTTCCACCGAGTACGTCATGGAGCACGTCTACGACGTTATCGACGGGCGCTACAAGGCGGGGAAACCGATGGTGATAACGACGAACTTCGACTTTCGCGAGAGAATCCTGAACGCCACGGCAGATGACCCGTGGGGACGTGTCTTCGACCGCATTGTTGAGGTCGGGTTCCCGGTGAAGTACGACGGCAATTCGCGCCGTCGGGAAATCGGAATGAAGAACCGCAAAGATTTCAAGCGGAAGTTGGGAATCGAGGGGATAGAATCGTAGCGGAGCGGTTTTTAAGCATTGGCCGCTTCTTCCTGATTCTGGTGCCGATTTCCTTCCCGGCACCGTCCCCGCGCCCCGTAGCGTCTATACGCTGCGGGGCTTTCTTTTTCCTCTTGGCAGGAAAGGGCACGGAAATCGTGCCTATACTGAAAGGAGGATGTGAAAGATGTTCACAGATGATGAGAAAAAAGATGCGCTGGTGCGCATGTTCGTGAGTTATTGCCGCAAGACGCTCCTGAACGCCCGGACTGACGTTTTGAGGGAACGTAGCCGCCGCAGAAAGCATGAGACCCTATTCTGCGACCTCCGGCAAGACGAGATTGAGAGCCTGTCCGGATTGCAGGGAATTCCGGAAAACGAGGTCATTTTCCTCGCCGCTGGAAAGCCTATCGGAGTTAAGGACTCCACCCTTTCCGATGCCCTTCTGACGCTCACACCGGACGAACAGGCGATTGTGCTCCTGTCCTATTTCGCCGGATGGTCAGACCGGCGAATCGGAGAGGACATGGGATTCCCGCGCTCCACGGTACAGAACCGCAGGGTTCGGGCGCTCGCCCGCCTGTCCGAAATCCTGACGGAAGGAGGGGAGAGCCATGTCGAAGAAGCGGATTGAGTATGAGACCGTCATCGCGGCTGTAGGGGGCAACCCCCTTGCCACCTGCGAGGTGCTTGCCTACTTCAATGACTTCATGGATGGGCTTTGCACGAGCTTCTACACCGACGCGGATGGCTTCTGGGATTACGGCATCGACCTGTCCATGAAGGCGCACATGCAAACGAAGCTCCTGCGGGCAATGCTGCACTTCAAACTGTAGATACAGAAAACTATAATTCAAGCAGGCAGGCAAAGCAGCAAACTATATACAAATCACCCTTCACCTGCTACAATACAGGTGGAAAAGGCGAATAGTATGCTCTCCTGCCTGAAAAAGGAGAGCCATGGTAACAGTAACGAAGAAGGATTTAGTCGCGCTCGGATACGGAAACTCCTTTGCCGCCGATATCATCCGGCAGGCAAAGAACCTGATGGTCGAGCGCGGATACACCTACTATCTTTCCCGGAAACTCGAACGGGTTCCCGCATGGGCAATCGAAGAGATTCTGGGAATTGCCATGAACGGCGATGCCGCTGACTGCACTCCAAAAAAAGGAGTGAATACAAGTGGCAAACGACATGATAAAGAAAGCCGGTAACGGCACTTACTATTTCCGCGCGAACCTCGGATTCGACCAGACCACCGGGAAGCGCATCCAGAAATACCGCAGCGGTTTCAAAACGAAGAAGGAAGCAAAGGAAGCCTACGCGCAGGTTCTACTGCTCTCCTCGCCTGACAAAATCGAGGAGGGCACGCGCCGCGTCCGCTTCGGCAAGTTCATCGAGGAGACCTATCTTCCTTGGTACCAGACACAGGTGAAAGAAAGCACGTTCTTAAACCGTGCCGGAACGATTCGCAAACACTTCTCGTTCTTCTACGAGAAGTATACAGACAGCATCGCCCCCCTCGATATACAGAACTGGCAGCTCTCCCTCATTAGAGCAGGGTACAGCCCGAACTATGTCCGAGTGACGCAGGGAATGCTCTCGGTCGCGTTCGACCGGGCAGTCATCCTAGGTATCGCAGAGCGCAACCCCTCGCGGATGGTCGGTAACGTCCGTGGCACGAAGCCAGAAGTGGACTTCTGGACGCTTTCGGAGTTCGAGAAGGTCATCTCCCAGCTCTATAAAGGGGACTATTACGAACACTACCTGTTCATCTGCCTGCTCCTCCTGTTCATGAGCGGCATGAGACTCGGAGAAGCGAGCGCCCTCACATGGGAGGATATTGATTTGGAGACGGGGCTTTGCTCCATCACGAAGACGCTGTACTACAAGAGCATGGAAAACTACCGATTCACCGAGCCGAAGACCCGCGCCGCAAAGCGCTCCATCTATCTCGACGGAGACACGGTAAAGGAGCTGGCCGAATGGAAGCGGGTGCAGACCGACATGCTGGCTTCTTGCCCTTTTGTATTGAGCTACAACGGCCTTCCGACCACGAAGACGAGACTTCCTAGGGCGCTCGCGAAGCTCGCCGACCTCGCGGGAGTCCACCGCATCCGGGTACACGACCTAAGACATTCCCATGCATCCCTGCTCATCCACATGGGGGAAAGCCCCCTGCTCCTTAAGGAGCGCCTTGGGCACGAGAAGATACAGACCACCCTCGGAACCTACGGGCATCTCTACCCGAACACGAACCTTGAGGTCGCGAAGAAGCTCACCGGCGTTCTGACCATCGAAGAGCAGTCGGAAAGCAAGGCGAACTACACCCACAACCAGCACACGGCGAAGTTCCATTCTCCAAATGGAAATCAGGGATAGAGACGCGAAAAGGGTGCCCTCCCCACCACGGGAGGACACCCAAATCAAATAATGCGGAACGCACCGCGACCGTGAGCGATTGCACCGGATATGTGCAATCAGCGTGCAATCCGCCTATACAAAACCCGCAAACCCTTGCAAACACTGGGTTTCAGGGCAGCGTGGACTATTCAAACTCCATTTCGAGACTCTATCATATGCCGTAAAATCCCCTATTTTAGGGCAGCTTAAAGCAAAATAGGAAACAATCAAACCATCAAAAAACAAACAGTTGTGCAATCAGTGTGCAATCGCACCAGCCACCTTTTCCAACAACCGTTTCTCGCATATGGATATATTTCCCCAGTAAGCAACGGACAAAAAACAAGACCCTATGAGCAAACATCCCATGGGGTCTTGAAAATGCAAAACAGAAAAACAGTAATCTATCTTGCTGTAGTAGTACGCCCTGCCAGCCATCCTCTGACAGTTTCAATATTGACTTTTATGATTTCCGAAATGTCTTCGACGCTCATCTTTCTATTAGCAAGGGAGTACGCTACATCCTTCTTCTCATCCTTTATGAGTTCATCGTAAAGCTGCTCCATTTTGCAAATCGTCCCTTAAGCAACAGGGCTGCGTTTCGTATTTCTTCAGCAAAAGGCTCCACGAGCCAGAAGCCCGCAGAGCCATGAAACCATAATCCTGTTTAAGTAGCTAACTATCTTGCTGTTGTTACTGCCCCCGAAAGCCAATCTTGGACGAGCTGAACATTCACTTTCAATGCCTGCGCTATCTGCTCGATTGACAATCCCATAGCTTTAAGGTTCCTTGCCGTTTCCTTCTTTTCATCCATTATGAGTTCATCGTAAAGCTGTTCCATTTCCTTGCACATATGCTCCACCCCTTTCTCGGTCTCTTTCAGTTCGTGCACGCGGTCAGCCAAGGCTCCCGCTCGCATCTCTTTCGCTTCTTTCACACGGAAGTCGTGCATCAGTCTTCCAAGCTCGCCGCCATCGTCCTTGCTGGAATCCACGTAGATGAAGTGTTCCTCGTCCCCGAACTCCTTGCCGTTCTCGCGGATTATCCGGTCGATATGGGCTATCGGAAGTCCGCATCCAAGCGCGTCCTTCAAGGTGACAAATATCACGTAGGTCTCCGGGAGCTTATCGAAGTTCTTTCCCGTATCCAGCACGTTCGAGTCCATCATCCCAAGATGGTATCTGGCACGCTTCGGGTGCGCCCCCTCATCGTCTTGCTGTATCTCGACGTTGAAGATGCGTCCGCTTCCATCCTTTGCCACGCAGTCCAACACGACGCCCCTGCCGTGCATGTTTCTGAAATCCATCTGCGTCTCATTGTCGATGACGGTCAGCTCTTTGTCTTCCAGAATGATTCTAAGGACATACTCGCAGGCATTCTTATCTTTGAATACGTTCCGCGCGAGAATATCGCTCATCACGGTCAGGTTCTTAATCGTTTCCTTGTATCTCTCCTTATGCAAAAGCATCGTTTCTTCCTGATTCATCGGTGTTAACCACCTCCTGTTCGACTCACAAGAAGGTATCAACCATCTTGCTATATATATATTTTACAAGAAAGCTGGTAAACATTCAAGACTTGTATTTTCCCCGCCGAAAGGACAAAATCCTGCGGCTTGCGCGGAGTGGCCGGGGTCTGGGGCAGCGCCCCATTTCAGCAATCTCCGTGCATATGATGAGCGGTCGCGGTGCCCGACGGGAAAGCCCCTCGCTTTTCCTGCGTCCGGCGCATCGCGGCAGCGAAGGCGAATGCACGGAAGTCGGAGCCGGTCAACTTTTCCGTTCCAAATGTTTCCGTCAATCCGCCTGCGGATTTATGAAAGATTTGTGGGCGGGATGGTTGAGGGGCGAATCCCTCTACCCGGACGAGAAAAGGGTCAACGTTCGCAAATAGGCGCAAATGGGTTCATTTGATGCCAAATGGTGTCTTTTTCTATCATCGGCATCCGTGCATTTGGCAGTTTCTACCTGCATGTTCGTGTATAGGGCAGAGGGATAGAAAAAAGGTCTGCGTTATAATCTGTCCCCAAGGAGACGGCATTCTTGCCGCTTCAAAAGACAGGAAATCGGAAAAAGAAAGGATGATGCCACATGGCTCAGGATTTCGGCGATGACATGGGAAACGCCCTCCTAAACTTCGTCACAAGGCAGACGGAGAACTACTTGCGGTTCGGACGTGGCAGGGAACGTGCTTTTGACTGGTGGCAGCGCCATTATAAGAAAGAGGGGAACACTCCCGAGCAGGCAAAAGCAATGGCTGAGAAGCAATCCTCTCGTGAGCAGGTGGTCGTGCCCTTTGGTACTTCCGAGGAAGCCGCCTACTATGCGCAGGTATGCCGCGAGAATGGCACCTATGCCGCCGCCTACACGGACAAACAGGGAAACGGATTCCTTGCCTTTGCCAAAGAGGATGCCGAGACCGTCGCAGGGTATGCCCCGCAATTTAAGGATGTAATGGCGCGTCTCGATGAACAGCGTATCACCGATGCACTGAATCACGCGGAACCCGTGGATAAGAAGACCATGGATTCCCTCACGGAGCTGACAAGCTATCCCGACCTCCCGGCAGAGGACGTAACGGTCATTCCGGTCACCATCCGTTATAAGGATGCGCCAGAAGAGACTTACGATGTGCTCTTTAGCGAACAGGATACCGAAAACCTTAATATCGACGATTCGATTTTCTTCTCCGGTTACTCCCACAAAGAGCTTACCGAGATGGTTGGTCGTGAGACCCATGAGGATTTCGATGTGATAGCCGTCGGTGCCCCCTACAAGGTTCACGCGACGCAGGTGAAAACGGATGCCCCGGAAAAGACCTATGACGCGCCGGGAAAGGATGCACCTACCCGCAGCGATAAGGTTGCCACACTTCGTCCCGAGGACACCGCCATCCATACCCAGAACATCCGAAACGCTGCCCAAAAGGCAAGGGAAGACTGCACGGACTTTTCCGACTTCGAGCGCAAGATGAACGCGCAGGGCTTCGGCGTGACCGAAACCAGCAAGGGCGAGGTCATGGCCTACGAGCCTGCAAGTCTGAATAAGGACGGTTCGGTACCGGCGTATGAGCGCGGTCGCGACTGGCCGGTCTCTGCGGAGACGTTAAAGAACCGGTATGACCTCGATGTGACCCATAACTGGTTCGAGCAGAATACCCCGAAGGAAGCTGGCACCCTCCCGGATGGAGACCTTGCCATGCAGAATGCGCGTCTGGCGCAGGAGCAGATGCGTGACGAACAGCAGATGCTAGAGCCGGTTGCATCCGACGGTTCCATGGATAACGACGGGCGCACGCCCGACCCGAACTCCGGTATTGAGAGCCACGATGGCGCAGATACCGATTCCCGCACCGCCGTCATGGACGCGGAGCAGACCGGAAGCGAGATTCGCCCCTCCGATATTCGCGAGGAGCAGCGATATGATTCCGAGTCCTATTCCCTCACGGGGGAAGCACGCGATATGACCGCTGCCAAGAACCAGATGGATACGGAGACGAAGGCGCAGGAAACCACGCGGGAGCATGGTTCGAGCCTGCCCTTTATACCCATTAACGGCGAAGACGCATTGTAAGGAGATAGACCATGACTCTCAAAGACAAATTGCCGGACAGGCTGAAATGCTCCCCGCTTCTTACCATGGAGTCGGACAGCGATATCGAGACCATCGCAGAATCCATCGTGAACCTTTCCGATTCAGATGGGGACTTCTTTAAGAAGACGGAAAAACTTCTTCTGATGGCAGCCCTTGGATATTTAAGGGACTGGTGCGAGCCTTCCCAGCGTACCATTGGGAACCTCATCTCCCTCCTCGATGCCGCCCTGCCAAAGGACAACGAGACCCATACCACCCTCGACAACCTTTTCTATGAAATGAAGTCCGGGTGCAAGCGCGTGAAATCGGAAGATGGCATCACGACCCTCTGGGAACCTTCCGCCCTTTCCCGTTGCGACGGTCTCACTCCGCGCGATTCCAACGGTATTGATGTGTCCGAGGACTTTTCGCTCACCTGCTATGAAGGATTCCGCCACGCGGCTACGCGGGAGACGCGCACGAGTATTGTGACCACGCTCCTGCTTGTGCTGGAAGAAGTGGAAAAGGAGGATGCATATGGCAAATAGCGCGAACCCGGAAATCAATAAGAAGATTGCCACCTCGGCGCTCGGCACCCTCTTCATCGCCACGGTCTTCTTCTATCTCGGTGACCGCTATGCCGAAACCCTCGTCACCTATCCGGGGCAGATTTTCGACCATCTGGGCGATGCCATGCTCACCATGTGGCAGACCATAAAGGATGCACCGTTTGCCCTCGATATGACCAGTAACTCCCTGCTGTTTGGCGGGGCTTGCTTTCTCATTATCTGGATGATTTGGCTTCGCTACGTGGCGTTCATCGGAAACTATCGTTCCGGCGAAGAATCCGGTTCCGCCCGCTGGGGCACCTTGAAGGAAGGAAAGAAGTTTAAGGACTTGCAGACCGAAGACAACAACCTTCTCTTCACCAAGAACTTCGGCCTTGCCCTGCACCGCCCCAAGTTCGACCCGGAATACGACCGCAACCTAAACGTCCTCGTGGTCGGTGGCTCCGGTTCCGGCAAGACCTTTAACTACGTGACCCCGAACATCTGCCAGCTCAACACCAGCTACTTCGTCACCGACCCAAAGGGAACCCTTCTTAAGGATGCCGGATACCTGTTCACGGACAACGGCTATAAGCTCAAGAGCTTCAATACCATCAACCTTGATGAGTCCATGCACTACAACCCGTTAAAGTACGTGAAGACGGATACCGATATCCTCTCCTTCGTGAACTGCTTCATTATGAACACGAACCCCGAGGGGAAATCGAGCGGTGACCCGTTCTGGGAGAACGCCGAAAAGATGCTCTACACGGCGCTCATCGCCTTGTTGCGTGACTGGTTCCCGGCGAAGGACTACAACATGCCCTCGCTTCTCACGCTCCTCTCCCTTGCGGAAGCACGAGAGAACGATGAGAACTTCAAGTCCGCTCTTGACCTCATGTTCCTCCAAATCGAGGAGGGCAAGAAGTACAAGCAAAGCGACGGCTCTTCTCCTGACACTGCGGGAAATGCCGGTCTCTCAAGGAGCTTTGGCACCAAGCAGGCAGATAACGGCTGGTCTTGGGTGCCCAGTAAGTTCAAGCGCAACTCCGACGGCGTGAAGCCCGCCGACTGCGGGGGACTTTCCGCCGACGAGGACTTCGCCCTGATGAATTACAAGAACTTCAAGGTGGCCGCAGGCAAGACCTTAAAATCCATCCTCATTTCCTGCAACGTGCGCCTTGCGCCCATCGCGACGGATGGCGTGCGCGAGCTTTTGACCTATGACGAGATGGAGATTGACACCCTTGGTGACCCGGATGCGAAGGTGGCGATTTTCGGCATCCTCTCCGATACCGACAAGACCCTCAGCTTCCTGTTCGCCATCCTCATGTGGCAGACCATCGACCAGCTGTGCCGAAAAGCCCTTTCGGATTATGGCGGGAAACTCCCGACCCCGGTGCATTTCATCTTCGATGAGTTCGCCAACATCGGCACTATCCCGCAGATTGAGGAGACCATCGCGGTCACCCGTTCCCGTAATATCGGCATCACCATCATCCTGCAATCCATGAGCCAGCTGGAAAGCAAATACGATAAGAAGGCGCAGACCATCATCGACTGCTGCGACTCGACGCTCTTCCTCGGTGGCAAGTCTAACTCCACCAACAAGGAGATTGCGGAGATGATTGGCAAGCAGACCATCCATCAGATGACTTACAACGAGTCCACGGGGCAGTCCTCAAGCGCCAGTAAGAACTTGCAGATTCAGGGTCGTGACCTTATCGACGCAGCAGAAATCGGCAAGATGAGCCGCCTAAAGGCAATCCTGCTCATCGCCGGTACCAACCCGCTCATGGATGATAAGTATGACCCCCACGCCCATAAGCGATACCGCTATATCGTGGATAAGCGCAACTGGAAGCGGTTGCATAAGAACTCCTTCGATTTCGAGCGGTATCTGAAAAACGGCTGCGAGCCGTACACCCCTGATGAGGATATGGGTGCGGAGTTCACGGCATGGAAATGGGCGGCATGGAAAAAATCAAGGAAAGGGCTTCTGGGCAAATTACTAAACCGGTAGTCACTTATAATTAAGAGAAATGCCACGCGAAAAAGGCAGAAAGGGGACGAATGGAGGAAGGAACTTGGAAACACTCGTCAAACTCGCCGCCCCGGCGATAGGAACCGCTGCGGGCGCATTCACCGTCGTGGGAATCATCTATCTTGGGATGACCCTCGCGGGACTTCTTCGCGGCGGGGGCGGGGAGATACGCAAAGCCGTTGCAATCATCGTCGCGGGACTTACCTGTATCGCCTTTGCCCATCTGTACGGTTACTAGAAAACAAGTAAACAAGAAAGGAATCAACCATGCTGGAAAACGTGAAAAACCTTCTCTCTGATGGTGTGACCGCCCTCGGCGGCATCCTCATCGTCTTCGGCCTTGTGAACCTTGGTCTTACCATCAAGGACGGTATGCAGGGCGGCGGCGGTCAGCTCTCCGGTGCCCTCGCCATGATTATCGGCGGTGCCATCGTCGTTGGTGCTGCCGTGTACTTCAAGACCGGTATCAACTGGGGTTCCCTCGCGGGTTAGAAAGGAGCGATATCTAACATGCTCTCTGTAGCAGTACACAAGGATATCGCCGAGTATCAGCCCAAAATCGTAGGCAAGATGACCATGCGCACCCTGGTATCCATCACGGGTGCGCTTTCTGTCTCGGTACTTGCCGGGCTTTACATCTACTTCGTTTTGGGGCTGAACGTCAGCGATTGCACCTATTTTATCTACGCCGTCTCGTTGCCGTTTTGGTGCGTGGGCTTCGTGAAGCCCTGCGGGATGCCCTTCGAGCAGTTTGCGCCGCTTTGGCTTAAGGCAAACTTCACGAACGACCGCATCTTCTACAAGCCGTCCATGCGTCTTGCGGGACTTCTCTCTGAGTCGGAAAACAGCAAGCAGAAAGGAACTATCTATGGAAAACACTACCGAAAGCAGGGAAACCTTCGCGGCATCGAATCCTACTCCCCAAGGGCAGGACGGGTCATCTCTTAACGCCGCATTTGACGTGGACGCGTTCGTCCACGCATCCGGTGACGGGTTCGGGAACACCGCGCCCCTGCGCTCCGATACCGGCGCTATCGACATGGATGCCATCTCTCAGGTCGCACACGTCACGCAGGGTGCCGGAAAGCTGACCCGAAAGGAGAAGAAGCACGCCAAGCGCGAGATGAAGCGCAGGAAAAAGGAAGCCAAGAAGGCCGAGAAGGAAGCGAAAAAGACCTACAGCTCTGTCAAGTCCCAGTTAAAGGACAGGGACAAGGAGCTGTCCGATAAGATGGCCGATGCCAGAAAGAAGCGTGACTCCGCGAAAGACGTGGTGAACTACATCGGCTACAACAAGATGTATCAGGACGGCATCTGTGAGGTGGAGGAGGGGATGTTTTCCTCTTCCATCGCCTTCGATGACACCAGTTACCACTCGGTGCGCGATGAGCAGCAGAAAGCCATGTTCTCCGCCATCACCCGCCTTTACGACCAGTTCGGTGCGGATACGCTCGTGCAGATGAGCGTCATCAACACGCCGCTCCTCAAGGAAGAGGTCGGTCACCGAAAGTTCTTCGACCCGGAGCGTCAGGCAAACGATGCTGCAAGGAACGACGCACAGGTGTTCAACAACATCCTGAACGATAAGGTGAAGGAGGGGGTCAGCAACATCCGCAGGAACCGCTACCTCACCTATTCCGTGACGGCAGACACCGCAGAAGATGCAGCGCGTCAGCTCTCCCGTATCGAGGTCGAGTCCTCCCGCATCCTAAACTCCATCGGCAGCAAGGCACACCTTATGAACGGCACCCAGCGCCTTTCTGTCATCCATTCACTCTTAAACCCCTATAAGCCGTTCCTGTTCGATTACCAGCGCGATATTTCCGCCAAGCGCTTACAGACTACCAAGGACTGCATCGCACCGACGCAGATTGATTTCCGCCCGGACGGCCACTATAACGACTGCGTAAAACTCGATAACGGGGTCTACGCACAGGTGCTCGTGATGAAGAAGTTCGGCTCGGAACTTTCCGACCGCGCACTTGCCGACATGGCAGACCTTCCTATCCCCATGGCTATCACGTGGTACGTGCAGCCCATGGATAAATCCAAGGCTATCAATTACGTGCGCACCCGTTCCGCATGGATTGACAAGGAAATCATCGAGGAACAGCGCTCGGCAGTGAACAAAGGCTATGACTTCTCCATCCTCCCGCAGGAGCTGAAATACTCCAAGGAGGAGACGGAGGACGTGCTCGACCACTTGCAGAACAAGAACCAGCGTCTCTATGTCTTCACGGGGCTTGTCTACACTTACGCGGAGAGCAAGGAAGCGCTGGATACGCAGGTGCTTCGCATCATCTCCACGGCACGTCAGAACTCCATCGAGCTTGACACCTATGACTATCGCCAGCGTCAGGGGCTTAATTCCATCCTCCCGCTCGGCCATAACCACGTGGAAATCTCCCGCATGTTCACCACGGCGCAGGTTTCCATCCTCGTGCCGTTTGCCACGCAGGAGCTTGACGATGCAGGCGGCAACTTCTACGGCCAGAACAAGCACAGCCGCAACCTCGTGGTCTGCAACCGCAAGAAGCTCACCTCGCCGATGGGCTTCGTCTGCGGCAAGACCGGCTCCGGTAAGGGTATGTTCACCAAGACCGAGATGACGGGCACCATCTTCTCCAATCCGACGGACGAGATTTACGTCATCGACCGCGCGAGCGAATACACCGCTATCGCCGAACGCTACGGCGGCAGCACCTACCACTTCGGCGTGGGTACCGGAACCCATCTGAACCCCTTCGATACGGTATCCGTGGAACACATGACGAGAAACGAGCAGATTGCGTTCAAGGTGGACGCGATGTTAGCTCAGGCGGGCGCTTCCGCTGCCGAAGCCGGGTCGAACTTCTCTGAGGTTGACCAGTCACTCGTACAGCGCTGCACCGAGCTTGCCTTCCAGAAGGCCGCAGAGCGCGGAGACAATCTTCCGCCGACCTTACAGGACTTCTACGATGCCGCGAACGAGCAGCCGGAGGAGCAGGCACAGGTCATCGCACTCCGTTACGAGCGATTCGTGAAGGGTTCCATGAACTTCTTCAACCATCAGAGCAACGTCGATTTCAACACCCGCATCGTGGACTTCAACCTGAAAGACCTGCCGGATTCCATGCTGGTCTTCGCCCTCATCAACGTCTGCGAAGCCGTCCGCAACCGCATGTACTTCAATGCAAAGCGAAACGTCCGCACATGGCTCTACGTCGAGGAGATGCAGAGTATGTTCGCGTACCCGACGGTACTTAACTACTTCTCCCGCTTCTCCAACGAGGGTCGAAAATTCGGACTTTTGCTGACAGGTATCAGTCAGAACGCCACGGCGATGCTCGCCAACGAAGCGGCGCGAAATATCGTCCTTAACGCGGACTTCCTCATGCTTCTCAAGCAGTCCCCGCTCGACCGCATGAAGTGGGCGGAACTTCTGAACCTGTCCGAGCAGGAGGAGGAATGCATCGACGAGTCCGCAGAGCCGGGTGACGGCCTGCTCATCGCAGGAAACGCCCGCGTACCGATTCGCGGCAAGTTCCCGTCCGGCAACGTTCTCTATGACCTGTTCTCCACGAACCCCAATGAGACGAAGAAGACGGGGCTTGGGGACAAGAAAGATGCAAAACCCGTTATCTAGCAACCCAGTAAGAAGACCCCGGAAAGGACGGTGAACGTCAGATGAAGGCTTCGGATTTCACGACCGGCGGAAACGACCGTGAGAAAGCCATGAGTAATCTCCTCAAGACCGAAAAGACGGATGCCGTCAATACCGGTCTAGTGGAAAAGGCAGATAAGAGCGCCAAAGCCTTAAAGGGTGACCTCTATTCCGTCGGCAAGAAGGGCACGCACGGCGCGGGAAGTACCGCCCTCGATGCCATCGCAAGGAAACGCAAGAAAACTTCCGCCGCCGATGCCCTTGACGGAAAATCCCGTAGCCAGCTAACCGGAAAAAATGCCCTCACGAAAAAGGTGCAGTCTCGCCACAATCTGAATAAGAGCCTGAAACGTGGTGCAAAGGGTGTAGCCGCAAAAGCTGCCCACAACGCTCTCAAAGACTCCGAGCTGGAAGGCACGGACGATTTGGTCGCAACCACGCACACCGGCGCGAAACTTGCCGGAAAGGCGAGAAAGCACCTTCGTTCCGGTAAGGATGCACTTGAAAAGAAAGACTCTCTCGGTGCCCTCTCGGAAAAGAAATACCGCACCGAGAAACTGGATAAAAAAGCTGCCCAGAAGCGGATGCAGTTCTCCAAATACTTCCATAGGAACGTCTACGAGAATGCTGCGGCGCAAGCGGGAAAGAAAAAGGCGCTCACGATTCTTTCCGGTGGCATCAAGGGAATGCTTTCATCGCTTGCCGGTGCCGTCTCCCAATTCTTTCCACTCATCATTGCCTTCATCTTGGCCTTCGGCCTGATTTCCGTTGTCGGTGGAGGTGCCGCCGATGAGGAGCAAAAGAGCGCATCCCTTGACGGGATGCCCGCATGGGTCACCTACGACCTCGTGCTCGCGTGCCTGAACGCCCACGAGCAGTACGGATATCCCGCTTCGGCACTCCTCGGCCAGATGATGATTGAGAACGGCACCTCGGATTCCGGCTCCGACCTCGGGCGGCTGTACCACAACTACGGCGGCGTGAAATATGCCGGTTATGACTACGGCGGACTCATCACGGGTTCCGTTAAAATGCTCACCACCGAATACAGTGCTTCCGGCTCTGCCTACAAGACCTACGCGGATTTCGCCGTCTTCAAAGACGATGATTCGTACATGAAATACCGGTGCGAGCATCTGTATAAACAATCCAACTACACCCGTGTCCCTAACTACCAGAAGGCCATCGACACCAACAACTCCGAACTCTTTTTGCGTGCCCTCGGCGAGGGCGGGTACTACACAGCGTCGCAGGACAGCTATATCGCCCAGTACCGTTCCATCTGCCAAGCCTATCCCCTTGTCGCGCAGCTCGATTCCATGACCGCAGAGGAGTTCAAGAACCAATACTCCGGCACTACCCTCATTCCCGGTGGCGGGCAGGACTACCAGAGCGCCGACCAGTGGCAGAAGGATATTGTGAATGCCTGCTCGCAGACTCCGTGGCCGGGAGCCGACCGTTGCGCCACATGGACAACAAGGGTCTATGCAAGAGCCGGTCATCCCGTTGGCGGCAACGGCAATACGCAGCTCGGCAATCAGGGATACGGTGCCAATTACAGCCAGAAACGCGCCACCACCGACCTCTCCCAGATAAAGGTAGGAATGCTCATCTCCGCCCAATACGGCTCCAATACCGCCGCCGGTAACGCTTACGGGCACGTCGGCATCTATATCGGTGATGGCAAGGTCATGGACAGCATTTACTCCGGTCTGCGCACCATCTCCCTGTCCGATTGGGTTTCCCAAAACGGAAGAGGATGGGTTGTCTGCGGCTATCCATGGGACTGGCGCTAGGAAACCAGAAAGGATACCTGCTATGAAGAAACTGAAAGCATGGATGGCGGAACACAAGAAGTTTTCCGTCATCGCCCTGTTCCTGCTCCTGATGTTCACCTGCGGCTCTGCCATGAGCGCCATCAACGTGTCGCATCACCGCGCGGAAACCGCAAAGGAGCAGAACGCCAAAAATAACACGGACACTACCACAGCCGCTGAGAAGAAGACGAAGGAGGAAACCGGGAAAGTGGAGCTTACCGATGCCCAGAAGGAAATCATCAAGGGATACGATACCGATGCCAAGGAACTCATCGACACCCTCTCCTCTTCCGTCTGGTCGGTAAGCGAGGGGCGCTACACTCTCAAGTTTGCCGATGACTCCTACGTGGAAACGGTGAACGGAACTCCGACCGTCCATAGTTACGCCATCTCCCGCGTGGAAAAGACCTCCGATGGGTACGGCGGTTATCTCTATACCATCGTCTTCGAGACCGATACCGGCACCCATATCGTGACCTACACGGACGGCAGTGGCGCTGCGGTGAACTCCGATTCTAAGACCCCCGGTGAGAACACCATCTCCACCCTTACAAGCTCTACGATGTTCGCTCAGAAAAACACCGCATACGAGCGTGCCGAAGCGGTGACAAACATTACCGTGAAGGGCATGAACAGCGAGGTCACGAAACTCTTCGGCGGGGATGAGAAGGCCGTCATCACCGCCCTCTCCAAGTGGTGCGCCGTCCATTACCCTTCTGTCACCGAAGCTACATGGCAGAAAGTCGTGAACCTCGACTATGAGAACGGGGTCATCACCACGGACTTCAAGCTCAACGACACAAACTCTGTTTCCGTCACCTGCGTTTACGAGCAGTCCACGGGCGAGTTCTCCTTCGAGGGCTAGGGCAGCATCGCCATGCAGGCAGAAAGGAATCTCTATGAATGAACAGCTGACTTTACAATCCACACAGCATGAGGAGACGAAGACGGTTCCCCTGCGCAGGAGAAAGGCTTGTCTCGCGGGCACATTCGCGCTCTTCGCTGTCTGCGCACTTGTGCTCCTCATTCCCCATCCGGCCTACGCGGGTGTCATCGGGGACTTCCTTGATATCCCCAACATGATTAAAACGTGGCTTCTCCAAATCGCTGCCACGCTCTTCAACACCTATTTCGGTGTCATCAACCAGACGCTTGATGCGAGGTTCATTTCCGGGCCGTTCAACGAGCTTTTCGGAACAACCGAGCCATATGGCGTGATAAAGGACTTCTATCAGGCCGGGGTCATCCCCGTTGCCCATGCCATCCTAGGTCTCTTCATGCTGATGCAGCTCATCAAGATTAGCCAGCGCATCGACGCGACGAGCACCCTTCCCGCCGTGAAGGATATCGTGTTCCTCGTGGTGACCTACTGCATCCTCAGCTACTTCATTGACAACGCCCTCGACCTTGTTTCCGCCATCTACGGCATCTTCAACGACCTCGTTGGTAACGTGTCGGACAAACTGCAATCGAAAAACTGGTATGAACCCGGAATCGAGATGACCAAGGACGATGCGGCCGATGCCACGTTCGGCGGATGCTTCCTCCTTTTGATTTTCGGACTCATTTCATGGGTGGTCGGACTCGTTTTTTATGCGGTCTCAATGGTCGTTGCCCTCGGCCGTTCCGTTCAGCTCTATGTCTATGCCGCCTTCTCTCCGATTCCCATTTCCCTTCTCGGCTTCGAGGAGACGAAGCAAATCGGAATCGGTTACCTCAAGAACTTTGCGGCAGCAGCCCTCGCAGGCGTGGTCATGGTTCTCATCCTCTACCTCTACCCGCATCTTGTGACCGCCCTCGCGGTTTCCGGCGGACTTGGAAAGGCTGAGATGCTTGGTCTCGCACAGGGCGTAGAAACATTCGACTCGTTCGGTGTCATCATCAAGACTATCGCCGTTCTCATCACGACCATGATGGGGCTTGTAAAGTCCGGCTCTTGGGCGAAGGAAATCCTCGGCGCGTAGACGCTTACCGAAAACCTGCTACCACTCACCGAAGGGGCGTGCCGAAACCGGTGCGCCCCTTCCCCTTAATAAGTTATTATTGGGAGCCAAGCATCGGCTTCCGATGGAAAGGAACGCGCTATGGCATACGACACTACGGAAGCAGTGGCTAAGTTTCTGTCCGGCTTCCAGATGAAGATTACGAACCGGGAAAGGGACACCGTTGCCCCAGACTACTACGTGAAATACTTGCTCACCCTCTCCAAAGGCGGAAAGGACTTCTCCACCACCTTTGTATCTGACCCGAGGGCTTTTGGGGAGCCGACTGTCACGCAGGTCTTCTCCGCCCTCGCAGACGATGCCCTCACCTTGCGAAAGTATTCCACTGACGAGTTCGTGGATAGGCTCTACGCACAGGGGGTAAAGCCATCTGCCGCCCTCCGTGCTTACGACTCCTGCAAGGAGACGAATTTGTGGATGCAGGACGAGCTGTACCTCTCCGGCTGGGAAATCGAAGAGATATCCAAAACCCTGACAAAGCATGAGGACGAGGTAAACACTCTGGTCGAGAAGGCCGCATCCGAGCGTGCCGCGAGGTATGCCTATGACCATCCGAAGCTGCCGAAGGGTTTCGTTACTATCGAGCAACTTCAAGGAGACCTTGACCTCGGAGACTTGCGCGACGAGGTGGAGGATTTTGATTTCGACGGTGACCTCACCGAAGCGTTCAGTGAAACTGCCGATTATAAGGTCGATGACAACTATCATGCCCTTCTCTCGTGGCTTCCAGACCACACAGAGTGGTTGGAACAAGCCGAGTTCGACGGCCTTCTCGAAGGCTGCAAGGGCGATATCTACAAGGCAGGATATCGACGATATCGCAGGTCGCGCAAACCCTTATGTCCTGAGTTTGGATACGGTACGCGCCGTGAACGAAAAGGGATACGACGCGGTGTTCGCCGAGCAGTGGAAGGCCGAGCTTTCTGAGTGTGATATCGACCCGGAAGCGGTTTCCGTTGACAGCGAAGCGCACGATATGGAAAACGGCAGAAATGGGCTTGATGGTAACGCCCCGAAAAAGGATGCCCCGGAAAAGGACGATCTCGTCTATCCCGGTGAACCCTGCGCAGGTGGCAGCTTACCAAAAAGCGAGAACGAAAATCCCCCTTGCGCCGACACGATGGTCGAGTTCTACGATACCGAGGATAACGGTCAGTTCGTAGCCAGTTTCTACATGAATACCTTACTCGGCTACCCTTGGAACGGAATGGTCGGTGCCGACCTCGACGGCCTTGAAGCGTATGGATTCGCTTATCCACTCAGCACACAAGCCGCGACCGACTGGCTTGAGGGCGATGACCTTGCGAAGGTGAATGCTTTACTCAAGGAGACCTGCAAGGAGGTCTTCGGCATCCTGCCCGGTGCGGACGATGGCGGCTATTCCCTTTCGGGGGAAGCGAAAGAAGCCGCCCTATCGCGCTTCGCTCTCCCGGAGAACAGGAAAGCCGCCCTCGATGTGATTCGGAAACTGAATGAGTCGAGAGACAGCAACGAAAACGCCCTTTAGGCGTTTCCACCAAGAAAGGAGAAATGAACATGGCAGAAGATTTCGGTGACAGCACGGGAAGCGGTCTTGTGAGCACCGCCAAGCAGGCCGCAAAAGAGGTCGTTCAGACCGTCGTGACAAAGGGCGTGGGCATCGGAGGAAAGGGCGGTGGCGGTATCTCCCTCTCCGGGGAAGCCAAGGACATGATGGCAGCTTCCAAACAGCTTGCAGGCGGTTCTGCCGCACCTTCCCGCGAGCATCTGGTCGCAAAGCCCGACCTCTCCCGTTAGATAGAACCACAGAAAGCCAGCAAACCGTACAACAAGAAACACAGAAAGGATGATTGCCATGCAAGATAACGACTTCTGGATTGGGCAGGAGCAGATTCCCGTTGACCTCTCCCTCCTTCTCTCCTACTTCAACGATGAGGACTACTTTGACGTTCCGGGGGATTACGCGCTCCGTGTTTATACCGTCGATACCCTGAACACCAACTTCGCCCGTCCCTGCTTCGCGCTCGGTGAGCGCACGTCCGACCCGGAGATGGAGGATGTTTCCGGTGCTATCGAGAACACCCTCCACGAACTTCTCGATTCCGGTGCGACCCCCGAAGATGTGTACCGCATCATGGGACTCGTTAAGGAGAGCGAGCTTTCCCCCGAGACCAAGGAAGCTGACAGCTATCTTTCCATCGACCTCGGCTATTGCATCGACGGAAATATCGTCTCCTATGAAGCGGTGCCGGAGAGCGTTGCGACGGTGCCTGAAAACGTAGACTACCCGCGTTACGCGGAAGCGATGGAGAGCCATGTGCCGCTTCCCATCGCTACGCAGATTGCCAAGCATGACTTCTCTCACGGACAGGCGGATATCCTCATGGAAGCCGCCCGTAACCCGCACGTCTCGCCCGAGACGCTTGAGACGATAGCCGACAAGACCCTTTCGTCCGGCAAGATGCGCGGTCTTCTGGATATCGCTTCTGTCGGCAAGAACCCCCTCGATTTTCGCAATATGGACGAGCAGACACTTAAGGCGGCTGTTTCCGTGCTGTTCCACGGCGGCAAAGACCTCCCCGTGACGGAGCTTGACCTTGCGCAGCTGCGTTCGGTAGACCTCGCGCTGATGGACGGGGCTTCCCCCGCCGAAGCCATGCGTGCAGCCGAGAAGTCTGCATCCGCCGAGCCGGAAGCGACTGCCGCATCTCTCGCATCCGAAGCCCGCGACGCGAAGGCCGCTCGCACCGAACTCGATAACCAGTCGGAGACGAAGGATGCCCCGACACGCGCGGAAAAGGCAGATGGCTCCCTGTGACAAAGCCGTTTCATGAGCAGAAAGGAGGACACCTATGACACCTGACGGAAAAACATTCGACCCGGAAACCGTTACAGACAAACAGCTCGTTCAGTACGAACAGGCCATCGACCGTGGCCTAACCGAAGCCGACGCGATGCGCCTGACCGAGCACGAGTACAACGGCTTTCAGGCCAATGCCATCATCGCCGCCGCATTGAATCCGGCGGTGGGAGAAGACGTACTGGATGCTCTCGCGACCCCCAAGTACACCGCAGCGCAGATGACGGCCATCGCGAAAATCGCCATTAGGGGCGGGGACTTCGCACGCTTCCTAGACCCGCATATGGACGCACGGCGCATGGAAGCCGCCTATCTGGTCGTGGCGCACGGTGGGAGCGACTTGCCTGTGGAACGTCTCTCCCGCTCCCAGCTGCTCACCATCAACAACATCCTCCTGCAAGGCCTTCTCCCCTATGAGACCGTCCGCGCCATCGCGAAGCCCGCGTTTACCCCTGAGAGCATGGAGGTCATCGCCGCCGCCATGGAAAACGCACGTCATGACCCCTATACCGGTGAGCACTCGCTGACCGAAGCACAGGTGGCGCGTATCATGAAGCCGGAATACAGACCGGAGCAGCAAGTCGCGCTTCTTGCCGCCATGCGAGGGCAGACCCCGGTTGCAGACCTGAGCGATGAGGACTTCGCGGTGCTGTTCCCGTCTTCCCTCTCCGTAGAGCAAATGAGCGCCTGTGCCTATGCCGTGAATCGGTGCGGATATAACGCACCGCTTCTCATGATGACGATGCAGGTGTGCGCGGAGATGGACGCGCAACAGCTCATGGCCGTCTTCGATGCGACGGCGGCAGAGCTTTCCGATGCCAATATGGCAAAGGTCTCCACAATCCTTATGTACACCCCAACCCTTACCTCCCAGCAGATGCGCTATCTGCTCGCGGAAGCTAGGGACGGCACCCCGTTTCCGGCTCTGGAAGCCATGAAGGAGCATCTGCTGGCACAGGCGGAACCCGAGAAGGCACAAGTTATCGAAACCGGTGTCAAGTCCGAATCCCGTGACATGGCATCCGGCAAGGAAGCGCTTGCGGAGCGGGCGGGACTTGATGGCACCCCGAAAATCAATCAGAACAAGGAGATGGAATAGATGTTTAACAACATATCGAATCCCAAATGGTTCGGCGATTGGAGCCGTTTGGAAGATGAATATCTCGACAACAACTTTACGGAGATTCAAGACAACTTCGCTTTCTCAAAGAGGAAAAAAACCAACGGACTTTTTGGTGCCATCGTCAGTCTGGCTACCGCATTTCCAGTCCGCGACCCGGAGACCGGACATGCCACCGGCGCTTGGAAGGTGGCCTGCGAGTCCATCGACCTTGACGAGGTGCCGCTTTCCGATATCGCGGACATGATTTCCTGCTTTGGCAGCAAGACCATAACCGATTTCCAGCTGTACAACAGGGAAGTCGATATCACCCCATGGCAGCAAGCCCTCGGCGAGCTTTTACTGCGCGGGCGCGTACAGAAGAACGATTACCCATGGATACAGTGCCCCAACTCCGACTCCGCCTTGAACATGATGAACATGGTCATGGGTGCGAACTTGCCAAAGGACTTCTTCGATGATTGCACCCTTGGCGATGAGGAATATGGATGCGGCGAGGAAGCACATGAAATGGCTTCTGCACGGAAGGAAATCGACACCCAGACGGTGACCAAGGATGAACCGGAAGTTGACCCGGACAAGGAGGTGAAATAGATGACTGATAATTTCAAGGAGATAGGTTCCCTGTTCGGCAGGGAAGGCGCAGGCGCAGGCTTCGCCAAACAGACGGATAAGGAGTCCTTCACCTATGCTTTCGCTTGGCCGGAGGGGGATACTTGGGCAACCCTCACCGGATACCTGAATCTCGATGAGCAGCCGGAGGAGTACGTGCGCCGCGTGCTGCAAGACGGCGGATTCCGCTCCGATTGGGGCAACCCGGATTACGACCCCATCGGTGATTTCAAGGAGACAGCCGGTGACGAATACCGGATTCCTCTCCTGAAAGTCCTGCTCCGGGAGCAGCTGGAAAGCCGCTACGAGGTCGCAAACCATTTTTCGACGATGAACCGCGCCCGCGTGGAGCTTTCCGCCTTTATCCAGAACGAAGGCGGCGCACCGCTTCCCGCAGACGCGCTCGGTACTCCCGAAGAACAGGGTATCCGTGCCATGCTCATCGCCACCGGCGAAGCTCCGCGCGAGGTGACCCTTCTGCCGGATAAAAACGGCTCCACCTTGAAATCGCTGCAAGCACTGGTGGGTGGAAATATCGAGACTTTCGATATCGCTTTCGGAGAGGAGGTTTCCCTTTACGTGAACGAGGAGGGTCTGTTCACCTGCCCGCCAAACCGTGCCATCTTCGCCACCGAGGAGATGGCAAAAGCCGGGTATCTCTCCCAGCTCGATTACTCGAAGGTCGTGAAGATGGGGGACTTCTACACCGTCCTGAACGGCGATATCGTAGCCGTGGGCTTCGACCCGGAGACGGGGGAGAGCCGGTCGCTCACGGATGGGGAGACTGCCCGCGTGGAAGGTTACTTCACCATTATCAGTAGACCCGGAAGCGGGGCGAAGGCTGTCGATGATATCCGGCACGGTATCACTCCGGGCGGCTACGACATTTCCGTGGAGAGCCACGACTGCACCTCCGGCAGGAACGCGCTCGCGGCGGATGCGCCTGCAAGGGATACGCCCGGAAAGGATGACCAGAACATCGGATAGAACACGAAGTGACAAAAAACAGAAAGACAGGATGCCGCATCCCGTATGGGAGCGGCATCTCCACAAACGCAAGAAAGAACGGGAGGTGCGAATGATGAAAGCAGAAAAAGGCTCCGAGATTATCACGACCATCTGCGAGTACGAGAACTCCGTGGCAATGCCGGATAATGAACGCCTGACCTATCTCGACACGTGCGGCATCGCCCGCCTTAAGGATGAGAACGGAAATGTAAAAGCACAAGAAGCCTATGCGAACAGATGCAGCGAGTACCTGCGGTTCGGACACGAAGTTGACCTTGCCGCCTGCGGCGTATACAGCCCCTACGATGCCCTGAAAGTCTGCGACACGCCGGAGATATTCTTGAAGACCGGGTTCGAGCAGCGCCCCATGCTCTACACGCAGAAGCATCTCTTTCAGGCTCTCACGCCGAAATCCGATTACAACCCCCACCGGCACGGCTTCTCCATCGAACAGGTCAAGCGCTTTCCCGAGCTTCTTGCTTCCCCGGTGGTTCTCGCCAACAGCCCGAACAGGGACGATGTTCTGCTTGCCATCCTTCTCGCGACCGATGCCTACGACACCCCGCTCATCGCGGGCATCAAGCCGGACGGTGCGGGGAACTACGGAGGGCGCGAAGTGGAGACGAATATGGTCTTGAGCGTTTACAGCAGGCAGAACTTCATCCGTTACTTCGCCCTGTTACGGGATATGGATGCCTTCGTGTTCGTAAGCGGAAAGAAAATCGAAGCGCTCGAAGACCTATCCGGGCTTCCGCTTGCGGGAAATTGCTCCGGTCTCGATATTGACAGGATTCTGCAACGCCCGAAGTGCCTTGGATAGATACGGGTCAGGAGATTTCAAATCATGTTCTTCAAGAAGAAAAAAGAGAAAACGCCGAAAACCTCGAACAGAAAGGTCGTTCCTAGCATGAAGCCCATCGAAGAGCTTAGAACCAATAAGGATGTTGCCGAATGGTGCCGCGATTTTCTGCGCATCACGGATGAGCTTTCGCCAGAGCTTGCGATTGCCGACCGTACGGAACGCAACTATCTCATGGCGCTCGTCGGGCTTCTCGTGGAATGGTTTCCGCGCAAAGACCTCTCTTTGGAAAGCCTAGCCGTACTCCTCTCCCTTGCAGATGCGCGTGAAAACGACTTTGCTATCCTTTGCAACAACACCTTTTAATAAAGCATCCTTGTCCTTGACCGATACTTTTTTAACCTGACCTGCATTATCTACAGATATAACCGGTGCGCTCTCATTGGTGTGAGATTTGGTATACGCCCAGTTGATTGCATATGTAATTGTTGCTGCTAAAAAAATAACAATTATTATATATTTAATGTACTTCATGATTTCTCCTTTGGGTGGGGGCTATGAAATATGGAAGAGATTTTTGATTGTTCTCTTAACTTTTCTTAATGCCCTTACAATAAATTTATCTTTTAAACAGTTTTCAATTAGCTTTGTTACATCCTTACAATTATCCAACTTTTCCATAAATTGATTATGATTTTTATGCATGTTAGCATTATAAAAATATGAAGGATTATATTTTGTTATTTCATCTAGATTAACCTGTCTAATACTAAACTGTTCACTAATTTTATTAAATATTTTCTCGCCTTTTAAGGTATTCACAAAAACTGCCGAAGTTCCCTGGTTATCAAACATTTCAGGTATGGCATCATCTATTCCCCAATAATCAGCTAAGGTAATATCGCTTACTCTATTGAAGCCACGATTCTTACATTCATAGCAGGCTTTTTTCAAAAACAAATCTGCTAAAAAGCCACGCATGTAAATATTGTCGCTA
>OGWV01000322.1_pt1 | contig 27628 bp, 26 predicted proteins | sample 1576081 | NCBI WGS metagenome assembly OGWV01 (sample SAMEA3541541, study PRJEB24748) | human gut metagenome | biome: human gut; feature: human-associated habitat; material: faeces | place: China | collected 2012 | reverse complement strand
ATCGCCAGCGGTGCATCGAAGCCGATTTCTTTACCATCGTCGTGCTACACGATCACGGATGCTTCCCGCGCTTCCATGCAGACCTTTTTCAATGTTTCGCCCACCGAGGCGCAGGCCTCGTCCTTCAGCGAGCCATAACCCAGCACCAGCGTGCCCGCCGCTGAGGGTGCTTCTCCGGTCAGGTCGTAATCGCTCAGCAGGCTCATCTGCACGCCTTCGGCTTCCGCCGCGCAGCGCAGCGCAGCATCCGGCGGCGGGTCTTTGAGCTTTGCCAGCAGGTTCAGTCCGGTGTGCAGGCCCGCAAGGGTCAGCTCGCCGGGAGCAAAGGCAGTGTTCAATGCTGCCGCCAGCGCGTCCCGCCGGGCCTTGTAGGCCACACGTTCCCGGGCCAGATGCCGGGTGAAGTAGCCCTCGGTGATAAAGCGGGCCAGCGTCTGCTGCTCAAACCGGCTCACCGTGCCGGAGTACAGGCGGTATTTTTTCCGCCATGCAGGCAGAAGATGCTCCGGCAGCACCATATAGGCGATACGGATGCTGGGAGCCAGACTGCGGGAGCAGGTGGAGAGGTACACCACCGGGCCGTCTGCACCCGCCATGCCCTGCAGGCTGGGCAGAGGCCGGGTATCAAAACGGAACTCCGAATCGTAATCATCTTCTATAATATACCGCCCGCCCGGCCTGCGGGCTGCCCAGTGCAGAAGCTCGGCCCTGCGGCCCGCAGGCATGGTAACGCCTGTGGGGAACTGGTGGCTGGGCGTGACGTAGCACACCGCTGCATCCGACCGGTTCAGTGCTTTCACCGAAAGGCCGTCCTCGTCCACCGGTAGGCAGCAGCAGTGCACACCGTTGTTCTGCAGCACCTGCAAAGCACGGGGGTAGCCCGGCGTTTCCACCGCTGCAGGGCCGGGCAGCAGCGGTGCCAGCAGGCCCAGCAGATATTCCAATCCCGCGCCCACCACGATCTGATGCGGCCCGCACTGCACACCGCGGTATTCAGAGAGATATTCCGCCAGTGCCTGCCGCAGGGCCGGGTCGCCCTGTGCATCGCCGTGGGTGAGCAGCTGGGGCGAGGAATAGAGCAGCTCCTTTTGCAGCCGCGCCCATGTGCGGAAGGGGAACAGCCCCGGGTCCACGCCCCGGGTGGACAAATCAAACTGTACCGGCGGGGCGGTGTCGGCGGGGTGCTCTGCCAGCGGCGCGGGATGGGCGGTGGGCGGCTGCACCCCCTGCGGCAGGGCAAGATACTCCTGCACCGTGAAGCCGCTGCGCTCCCGGGCGGTCAGGTAGCCCTCGGCTGCCAGCATCTGGTAGGCGGTGTCCACCGTGTTCACCGAGACCGACAGCTCCGCCGCCAGCCGCCGCTTGCCGGGCATCCGGGTGCCCGCCGTCAGGGTGCCCGCCCGCATCTCGGCGGCAAGGCTGCGGTAAAGCTGCTCGTACAGCGGCACCGCCGAAGCCGGGTCCAGTGCCGTGGTCAGATGTACCATAGAATGTCCCTCCTGTCTGGGCATTGCGTCAAACTGACCCCATAAAAAAACTTTATTCTGGGTATTTTCATGGGGTCAGTTCTGCGTATAATAGGAGCATACCCGCTGGACACCCAAATGTCAAGTAGAATTATAGGTAAGTGGTTGCGAAGCAATCAAAGCCCCAGTGGGGCTTTGAAGCGGCGAACGGTCTTGCCGCGGGCAAGACGGAAGGGCCTCGCCCTGACAAGTTCGCGTTTGTGAAGCGAAGCGGAACAATAAAGTCCCCAGTGGTGATGCTCACCATTTAACTTATTAACATAACAGTGTGCCATGAATTCCCCATACTTTGTCGGCATTCTTGTAACTGCCACGCACTCAACCAGGTTGTCATGTCTCTTTCTGTATTCCTGAATTGCCTTAATTGTTATGAATTTGAGATTGAATTTTTCGGACATTTCTATGAGATTTTCTTTTCTCATCATTGTTCCGTCCTCTTTCATTATCTCACAGCACAGACCGCACTCCTTAAGTCCTGCTATTCTCATAAGGTCTACTGTTGCCTCTGTATGTCCGTTTCTTTCAAGAACTCCATTAGGCTTTGAACGTAATGGAAACATATGTCCCGGTCTCCTGAAATCCTCAGGCTTTGCCTCATCTGACACACATGCTCTTGCAGTAAAGCCTCTCTCCTCTGCCGATATTCCTGTTGTCGTCTTAACATGGTCTATTGACACTGTAAATGCAGTTTCATGGTTATCAGTATTGTCAGCAACCATCTGTGTAAGTCCCAGCTTCCTGCACAAATCTCCACTCATAGGCATGCATATAAGTCCTTTTCCATATGTCGCCATGAAATTCACATTTTCAGTAGTTGCAAATTCAGCGGCACATATCAGGTCGCCCTCATTCTCTCTGCTTTCATCATCTGAGACAAGTATCAGCTTTCCATCCTGTAAATCCTTAACTGCCTCTTCTACTGTGTTATACTCAAACATTTTCTTTGCCCATCCTTTCTTTTATTTAATAGTCTTTCTAGAATCCATTCTTTAGCAGGAATTCTCTTGTGATTCCCGTCTGCGGTTCTTCTTCCCGCAGAGCAAGAAACTTCTCAATATATTTTCCGACAATGTCATTTTCAAGATTAACTACATCGCCGCATCTTTTTAGTGACAATGTTGTTTCCTTTGCCGTATGTGGTATTATTGATACTGAAAAGCTCTGACTGTCCGTCTTGGCAACCGTAAGACTTATTCCATCTATGGCAACCGAACCTTTTTCAACGATATATTTTAATATTCCGCTGTCTGTCTTAATCTGATACCATATCGCGTTATCATCTCTGGTTATCGCTGCAACTTTTCCTATTCCATCAATATGTCCTGAAACTATATGTCCTCCGAACCTTCCGTCAGCCGCCATTGCCCTTTCAAGATTAACAGCACTTCCACTCACCAGCTTTCCAAGTGATGAGCGGTTCAGCGTCTCGTGCATTACATCAGCAGTAAATGTGTTATCATATATTCCTGTCACTGTAAGGCACACACCATTGACGGCAATGCTGTCTCCTATATGTGTCCCCTCAAGGACTTTTTCTGCCTGTATTGTAAGAATTGCCGATGAAGTTCCTTTTTTTACATTATTTACATGTCCGATTTCTTCAATAATTCCTGTAAACATCACAACTCTCCTTCTATCAGAATATCGTTGCCAAGAAGACGAACGGTCTTGTTTCTCAACTGATATGCATCAGCTACATTTGCAACCCCCTGACCTTCAACTGCTGTTTTACTGTCTGCCCCACCAAAAATCTTAGGTGCAATGTAAGTCTGAACCCGGTTCACAATTCCAGCCTGCAATGCAGAGAAATTAAGAGTTCCACCGCCTTCCAGCAATATGCTGTCAACCCCTCTTTCGCCAAGCATTCTCATAAGTTCTTTTAAGTCGACATGATGCTCGTACTCATCTGTAACCAGCACTTCACAGCCTGCATTTTCATATAGAGATTTCCTGTCGATGTCCGTGCTGCATGTAGCAATTATTGTTGGTATCTGTCCTGCACTTTTTACAATTCTGCTGTCAGGTGGTGTCCTTAATCTGCTGTCACATATGATTCTTACTGGATTGTGTGGATTACCTATTTCTTTGCTTCTGCAGTCGAGCATCGGGTCGTCTGCAAGCACTGTACCGACACCAACCATAATTGCCGCATATCTGTGGCGGTCTGCATGCACATTTTCTCTTGCCTGCTCACCTGTAATCCACTTGGAAAATCCCTTATATGTGGCAATTTTTCCATCAAGTGTCTGTGCTGTCTTCATCACAACATATGGCTCTTTATTCCTTATGTAATGAAAGAATACATAATTCATCGCCAGACATTCTTCATTGCATACACAACCTTCAACTTTAATCCCATGTTCTTCCAGATATTTAACACCTTTTCCACTTACCAGGGGATTAGGATCCATCGAACCTATCACAACCCTGCTTATTCCTGCCTGCACAAGTGCTTCAGTGCAAGGCGGCTGTTTCCCATGATGGCAGCACGGCTCAAGTGTCACATATATGGTTGCTCCATTGGTATCTTCCTTACATCTTGAAAGTGCATCTCTTTCTGCATGAAGCTCACCATATTTCCTGTGCCAACCTTCACATATAATTCTGTCATCCTTTACAATTACAGCTCCAACCAGCGGATTAGGATTAACCCAACCTGTTCCTCTCTTTGCAAGTTCAATCGCCCGCTTCATGTAGAATTCATCTTCTTTTGAAAAATTATTATTTATTTCCTGCTGCATATCTGCACCTTCTTTCTGTTCTTTCCTGTCCAGCTTTTCTCTGTTCTGATTTTCCCTGTTTGCTGTATCTTAATTTCATTCTTAATGTGCTTGCTGTTTTCCTGATTTTACCGGCTCAAAGTCGTGATACCTATAAGTAATCGCATTTTCAATGGTTTAGTAGGTCTTTTTTCATCTTGTCTATAATATTAATCGCATTTTTATTCCTCAAAAACCTATAAATTCATTGTTTATGACATGTTTAGTAGGTAATTGCTTAAGTTTTCTTCAGTTTTTAGCTAAAATAAACCTACTAAAGCCACAAAAAACTTACATTTATAGGTTTTTACCAAATTTACCTGCTGTCATTCTGCTCTGAATTGCTATAATATGCCGCCAGATTGCTCAGAATTGAATTGCCGTAATATGCTGCAGCCACAATTGCCAATTCCAACATTTCAGACCAGACTCCGCCTCAATAATACAGACATCCTAGCACAACCAAAATCCAGCCCAGACATAAAAAAGGCTTCCAAAGCAGTTTCATTTCACCACTTCAGAAGCCATACGCCAAAATATCGAATTTCTATAATCAAATTCTTACTCTGACAATCAAAAAACTCTGAGATAATAATTCATCTCAGAGCCAGTATCCACATTCAAGCCAGCCATTCATTCTACTATGATTACATTATGAATAACTAACTTTAATATCACTTCTTCCATCCAGACTTTACTGTCGGCTTCGGAATTACACCGAATCATGCTCTGGCTTACGCCTCGGCTCGTGGGCTTTACCACCGGTAGGGAATCACACCCTGCCCTGAAGTTCCATATGTATTAAATTATTTATAGTATACACCTGATTTTTAAAAAATCAAGTACTTGACACATTTATTAATTTTATGATACTATACCACGGCACAATTAAATATGGTTATATTGGAAACGACACATCCTCCGGATGATAACGAACAACACATGTTTTGCTTAAGTTATTATTAAGGAGGATTTTTTATGCCAAAAAACAAATTTCAGGATGTTATTTTCACAATTATTATGGCAACAATTATGGTCTATGGCATGGTCGTATACAATGTTGCCCTTAACACAGGTACTGTGAATGGTACTACTTTCTTAACTGCAACACACGAGCTCCCAATCATGGTTCCAATTGCATTCGTGCTCGAGTTCTTCATTGTAGGAAAGATAGCTAAAATGCTTGCTTTCACTGTTATGCGTCCAACTGACAGACCACAGTTCATCACATATGCAATATCAATATGTATCTGCTGCATTATGTGTCCGATTATGAGTCTCGTAGCTACATTCCTTTTCAAAGAGCCATCCTTTGGCATGTGGGTTAAAACATGGGCAATGAACTTCCCTATGGCAATCTGCTATCAGATGTTCTATTGCGGACCACTTGTAAGACTTATATTCAGGGCAATATTTGTCAGAAAAAATGCTGAAGTCCCAGAAAACATGTGCGCTGTAGATACAGAATAATATTAACTATCAGGCAGGAGATTTTCTCCTGCTTTTTTATATATTACGGATATTCAGATAGAAAATGTGTTATTATATGAATATCAATCCAAAGAATGGAGAATTATCATGAAAGCCTATGAACGATTATTAAAATATGTCACTTTCCGTACACCAAGTGACGAAAACAGTGAAACAACTCCCTCATCTGCATGCCAGTTTGAGTTAGCCAGATTTGTAAAAGACGAGATGGAAGGATTGAATTTATCGGACATTGTACTTGATAATATGTGTTACCTGTATGGTAAGCTTCCGGCAACCAAAGGTTATGAAAATGTACCTGCTATTGGATTTATTGCACATATGGATACTGTGTCCGATTATTGCAATTATGATATTACACCTGTTATAACAGAGAATTTCAATGGTGAATCACTTACACTTCCTGCCGGGATAACTCTGTCTGTGCATGATTTCCCTCATCTTAGTACTCTTAAAGGACGCACAATTATCACGTCTGACGGAAGCACTGTTCTTGGCGCTGATGACAAAGCAGGTATTGCTGAAATCCTGACTATGATAGAACATCTGCAGAAAAACAATATACCTCATGGAACAATATGTGTGGCATTCACACCTGATGAAGAAATTGGCAGGGGAGCTGAGCATTTTAACACAGAACAATTTGGTGCCAAATACGCCTATACAATTGACGGTGACACAGAAGGCGAAATTCAGTATGAAAATTTCAATGCCTGCAAGGCAGATTTTCACATTAAAGGATTTAATGTACACCCTGGCTCTGCCAAAGACACAATGATTAACGCAAGCCTTGTTGCAATTGAGATTAACAACGCACTTCCAGCCATGGAAACGCCTCGTGGAACAGAAGATTATGAGGGCTTCTACCATCTTACCAGCATGTCCGGAGATGTAAGTGAAGCAACACTTAATTATATTGTAAGGGATCACGACAAGAACCTCTTTGATGCAAAAAAGGCAACACTTCGTCTGATAGAAAAGAATATGAATGAGAAATGGGGTGGGGGAACTGTCACTCTCACCATTAAAGACCAGTATAAGAATATGTCCGAAATCATTGCGGGCTGCATGAATCTTATTGAAAATGCAAAGAAAGCCTGTGAACTGGCTGATATAACACCGCTTATTCTTCCTATCCGCGGAGGCACAGATGGATGCCAGTTAAGCTTCAAAGGACTTCCATGCCCTAACTTGGGAACTGGCGGACACGCTTACCACGGCCCATATGAACATATTACTGTTGAAGGCATGGATATGACAGTTGCTATGCTTGTTGAATTGGTTGGAACATTTACTGAATAACAACTATATTTTATAACACAAAACAGGAGTTAAGCTATTGTGACCTACTCCTGTTTTGTATTATCAGTTGCTATTCAGTTTTTATTACTTTCGCTTTGAAACAACATACATAACTGCTGCTACAATACATCCAGCTAACGCAATAATTGCTATTACAAGCCATAATTTCCCATGATTTCTGTCCCCAGTGTTAATTGATGATGCATTTGTTTCATTTTCATCAAATGTATACTGGCTTGTTGTTTCTGATTCTATCTGACTTATGGTCTCTGTTTCAGATTCTTTAATACTCTCTGTCTCCAGTTCTGTTCCTTTAGTACTTTCCATCACTGTTTCGGATTCTTTAATACTCTCTGTTTCTGTCTCTTTAATGCTCTCTGTCTCCGGTTCTTTAACAGTAAAATGTGCACTCGCTGTTCCACTCGATGAAACAATACCTATAACATGCTCACCCGTCGATAATTTTTTTATTAAATCTGGATTAAGTGTTACAATAATACTTCCTGCTTTTACCGTATAATCCTTGTCTTTTACAAGCTCTCTGCCATCAAGTTCTACTTTTACGAAATCTGAAAATGCTGCATTAGACTTAAATGTAATTGCCTTATCGGAATTCTTATCAATTATACATTTATCACCAGCAATTATTTCTGGTGCCAGTTTCGATGTAACAACACTATCTTTGTCTATCTGCTTTGATGCATTTGAATCTGCAAAGTATTTTAAACATAAAGAGCAGTAATAATATTCAATATTACCTTCCTGAGTCACTGTAGCTGCTTTAGCTTCTACATGCTGTAACTTATGATTATCCTTATTTAATTCACCATATTCCTTATGACACACTTCACACACTGCACGATTGACGCATGTTGCCTCTCCGCCACTATGAATATGCTCTGGAATGCCACCCTTTATTTCAAATGTGAGTATATTATTCTCGATTGAATTGACACTGATATAAATATCTCCGTAAATCCATATATCTTCACCTATTCCTAATGCTGCATCTGCCTTTGTGTTATACTGTCCACCAAGAACTTCATAATTCCATTTAGGTGATGAAAAATACATATTACTTGGAAACTTAGTGTCACTGTCTATAAGATAACATACCAGCCCGGATTTTAATGAAATTTTATCCACTCTGTTTCCATTAATCTTGAACAGCTGCTTATACTGAGAATCATATTTGTTGCCATTATCCTCAAAGTTTCTGTACTCAAGATACAATGTCTTACCCTTTTCCGGAATATCCATCTTATATCCTGTAATATTATCCGTACCTGAAGTTCCTAATGCTTTAAGACTATATTCTCCTTCGGACAAAATCGTCTTAATATCATTCTCATCAGCCCAGCCTAATACTTCTTTTTCTTTAAGAGACATAAACTGTGGAACTGGAGATATATGCTTTGCCATAACTGACATGAAATACACTGGTGACGCATTCTTTGAGTTATATAAATCCTTCAGCCCCATAATATGTCCCATTTCATGTACTGCTGTTGCGATTGATACAAATAGCCGGTCATCCTCATCCTTAAATAAATATCCGTTAGTATCACCATCAGGCTTACAATACGAATTGGTTATCTGGACATATTTGTAACTATTAATAGTTTTTTTGCCAGTATTAACAGAAATATTATTAACATAATCTGTATAATTCCACAATGGTGATGACCAGCTTACTGATATATTACCTGCCCCATTATTCTTATAAATAATTGTAATTGAATCAATAGTACCATTGTTATCTTTATCAAGCACACCATAGTCGTAGTATACAGTATTATTATAATCAGAAATTTTATTACCAGATGATATGGCATTATTAACAGCTTCTGACCACTCCTGCCTAAGCTCATACATTCTGCTTGCACGCTCCGAAGCATCTTTATAACCAATAGTATTAATATCGCTGTACTCTGCATAATACCCACGAGGATGTGAAAGTACAATTGAGCCGCCATTATCATATAAATATACACTTCTCATTCTTAATTTGTTATCTGATACACATCTGTAATAATCGCCTACACTATATGAACCTGCATTATATGAATTATCTGTTATTTTTCTGACAGAACTGCCTTCATATACATCATTTATAAATTCGGTTTCACCTGCAAATCTGGCAAATACAACTAAATTAGTAAAATTACTGTCATCATCATCTGCCTGTATCCTGTCTTTATCACCTGTTAATAACAAAATTGACAGAAAAACAGCGCAAAATAACAGTATTAGTTTGATTTTTCTCATAAAAATTCCTTTCCATGTATAAACAAGCTAACTATTATATTGTCCGGTTTCTCTATCAGAATCTTACCATATTATTAAATTTAATTCAATTAAAATAACTATTTCACGGCTTGCAAACTCCACAGGCCTCATACCCCATATCAATAATCTCCTGCCTGCTTCCTGTATAAATCTTTTTATTGGAAGCATCCATGCTCTTGGCACTGTTGCAGGATTCCTTATGGAACTTCTTAGTATTCGTATTAAGTACATATGTCTGCACATTTGCAGAATCAGAAACTGCCGCCTGTGAACTGCTCTCTGTCACTGAATTGTCTAGATGGCTGTTACCTGTTGCATAATCAATAGCAATTCCCGGCTGTGCATTAAAACAATACACATTGAAAAGAATTCCATCACCATTATCCTCAACTGACTTAGCCTCCATCTGCACACCGCTGGCAACAAGATTATCGCCAGAAAATACGGGTGTTACGCGGTACAGAACATGATTACCAGTTTCCTTTATGTAATCTGCTACCATATTTTCAAAAGGCAGCATACCATCAACATTAAGATATCTTGTTCCTGTAATCAGATTCTTTTCATTGGCATTCTCACCAGTAAGCTGATAACCTATAAGATGGCACCTGTTATACAGATATTTACCATCAACACTATCGTATTTTGCTGTCTGCCATCCCGTAGGTTTTACTTCACCAATTGCACCACGTTTCTCAGTAGGCATAATGTCTTTACCTATATTAGCAAATGCAGTAGTACATCTTCCAAGTTCATCCAGTTCTCCGTAACTCTCAAATGATATAGTCGTGAAGTCAGCATCATTAAACGCTGGGTTATTATCATTAATTACAACATACGGTTCACCCTGATATACTAAAGATGCCATATCATCTGCAACAGCCGTACTCTGAACCTCAGCACTCCCCACAGTACCAGCCTGATTATCCTTCTTAGAAGAGCATCCGCTTAACCCAAATCCGATTCCTGCAATAAAGAACACCAGTAAAAATGCGGTTACTCTCCTTAGCACTTCTAACCTTATATTACGCATGTATTTTTCCTTATTTCTTTCTTACATATCTTTCTTCAGTAATTTTCTCATGAGAATTACCCTCAAAATCAGTAGAACCCTCCAGCTTAAAATCATTAAGCATGTCCTTAGGAAACTTCACATCAGAAGGATACTTCCTATTCCATTTATACAGGTAAACCTCATCCACCATATCCTCATAAGAAACAATCTCAGAGTCCTCAACAAAACAGAAATCGTCCTTTCCAGCAAAACCAAACTCCTGATTAACCTCAATATTTTCATAATCACCAAAAAGCTGCTTACTATATAAAGAAAGCCATAACTTCCCGCCATCAAGCATCTTAATAATATGCTCATTAAGAACACTGTCCTTAGAAACTCGTCTGTTATTAAACATAATTCCATAATCATCATCAACAATAGATATAACCTTCATAATGTCCTCCTTCTTTTATGTCCAGCAAGGTGTGACTGGGTTGGATAAAGGACACTGTTCATCTGGGGCGGTTCGGGCCTGGGCAAAACGCACCTTCTCGGCGCCATCCAGTTTGAAATCCATAAAAATTTCCCGGATTATAACATCGTATACGTGGACGGTGAAAAATTTACCAACGAGATCATCAGCGCCATCCACGACAACACCACGGCGGAATTTCACAACAAATACCGCGCGGCCGACGTGCTGCTGGTGGACGATATCCAGTTCATCGGCGGCAAGGAATCCACGCAGGAGGAATTTTTCCACACCTTCAACACGCTGTATAACGCTGGCAAGCAGATCGTGCTTGTCAGCGACCGTCCCCCAAAGGAGATCAAAAGCCTGGAGGAACGCCTGCGCACCCGTTTCGAAATGGGCCTGACGGCGGACATCCAGCCGCCGGATTTTGAGACGCGCGTGGCCATCATCCGCCGCAAGGCTGATCTGCTGGGCCTGGAAATGCCGGACGAAGTGGCCGAGTACATCGCCAACCGATTGAAAAACAACATCCGTCAGCTGGAGGGCGCGGTGAAAAAGCTGAACGCCTACCGTAAGCTGGAAGGCATCCAGCCCGTCATCGGCGCGGCTCAAAACGCCATCAAGGATATCCTGAACGAAACACAGCCCGTTCCCATCACCGTGGAGAAAATATTGTCCGAGGTGGCGCGCACTTACAATACGACGGCCGACATGCTGCGCGGGCCGTCCCGGCGCTCCAATGTTTCCAGCGCCCGCAAGGTGAGCATGTATGTAGTGCGGGAGATCACCGGCATGAGCATGGAGGACATCGGCAGCGAATTCGGCGGGCGGGACCACTCCACCGTTGTGTATTCCATCAACGATATGCAGAAAAAGCTGGAAACGGATACCCGCCTGCGGGAGACCGTGGAGGACATCATCAAAAACGTGCGGACCTGACGTAAAATCAGAGCTGCCGGGCCGGATAAGTTTTCAACATAGTTTTCAACTTTCAACAATCGTTTTCCACGGCTTTCAAAACCCTAAAATTCTCCGTGTTGAAATCCAACAAAAATTCAACACCGTTTTCACGCCCCAAAAACCTGGAAAAAACCGCGGCGGAATGCGCATGTATCAAACACATTCAACAAATCCACAGCCCCTATTACTACGTCTATTCACATATTTCTCTTTTAGGCTTATTTTTCAAAAATCCAAACAAAGGAGAACTTCCTCATGAAAATGATCTGTGACCGCACCCTGCTGGCCAACGCCGTGGCAGGCGTGTCCAAAGCCGTCACCCAGCGCAGCTCCATTCCGGTGCTGGAAGGCATCCTGATGAAAGCCGAGGGCTTCAGCCTGACGCTTACCGGCTACGACCTGGAAATGGGCATCACCACAAGCATCGAGGCAAACGTACTGGAGCCGGGCGAGGTCGTGCTTTCAGCCAAACTGCTGGGCGACATGGTGCGCCGCCTGTCCAGCAGCGAAGTGGAGATAACCGCCACCGAAACAAACGCCACCACCATCAAGGGCGGCATTACGGAATTCGATATCATGGGTATGAACCCCGGCGACTTCCCCGAGCTGCCCAGCCCCGGCGCGGACCATACGCTGGACCTGGAAACACCCACTTTCCGCGAAATGGTGGAGACCACGCTGTTCGCCGTTTCCCAAGACGACAAAAAACCCGCCCACACCGGCGAACTGTTCGCCATAGAACCGGATAAGCTGACAGTCGTCGCGCTGGACGGCTACCGGCTGGCCATCATCGAAAAACCCGTAAAGGCCGCAAAAGACATCAGTATCATCATCCCGGCCAAAACGCTGGCGGAAGCCATCAAGCTGTTCACCGACGACGACGAGGTGGTCCACATTGCGGCCAACCGCCGTTTTGTGGTGTTTTCTTCCCGCACCTACACGGTCATCAGCCGACTGATCGAAGGGGATTTTCTCGATTACAAGCGCGTCATCCCCGAGGGCTATCACACCCGTGTTACCGTGGACGTGCGTGATTTTTCAAATTCCATCGAGCGCGCAAGCCTCATCATCACCGAGCGTCTGAAAAACCCGCTGCGCATCACCTTCGACGGCAACATCACCGTGCGCTGTCAGACAACGCTGGGCAAGGTTGTCGACGAACTGGATGCAGAAATTGAGGGTGAACCTGTGGAGATCGGCTTCAACAACCGTTACCTGCTGGATGCACTGCGGTATTCCCGCTGCGACAAGCTGGTGTTTGAGGTGAGCGGTCCGCTCTCGCCTGTAAAAGTACTGCCCAAGGACGGCGGCGACTTTTTGTTCCTCGTTCTGCCTGTGAGGTTCAAAAATGACTGACCGTATCGTCATCCATACCGAGTTCATCAAGCTGGACGCGCTGCTGAAATACGCGGGCCTGTGTGAAACGGGCGGCGAAGCCAAGTCCGTGGTACAGGAGGGGCTCGTCTGTGTGAACGGCGAGGCCTGCACCATGCGCGGCAAAAAAATACGCCCGGGCGACCGCGTCTCCTTCGGCGGAAGTGAAATCGAGGTAGCTGGCGCGTGATCCTGAAAGCTCTGGAGGTCGAAAATTACCGCAACATTCCGGCGGCGCGTTTTGAGCCGGGCCGGGAGCTGACCGTCATCTGCGGAAAAAACGGCCAAGGCAAGACGAACCTGCTGGAGGCCGTGTGGCTGCTGACCGGAGGCAAAAGCTTCCGCGGCGCAAAGGATGCGGAACTAATTCGCGAAAATGCCGGATACGCCGTAGCGGAGGGCGAAACGCAGGGCTTTGGCAAAGAGAGCCGCATCCGCGTTTTTGTGGGCGGGCAGCCGGGCGCGCGCAAGGCGCGCACTGTGCGCGTCAACGGCGTGGATTACGGGCGCGCGGCCAACGCGGCGGGAACATTCACGGCCGTTGTGTTCGACCCCGGCCACCTGAGCCTCGTGAAGGGAAGTCCGGAGGGACGGCGGCGTTTTCTGGATGCAGCGTTATGTCAGCTTTATCCGGGCTATGTGACGCTTCTGCGCCGGTATTCCCGGCTGGTGACGCAAAAGAACGCCCTTTTGAAAAGCTACTGGCAGACGCCGGATGCGAACGGTCTGCTGGATGTGTTCGACGAAAAGCTGGCCGAGAGCGGTGCGGCTGTCAGCGCAAAAAGACAGGAATATCTTGCGCTCATCGAGCCGGAGATCACGGGGACATACCGGGACATCGCCAGCGGCAGCGAAACGCTGGCCATTCAGTACGAGCCGTCTTTCGAGCCGGAAAAGGGCCTTGCGCCCGTGCTGCGGGAAAGCCGGGCGCGGGACATCGCGGCAGGCTTCTGTACGGCGGGACCTCACCGGGAGGATTTTTCCATTTCCATCGACGGCCGGGCGGCAAAGGTTTTCGCCAGCCAGGGGCAGCAGCGCAGCGCTGTGCTCAGCCTGAAGCTGGCCGAGGCTGCGGGCGCGCAAAAAATCACGGGCGAGCATCCTGTGATGCTGCTGGACGACGTGCTTTCCGAGCTGGATGAAACGCGGCAGTCTTACCTGCTCAGCCGAATGGAGCACCGCCAGACCATCGTTACCGCCTGTGATCCGGATCTGTTCCGCAGAACCAGCGGCCGGGTATACCGCATGGAGGGCGGCATACTGCACGCGCTGTAAAAGCGCGGCTGCAGCACAAAACGCATCACCCAAAAACGGAGGTTTTTATGTATCTTCATCTCGGACAGGAGAGCATTGTGCGCACCCGGGACATCCTCGGGATATTCGATTTGGACACTGCTTCGCTTTCCCGGCACACCCGCGATTATCTTGCGGCCGCCGAGAAAGCGGGCCGTGTGGTAACTGTGACGGGCGAGCTGCCCAAAAGCTTTATCGTAACTACGGGAGAATCGCCCGCCGTATACATCAGCCAGATCTCCGCGGGCACGCTGAAAAAGCGCAGCGGGTATGTGGACGGCATCAGCAACATCGAAAAATAGGGAGCCGCCGGAAAATAGAGCGGCTCCCAGGTTCCGCGCCGCCGCGGCTTTCTTCGTGTAAAGCCCGCGCCGCGTTTGAAATACCACCTCTTTCCCCGCCCGCCCCCTGTGGCGGACGGCGGAAAAATTATAAGTTTGGAGAATGTGTCATGTCAGAACAGCAACATCCGCAGCATGAATACGACGGCAGCCAGATCCAGGTGCTGGAGGGCCTCGAGGCCGTCCGCAAGCGCCCGGGCATGTATATCGGCTCCACCGGGCCGCGCGGCCTGCACCATCTGGTGTACGAAATCGTGGACAACGCCATCGACGAGGCGCTCGCCGGCTTCTGCGACCATATCGAGGTCAATATCCGGGAGGGCAATATCATCCGCGTAACGGACAACGGCCGCGGCATCCCTGTGGATATCCAGCCGAAATTGGGCATCCCGGCCGTTACCGTGGTATTCACCATCCTGCACGCGGGCGGCAAATTTGGCGGTGACAATTCCGGGTACAAGGTCGCCGGCGGTCTGCACGGCGTGGGCGCCAGCGTCGTTAACGCGCTGAGCGAATGGCTCAATGTCGTGGTGCGCAAGGACGGCGTGGCATACAAACAGAGTTTTAAGCGCGGTGTGGCTGACGCCGACCTGCAGAATCTGGGCCCCACGGACGAACCGGACGGAACGACGGTCACGTTCAAGCCGGACCCTGAGATGTTCGAGGTGCTGGACTACGATTATGACACTCTGAACACACGCCTGCGCGAAGAGGCGTTTTTGAATGCCGGCGTGCGCATCACGCTGACGGACGAGCGCGCCGGGCAGGAAAAGCAGGAGAGCATGTGCTACGAGGGCGGCATCCGCAGCTTTGTGGACCACATCCACCAAAAGCGGCAGCTTGAGGTGCTGCACCCGGACGTAATATATCTGAAGGGGCAGCTTAACGACTCCATCGCCGAAGTGGCGCTTCAGTATAACAACAGCTACAACGAGCTGATCCTTTCCTTTGCAAACAATGTAAACACTCCGGACGGCGGTACCCATGAGGAGGGCTTTAAATCCGCGCTCACCCGTGTGTTCAACGATTTCGGCCGTGAAAAGGGTTATATCAAGGAGAAGGACGACAACCTTTCCGGCTCGGACGTGCGCGAAGGCCTGACAGCCGTCATCAGCGTGAAGCTGACGGAGGCGCAGTTCGAAGGACAGACAAAGGCGAAGCTGGGCAATACCGAGATAAGGGGCCTTGTCTCCGGCATCGTGTACGACAAGCTGAAAGAATTTTTTGAAGAAAATCCGGCGGTGGCAAAGGCCATTTATGAAAAAGCCATGCAGGCCGCCCGTGCCCGCGAGGCCGCCAAAAAAGCGCGCGAGCTGGTGCGCCGCAAGTCTGCGCTGGAAAACAGCCGTATGCCCGGCAAGCTGGCGGACTGCCGTGAGAAGGACCCCACGAAAACAGAAATCTACATCGTGGAGGGCGATTCCGCCGGCGGCAGCGCCAAGATGGGGCGCGATTCCAAAATACAGGCTATCCTTCCGCTGTGGGGTAAGATGCTCAACGTGGAAAAGGCGCGCATTGACAAAATTTACGGCAACGATAAGCTTACTCCTGTTGTGACGGCGCTGGGCTGCGGCCTGGGCGAGGAGTTCGACGTCTCCAAGCTGCGCTACCACAAGGTATTCATCATGGCCGATGCCGACGTGGACGGCAGCCATATCTGCACGCTGCTGCTCACGTTCTTCTTCCGGTATATGCGTCCGCTCATTGAAGGAGGTTATGTGTATATCGCACAGCCGCCGCTGTTCAAGCTGCAGAAGGGCAAGCAGGTACGCTACGCGTACAACGAGCCTGAAATGAGCCAGATCTCCGCCGAGATGGGCCAGGGCACCAAGGTGAGCCGTTACAAAGGCCTTGGCGAAATGAATCCCGAGCAGCTTTGGGAGACCACGATGGACCCGGAGCACCGTGTGATCGTGCAGATCACCATCGAGGACGCGATGGCCGCCGACGAGGCGTTCACAATCCTGATGGGCGACAAGGTGGAGCCGCGCAAAGAGTTCATTGAAAGGAACGCCCAGTACGCGAATCTGGATGTCTGACGGCGTGGCCCGTCGGACAATGCCGTATAAAAAGCGCACGGCTGCAGGGCAGCACGGCGCACAAGTGCCTTTGAAAGATAGGAAGATAACATGATTGATAACACGATAACCGAAGGGACGAGGCTCATCGTCCGGGACATCAAGGAGGAAATGGAGTCCGCCTTCATCGACTATTCGATGTCCGTCATCACGGCCCGCGCGCTGCCTGACGTGCGCGACGGCCTGAAGCCCGTGCACCGGCGTATTCTGTACACGATGCACGAGCGCGGCAACGACCCGTCTCATCCCACCAAAAAGTCCGCCGATACGGTCGGCGCGGTGCTGGGCTCGTACCATCCCCACGGCGACGCATCCGTATATGACGCGATGGTGCGTCTGGCGCAGGATTTCTCCATGCGGTACCCGCTTGTGGAGGGACAGGGAAACTTCGGTTCTGTGGACGGCGACCCCCCTGCCGCCTACCGTTACACTGAGGCCCGCATGAGCAAGATGAGCGTGGACCTCATGCGCGATATCGAAAAGGATACCGTGGATTTCGTGCCGAACTTTGACGAGTCCAAGCAGGAACCCAGCGTGCTGCCCTGCCGCGTGCCGAACCTGCTCATCAACGGCTCCAGCGGCATTGCCGTGGGTATGGCCACCAATATTCCGCCCCACAACATGCGGGAGGTCATCGACGGCATCGTCGCGCTGATCCATGACCCGGACATCGACCTGGCCGGCCTGATGGAGCACATCAAGGGGCCGGACTTCCCCACCGGCGGCGTCATTATGGGCCGCAGCGGCATCCGTGCCGCATATGCCACGGGCCGCGGCAAGATCACGCTGCGCGGCCGTGCTGCCATCGAAGAAAAATCCAACGGGCGTTTTCAGATCATCATCACCGAGATCCCCTATATGGTGAACAAAGCGCGCATGATCGAAAACATCGCGGACCTTGTGAAAGAAAAGCGGATCGACGGCATTTCCGACCTGAACGACGAATCCAACCGCGAAGGCATGCGCGTGGTGGTGGAACTCAAGCGCGAGGCGAACCCCCAGGTGGTGCTCAACCAATTGTACCGCTTTACTCAATTGCAGGACACCGTTGGCGTTATCATGCTGGCGCTGGACAAGGGCGTGCCCAAGGTAATGACGCTCAAAGAGATGCTTCAGAAATATCTGGCGTTTCAGGATGAGGTCATCCGCAGGCGCACCCAGTTCGACCTGAAGAAGGCCGAGGAGCGCGCTCATATTCTGGAGGGCCTGCGCCGTGCCGTGGACATCGTGGATGAGATCATCGCCGCGATTCGCGCGTGCAAGGGCGGCAAGCCCGAGGCAAAAGCCGCCATCATGGAAAAATTCGGTTTTGACGACCCGCAGGCAACAGCCATCGTCAATTTCCAACTGGGCCAGTTGGCGGGCCTTGAGATTTTGAAAATAGAGAACGAATTGGGCGACCTGCATACGAAGATCGACGACTGGCGCGGCATTCTGGCCGACGATGCAAAGGTGCTGCAGGTGGTGGAGGATGAGCTGAACGCCATGCGTGAAAAGTACGGCGATGACCGCCGTACCGAGATTGCCCATGTCTCCGGCGAAGTGGATATTGAGGATCTCATCCCCGAGGAGGAAAGCGTGTTCACGTTGACGCACGCAGGCTACATCAAGCGGCAGCCGTCGGATACGTATCAGGCGCAGCGCCGCGGCGGCCGCGGCATCACAGCCTTGTCCCGCAAGGATGAAGATTTTGTGGAAGAGCTGTTCCTTGCCTCTACGCATGACTATATCCTGTTTGTAACGGATATGGGCCGCGTGTACCGGCTGAAAGGATACCAGGTGTACGAGGGCAGCCGTACCAGCCGCGGCGTGAACATTGTGAACCTGCTGCCTCTGCAGGACGGCGAACAGGTGACGAGCATGCTGCGCGTGCCCGGCGGCGACAACGCCGAAGGCTATTTGACGATGGTCACAAAAGCGGGCGTCATCAAACGCACGGCTCTGGCAAATTACAGCAACATCCGCAAAAACGGACTTATCGCCATCAACCTGAACGAGGGAGACTCCCTTGCGTGGACTCGTATCACCAGCGGCGAAGACGAGCTGATCGTTGCGACGCGGAACGGCATGGCCATCCGCATCAGTGAGAACGACGCCCGTCCGCTGGGCCGCACGGCCACAGGCGTCCGCGCCATCCGCCTGAAAGAGGGCGACAGCGTTGTGGGCGTGGGTGTCGTACGTGAGGGAGCAACGGTGCTCACCGTTACGGAAGAAGGCAAGGGGCGGCGCACGGACGTGCGGGATTACCGAACCCAGTACCGCGGCGGCCTGGGAATCCGGAACTACGGCAGCAAAGGCCACGTCGCGGGGCTTAAGGTCATCGACGACACCGACGATATCATTCTCATCAGCCTGGAGGGCATCATCATCCGCATGCATGTGGAGGATATCAACGTGCAGAGCCGCTATGGTTCGGGTGTGCGCGTAATGCGCCTGGGCGAGGGCGACCGCGTGGTGACGGTTGCCCGCACCGAGCATTCCGACGAGGAGGAGACCGCAAAGCCCGAGGACGACGGCGCCGAGGAGGAGCTTTCCGCCGAAGAGCTGGCGGCTCTGGAGGCTGAGGAAGCGCAGAATGCCGCCGGCGAAGAGGACGCGGCGCCGGAGGACGGCGAGTAAGCTTTCCGCTCCGGCAGAAAAGAGCCCGGCTGAAAAGCAGCCGCAGCAAGGAACCGTCCCCCGGCCGGGGAAAAAATAAGGATGGAAGGGTTGCTTTTTGAAACAGGGAAAACAGATCTCAGCGGTGCTGTTCGGAGTTTTGGCCGTATTTCAGATGTTCATTGTGCGGTACATGATGAACAATGCCGCGCTCACGGGCGTGCCCATTATGGTTTTGGCGGAGATCGCGGCCGCACCCGTTTTTGCGGCCGCGTGCGTGTGGCTGTTCAGCCGGGACGGCGTGCTTTCTCCCGTGGGCAAAAAGGTGCTTGCGGGCAGCGCGCTTTTCTATCTGCTGTTTATTGCGGTGTACTATGATCTGGAGGTCAATCTGATCCTTTCCGGCCTGTCCACCCTCGAGCAGGAATTGGCGAATGGTTTGACGCCGGGCTATCTCGGCATGGCGGCGAAGGTGGTGCTGCTGGTGCTGGCCGTCGGGTTTGCCGTAACGGCGCCGAAAAAGCCCGGCGAGCCGTCGGAGCTGAAGGAAGTGCTCCAGGAGGCGGCCGAGGCGATGAGCCTGGACAAGGAAACCATGGAAAAAGAAGTGGAACAGGCGGTTTCCGCCTTTGAAGAAAACATCGGCGCCGAAGAACTGGACGGCGGCGAGAAACAGTAAAAGGAGAAGCGTCCTATGGATATGAAAAACTGGAATGTAGACAAAACACAGATCGCCGCCCAGCAGGAGGCACTGAAAAAAAGCATGAATTTTGCTTATGTGGGCCACGGCCCAAAAGCCACGGGCTTTATGGCAAAGCAGTTTAAACGTAAGCCGGGCCTGTATGCGCGCTGTGTGCAGTGCGGCTATTACATGCCTCTGGATGCCAAGGGCGAGGAGACCTGCCTTTGCGGAAACCTGCGCCGCGACGAGCACAGCTTTAAAAGCGATCTGCCCGCCACTGAAGTGGAAATCTTCAAGGGCACGAAGCGGTAAGAGGGCGCAAAAAAGCGACATACGGCCGCCCGTGCGCGGAGAGGAGCGCTTCTCTCCCGCCCGGACGGCTTTCCCTGTTTTATTCGGATCAAAGGAGGCCGTATCGTGACAGCGGCGGAGTACCTTGCCTCGGAGCCTGTGGGCAATGCAGATCTTTTGGAGATGCTGCGCCGGGGCACGGCGGATGTTTTATACTGCACACAGCACGCGCTGGCCATGCATGAGCGTGTCAGCGGCGCGGCGGTGCTTTGCGCCGAAACAGAGCGGGAGGCGCGCGCGGCACTGGAACATCTGCCCCGCACCGGGCTTTATGTGGCCCACGGTGCGTTGTGTGCCCGCCTTCTTCGGGAGGAAACAGGCTGTACAGGCGGACAAAAGTGCCGTCAGGCACGGTATTTGCGGCCTGTGCCGCCCGCGCCCGTGCCGGGCGTGGAACTGCGCATTCTGGATGAAAGCCATACAGACCTTGTGTTTGAACACTATCACATGGCGCCGGGCCGGGATTATGTAGCGGAACGCCTTGCCGCGGGCGCAATGACGGGCGCATTTTTGGATGGCGTGCTGGCGGGCTTCATTGGCATCCACGAGGAAGGCAGCATCGGTATGCTGGAGGTCCTGCCGGCTTATCGGCGGCGCGGCCTTGGCTACGCCCTGGAGGCGGGAGCCATCCGCCGCGCACTGAAGGAGGGCGCTATCTCCTATTGTCAAGTCATTGAGGGCAATACGGCTTCTATGGAGCTGCAGAAAAAGCTGGGTCTGGAATTTTCAGATGGGTTTGTGTATTGGCTGTTCTAAAATATTTGAACTGCCTGAAGATATGTTCTATCTTGAGAACCATTCACATTTGTGCTACAATTAAACGAATTTGAAAAGAAAGGGGCATGCGGGCTTTGGTGCAGCAGAATGGGACCATCGCGGCCATTGCTACGCCGCCGGGCGTGGGGGGCATCGCCGTCGTGCGTATTTCCGGCAGCGGGGCTTACAGCGTGGCCGAAGCGGTATTCCGGCCCAAAAATCCGAATAAAAGCCTGCGTGCCGCGTCGGGTTATACAGCGCTGTTCGGCCATTTTGTGGAGGACGGGGCGCTGTGCGACGAGGTGGTAGCGCTTTGCTTCCGCGCGCCTCACAGCTATACGGGCGAGGATGTGGTGGAGCTTTCCTGCCACGGCGGCAGCGCCGTGAGCGCGCGCCTGCTGCGCGCCTGCTGTGCGGCTGGCGCAGCTCCGGCCGGGCCGGGCGAATTTACAAAACGCGCGTTTTTGTCCGGGCGTATCTCGCTCACACAGGCGGAAGCTGTAATGGATCTGATCAACGCTACCTCCCGGCAGGCCGCCGCTGCCGCCGCTGCCGTCATGGAAGGAGCGCTGTACGCAAAGATAAAATCTGTGCAGGAAAACCTTGTGTCGCTCGCCGGACATATCGCTGCCTATACGGATTATCCGGAGGAAGATGTACCGGAGCTTTCGATGGGGGCGCTGGAAGCTTCCCTCGGGTGCGCGAAGGCAGCGCTGGATAAGCTGATTGCGGGCTATGATGCGGGCGCGGTGCTGCGCCGCGGCGTGGACACAGCCATCATCGGCAGCCCAAACGTGGGCAAAAGCACGCTGCTGAACCTGCTCTCCGGTTTTGAGCGTGCCATCGTTACGCCCGTGGCGGGTACCACACGGGACGTGGTGGAGCAGGAGATCCAGCTGGCCGGGGTTCGTCTGCTTCTGGCGGATACGGCGGGTATCCGGGACACCGACGATCTGGTGGAGGCGGAAGGCATCCGCCGCAGCTACCGCCACTTGGAACGCGCCGGCCTGGTCCTTGCAGTGTTCGACGGCTCCGCGCCTCTCTCCCCCGCCGATCTTTCGCTGGCGGAAAAGTGCGCGGGCCGGCCGGCCGTGGCGATCCTCAATAAAACGGACCTGCCGCAGCAGGCGGATGAAGAAAGTTTGCGGCCTTATTTCAGCACGGTGGTGAACATCAGCGCGAAGGACGCGGCGTTTCTTCCGGCGGTGGAGCAGGCGGTCACAGACGCGCTTCATTTGGCGGAAGCGGACCCCGACGCAGGGCTTCTGGCAAATGAGCGCCAGTTCGCTGCCGCCCGCACAGCACAGGCTGCGCTTGCGGACGCGCTGGAGGCTGTAAACGGCGGATACACGCTGGACGCAGCGGGCGTATGCGTGGATGACGCTCTGCGTGCGCTGTACGAATTGACTGGGGAAAATGCCGGGGATGATGTGATCGACGAAGTATTTTCTAGGTTTTGTGTCGGTAAATAAAGTACAATAATTGAAATTATATTATAATATTACAAATTGTATTATATTTTGGTCGTTTCTTTACAAGAAAACAAAGCGCACGGAAAGACGACCTTTCGGAAAGGAATGGAAAAATGGATTCTGCTGCGTTGGCACAGGCATTGTGGGCGGATATCGGCGCGCAGCGGTGGGATGCGCTGGCCGCATATTTCCTGCCTGGTGCGCTGATTTTCTGGCATAACACCGACGAGTGCTTCACCGCAGAGGAATTTGTGCGGGCCAACCGTGAATATCCCGGGAACTGGCGGATAGAGATAGAACGTGTCCATGCACTGGCGGATGCGGCGGCAACAGCCGTGCGGGTATACGGTCCGGATGGAACTTCTTTCCACGCCGCGTCATTTTTTACGTTCCGGCACGGAAAAATCGTCCGCCTGGATGAATATTGGGGCGATGACGGCCCCGCGCCGGAGTGGCGGCGCGCGCTGGGCATCGGCAGGCCCATCCAAAGGGAGGACCGGTATGGCGGCGAATGATTATCTGATGCGTCAGATCGAGGATATGGCCCGTTTTTTGGGGAAAGTGCTGTTCGTCAAAACCGAAGAGACGATTCCGTTGTTCGACGAACAGGGCAATGTACTGGAGAGCGGTTTGCTTTATAAGCGCCTGTGTGCCATGCTGGAGGAGGGCGATGCAAACAGCGCGGAAAATCTGCTGTTTGACGAAGTGGAAGCTCATCCCGACCCGGCATATTTGCAGGTGGCTGTGCAGTTCTATGCCGATTTGCAGCATTGGACGGACGCGGCGCTGGAAGCGGCTGATTTTTCCCGTCAGGAGGTTTTGGACGGCCTTGCAGCCGTGAAAGAGCTGTATGAGAAAAGGGCCGGCGGGCAGAAAGCGAAAGAATAAAACAGGAGAGCTGCAGTATGACGGAATTTCGGTATGACACACAGCTCCTGATCGAGGGCGAAAACCTGGATGAGGACACGGTGCACGACCATTTCATCCGGCACTTTAAAGGCGACTGCCTGCTGGCCGTGGGGGATGAAAATCTCATCAAAATACATTTTCACACAAACGAACCCTGGCAGGTACTGGAATATTGTGCGGGACTGGGGGAAATTTTCGATATCGTGGTGGAGGATATGGACCGGCAGGCGCGCGGCTTAAAGGGCTGAGCGGCAGGCCGGACAAAGAAACGGGGCAAACGAACATTGGATATTTTAGGCGGTTATGAAGTTGTGGTCATCGGTGCAGGGCACGCGGGAATAGAAGCCGCCTGCGCCGCGGCGAAGCTGGGTGCGAAGACGGCGCTGTTCACGCTCACGCTGGACGGCATCGGGAATCTGCCCTGCAATCCGTCCATCGGAGGCACGGCCAAGGGACATCTTGTGCGGGAGATCGACGCGCTGGGCGGTGTGATGGGGATTGCGGCGGACGCCACTTTTTTGCAGAGCCGCATGCTGAACATGGGAAAAGGGCCGGCCGTCCATTCCCTGCGCGTGCAAACGGACAGGCGCAAATACCACGCCTATATGAAGCAGCTGCTGGAAAAGACGCAGAATCTGGAAGTCAAGCAGGCCGAGATCACGGCTGTGGACATCCGGGACGGCGCGGTGTGCGGAGTGTGCACGCATCTGGGCGGATATTACAGGGCTGACGCCGTGATCGTTGCGACAGGAACTTATCTGGGCGGCCGTATTTTTGTGGGCGAGGCCAGCTATGCCAGCGGGCCGGACGGCCAGCATGCCGCCTGCGCGCTGACAGAGAGCCTGCGCGCCGCGGGCGTGCCGCTGCGCCGTTTCAAGACCGGAACGCCGGCCCGGGTACACCGGCGCAGCATCGATTTTTCAAAGCTCACCCGCCAGCCCGGGGACGAGAGCATCCAGCCTTTTTCCTTTCTGACAAAGGGCGAGATGAAAAATAAGGTGGATTGCTATATAGCCTTCACCAATGAGGAGACGCATCGTGTTATCCATGCGAACCTGCACCGCAGCCCGTTGTACGGCGGAAAGATCGAGGGCGTCGGCCCGCGATATTGTCCGTCTATTGAGGACAAGGTGGTGCGCTTTGCGGAAAAGCCGCGGCACCAGATATTTGTGGAGCCGTGCGGGCTGGACACCGAGGAAATGTACCTGCAGGGTATGAGCTCCAGCCTGCCCGAGGCTGTGCAGAATGAAATGTACCGTACCATAGAGGGCTTCGAGCATTTGGAGATCATGCGCCCGGCTTACGCTATCGAGTATGATTGTGCTGACCCTACGGCGCTTGCACCCACGCTGGAGTTCAAGGAGATACGCGGCCTGTATGGTGCGGGCCAGTTCAACGGCACATCCGGCTACGAGGAAGCGGCGGCTCAGGGCCTGCTGGCGGGCCTCAACGCGGCGCGCGCGGTACAGGGCAGGCCGGGCATTGTGCTTAAACGGCAGGAAAGCTATATCGGCACGCTGGTGGACGACCTTGTGACGAAGGGCGTGCTGGACCCTTACCGCATGATGACGAGCCGCAGCGAATACCGCCTGTATCTCCGGCAGGACAACGCCGACGAGCGGCTCACGCCGCTGGGCCGGGAGATTGGTTTGGTGGACGACGCGCGCTGGGCGGAGTTCAACCATCGCCGGGCCGTGCGCCGGGAGGAAGCTGCCCGCCTGACAAAAGTGGTTGTGCGTCCTGCGGATGCGAACCCGGTCCTTGCGGAAAAAGGCGAGCCGCTTCTCACAAGCGGGGCCTCGGCCGCAGAGCTTCTGCGACGTCCCGCGTTGCGTTATACCGACATTGCACGGATGCTGCCGGAAAACCCGGACGTCACGCCCTTTATCGCCTATTGCCTGGAAACGGAGATCAAATATGAGGGCTATATCAAACGCCAGCAGAGCCAGATCGGCGCGGTGAAACGGCAGGAAGAAACGCCGATTCCCGAGGATTTTGATTACGCGCCGTTAACGGGCTTGCGTCTGGAGGCTCGGGAGAAGCTGGCGAAGATACGTCCCCGTTCCGTGGGGCAGGCGGCGCGGATTCCGGGCGTCGGCCCGGCGGATGTTGCCTGCCTTGCGGTGGAGCTGGCGAAACGGCGCAGAAGTGAGGGAAAGGAATAAAAGCTATGATTGACACAGAGCGCCTCATCCGGAAGGCGGCGGCTTACGGCATCGACGCAGCTCCCGTGGTACGGAAGCTGGACGAATATGCCGCGCTGCTAGTGGAATACAATCAAAAAGTAAACCTTACCGCCATTACGGATGCCGAAGGCATTGAGGACCGTCATTTCATCGACAGCCTGCTGCTGGCCGCGCGCCCGGAGGTGTGCGGGCGTATGGTGGATGTTGGCACGGGCGCAGGGTTTCCCGGCATTGTGGCGAAGCTGTTTCGCCCGGAGCTGGATCTGACGCTGATGGAGCCGACGGGCAAGCGGGTCGATTTTTTGAAATATGCCTGCAGTGCGCTGGGCGTGGAAGCCGAATTCGCCAAGGAGCGCGCAGAGGAAGCCGCGCGCAAGCAATGGCGCGAGAGCTTTGACGTGGCCACGGCCCGGGCCGTGGCCGCACTGCCGGTGCTGGCCGAGTATTGCCTGCCCTTGCTGAGGCGGGGCGGCGTGTTCATTGCCATGAAAGGCAGCGGCGCGGATGAGGAAATTGATGCCGCGCAGGGTGCGGTTGCCAAGCTGGGCGGGAAATATGCGGGCCGTCAGGATGTGACGTTGCCTGACGGTTCGGCCCGGACGCTTATTTTGTATGAAAAAATATCGCAAACTCCGCCTGTTTACCCAAGAAACGGCGGCAAAATCGCAAAAGCCCCGTTGAAATGACATCCGGTTGTCGAATGATGTAAATGGAAATAACTGGAAATATTAGCGTATCCGTGCTACAATTTGTCTTGTTGCAAGATGTTGGCGCGGATACGCTTTTTTCTTTTCCCTTTTCGGCGTATTTCCCGCGTGCAAAGGAGGAACCCGATTTGGCGAAAGAGAAACCAGCGGAACAGACGAAGGTATGGCTGCTTCCCATTGAAAAAATCACACCGTCGCCTTTTCAGGCGCGCACAGTATTTGATGAAGGCGAGATCAAAAAACTGGCGGTGAGTATTTTGCAAAACGGACTGCTGCAGCCCATCAGTGTCCGCCCTACAGTAGACGGGCGGTATCAGCTGATTGCCGGGGAACGCCGCCTGCGGGCATGCAAGCTGACGGGTATGGAAACGATCCCCGCGATTATCTATCATTTTGAGGATGAAAAGACGGCTGCTCTGAGTTTGCTGGAGAACCTGCAGCGGGAACAGCTGGGGCCGTTTGAACAAGCACGTGCATTACGTGACCTGTTGAACCTTTGGAATTGCACGCAGGAGGCGGGTGCACGCAGGCTGGGTATTGCGCAGCCTACACTGGCCAATAAGCTGCGCCTCTTGACTTTGACGCAGGAACAGCAGGATATCTGTACCGAAGCAAACCTGACGGAACGCCATGCACGGGCGGTGCTTCGGCTGCCGACTTCAGAGCTGCGCACAAAGGCGCTTCGCACAGCAGCAGAGCGGGGTTATAATGTACAGCAGACCGAGGCGTTGGTGGAGCGGGTCCTTTCTCACAAATCAAAACCGAAGCGCAGTGTTATGGTGCGGGATGTGCGTATTTTTGTAAATACCATAGACCGTGCCGTAAAGATGATGACGGGAAGCGGTATTCCGGCAACGGCTGAAAAGCGTGAACAGGCGGATTACATAGAGTATGTGGTGCGAATTCCGACACACCGGCCCGTCAATTGAATATTTTTAAGATTAAGCCGGCCGTCTTACCGTACAAGAGCCTCTCACAGTCGTGCTCCTGTGAATTTTGTAAAGTTTGTATACGGCCCTTTAAAATTGCGTTCTCCTTCTTCTCCATCCAAACGCCGGGCGGATGTTCCACGTGGAACATCC
>OGWV01000307.1_pt1 | contig 28110 bp, 25 predicted proteins | sample 1576081 | NCBI WGS metagenome assembly OGWV01 (sample SAMEA3541541, study PRJEB24748) | human gut metagenome | biome: human gut; feature: human-associated habitat; material: faeces | place: China | collected 2012 | reverse complement strand
TTTTAAATCTCTTTTCAATCTCTTTACTCCATAATGGATACCTCTTCCTTTTAAACAGTTAAAGATATCTGCAGTAAATCTACTAACAAGGTAAGGTTCTATAACATTCATTATAGCATGATGGACTATTCTGTCTGGATAATACGGTAGCCTATATATCTCTCTTTCTTTATTACCACGATCGGCGATGATTGTGTATACGCAATATTCCGAAGTACGATACGTATCTTCTATTAATGCCTTTTGTAACCGGACCAGATTTTCATGTGGATTCCTGTCAAATTTCTTAACGCCGTATCTTTTAGTTTTACCTAATCTTGCCTTTTTGTCGGCCCGGACCAGATTTTCATATGATATTATCCTATTAAATAAATTGCCTATTCTTTTCATAAGCTATTTTGGTGGTAAGACCCGTTCGCCCAATACTACTAGGGTCTCTTCAAAGCACCTGTTATCTTTTACCTAGAGGTAAGGCTGATCTAAGTTCAACAAACATTTTTGTAATTATCTGAAAGCATCTGTTAGTTCCAAAATTTCACTGATATTCGCCCATGAATACGAGGAGGCAAAAGGAGCACAAGCCACGAAGACCCCGCACCGAGAACCATTATCTGAATTACCTGACTGTTTTTTCAAGTATGAAATAATGTGACAGCAGTCTTACTATAAAGTCATCTCATAGTAATTCTTTTAGATCCCGCCCTTGTTATTAATATTTAATTATCTGTATTACTCAGGACTATGCCTGCATTTTCTTAAATGTATCTGAATCAACTACAACGATCTTACCATAAAAGGCTAATCTTGCACCGAAAGTCGCCCAGGAAGACGAGGAGGCCAAAGAAGCATCAGCCAAGAAGACCCCGCACCGAGAACCATCAGCCGAAGCACCCGACCGGAGAAAGATTCTATTTCCTGTTGGATTAAACCAGCTATAATCGGAATAGTAAGTAGTTTCAGATCCACCATGTGCTGTAGGAACTACATCACCATATTTACCTTGAGCTATGGCTTTAGTCCATCCATTATATCCATCAGTTGCAGCTGGATTAGGTTCATACCCTACAACTCTGATATTAGTAGCACCTGCTGCTTCAAGCTCTGCTACATCCTTATCTGGGAATGAACCTCCGTCATATACAACGTATTTACCTTTTAAAATGTTTATTCCTTGTACAAACTCCCACTTACTGTAATAGCAGTCTTCAAGTCCTAGGAAGTTAGTTGAATAGTATGATGTATCATTTGTAGTAGCCTTTTTACCATCTCTATTACCCAATGTAATAGTTGCTCCAGTAACTCCATAATTATATCTTTTGGTTCCACCAGAACAGGGTATTGCTGAATTAGAAGTACTGATGTTAGTGGTTTTATAGTAAGCACAAAACATTCTAGCTATAGTAGCATGAGATCTATAATCTCCAATACTCCATAAAGGACCATTTGACTTAGCTTGAGATATAAATGTAGCCATTGTTTGTGAAGCAGTAGACGCTACACCCCATACAGACATTAAAGTTCCATCAGTATTAGTATAAGCCTCAAAAGTACTTAACAACATTTCAGGTTCTTCGATATAATCACTATCAATTTGTTGTTCAGAAATATAAGTTCTCCAAATGCCAGGTGATCTTTCAACAGTTTTATGATAGTATTTTGGGAAATACACCATTCTATTTTCTTTTCTAGAAAGGTCAATATCAATAGCAGAACCATCGGGCCAATTAGCACTATTTTCTTCATTACAATAACTAATTAATGCAGCATCATCTCCATAGGGTTTAGCAATACATCTCTTAAACTTACTTCTTAATGATTCAATTACATTTCTATTACCACCTGTTAAACATGTAGTAGATGAAGCAGTCTCATTATTTTCATACCAATATGCCAGAGTATCTTCTAGATTGTTATTGGTTACAATTTGATTACAATACCAAACTGCATTGTATGTACCAAATAAATATGATTCTCCATTTAACGCATTATATTGTGCACTACAATATTTTGGTAATAATGTTGTTTCATCAAATCCATTATTACTACACAATGATATTACACACCAGCCTTGACTATTAGGATTTATTCTTCCTTGAATAGTAATACCAGATTTATCTTTATAATTTCTAATGGTCCACTTACATATTGCTTGTAAGAAATCAACAGTAGGATGACCGGCAGTAGCATAATCTTCTCTTAGTAAACCATCTGTAATCAAAGTGCTCCAGTTTGGGAAGTTAGCATATAATGCTACATTGTAGTTTTCAAACCCTGCATGGTATCCATCTAAAGTATCAGCTTCTAGTCCACTACCTGCACCATCATTACCAGCATGCCATACTTTACTACCATTTACAGTTAAATTCTTTGCTTTTACTTCAAGTGCATTTAAATTAGTGGCATTCATACCACTTATTGTCATGTTATGGGTGTCTGCACCTGAAACACCATACTGTAACCATAACCCATTGGTAGGATTGTCAACAATTCTCCATGCTGTATTTTTATTTGAACTTGACCCCCATATAAAAGCTGAATCTTCTGTAGAACCAGTTGTAGAATTTAATTTTATATTATATTTATTACCAGAGACATGTAAATTAGCATCCGGAGCAATTGTACCTATACCAACTTTACCATCAGATGTTATCCTCATTCTTTCGACGTTATTTGCCGAAGTTCTAAAATAGATTTCGTTGCTATTTATATAAGTATTATATCCTTTGGCGGTAAGGCCGTATCCTATATGAAGATTATTAGTATTACTAAGTCCAAAGGCATCAAGGTTATTACCATTAGTATCTTTTACATAAATAGTATGGGAATTGTTCATATAGATGTGATCCACATTAGTCATATTACCACTAATATTTGCACTACCATCAAATGCTTGTCCCCATATAGTTCTAGCAGTAGCTAACTTAGTAGCAGTTGCAATATTATCAGAAGCAGTTAATGCAGCATCAAGCTTAGTCTTATCAGCAGCAGACATTACACCCGCAGTAGTAGTAGTGGCTTTGTTGATTACTACTGTATCAGTACTTGCAGAACCATTCACTGGATTCTTTTTAGATAAAGTAATAGTAGCTGCATTAGCATCTGTAACAGCACCAGTACCACCAGTAACATAATTAGTTAAGTTTGTTACTTTAGTTTTATCTGCATTCGTATAATCATTTGTTGAAAGACCTTTACCTTCCTCTTTCTGTACAAATCGTGCATCTGCTTGTGCTTGACTATAACCATCAAATGTAAAATCATAGTTTTCACTGGGGTCTAACCATATGATCTCTTCCTCAGTAGGTTCAGTATCTGAGATCTTAATATCCTCTGGTATAGTTACATTCTTATTTACAGCATTCAAAAGTACTCTTTTAGTAATAGTCTCAATCTTATTAACTTGTGCACCTGCTTCAATACCTTGTAACTTTGCAAAGTCTTCTTTAGACATCAAACCATTAGCTGTCAATGATGCTAATTCAGCAGTACCACCTAATGCATCCCAACCTTCACTTGTCCATGCATAGTTAGTATCATTCTTACGAACATTCCACACATCACCAATAACATTACCTTCAGTAGGCAAATCTTCAATCGTATCTACAGATCCTTTGAAAATATATACAGAAGTAAATTTACTATCTACTTGGGATTTATTATAGTAATTGTTAGCAAGGTCATCTGCTACTACTTTTATGTTAGCATCAGTTTGATCCTTAGTATAGTACCTAGTATCATGAGTATGAGTAGTTACTTCACCTACTAATACAGCTTCAATAGCTGCTTTACTAAGTTCAGCATCTTTACCGGGTTCTCCTTGAGGCCCTTGGAATCTACCCATGTTAACCCATTCTGTACCATTCCAAAAGTATAAGTCTGTACCAACAATATAAGAATCACTAAGCTGTGGGTCTACAATGTCATTTAAATCTTCTGGACTATTAAGACTACCTTTCAAGAGAATACCTGAAGATGGCCAACCTGTATTTACATATACGTCATTGACTTCATCCCAAAGATACCAATATCCATCTTCCCCTACTTTGGGTGGATTGTCTGCATATTCTTTGGCTCTTGCTGCTTGAGTATTGGCATTGTTAGCAGCAGTAGTAGCATTTGTAGTAGCCTGTTGTGCAGCTGTTTTAGCCTCATTTACGGCAGTTATAGCATCAGCTGTATTCTTTTCCCTTGCAGCCTCTTGAGTCTCTCTAACAGCCTCATTTGCCTGTCTAGTGGCTTCATTTGCTATCCTTTCCTGTTCTGCTGTATCACGAGTAGTTTCAGCTGCTATTCTAGCATCTTCATTATCTACACGTTCTGTTTCAGCTGCAACTCTCCCCTCTTCAGAACTGATTCTTTTTGTTTCTTCCTCAATTCTTTTCTGCTCATTTGTGTTACGTTCAGCTTCAGCAGAAGCTCTTAATGTCTCTGCACTAGCTCTAGCACTTTCAGCAGATATACGATTAGCTTCATTAGTTTTGCGAATATCTTCTTCAGACTTTCTAGAGTTCTCTGCAGCAATACGCTCATTCTCAGCAGTTACCCTTTTAGACTCTTCTGCTTTCCTACTATCTTCATTGGAGATACGTGTATTCTCATTGCTTACTCTGGTATTCTCAGCATTAACTCTACCTTGTTCCGCAGTAACACGTAATGCTTCTGCTTCCTTAACAGCTTGTTCAGTAGCTTCTACTTGTGCTTTAGCTTCTAATGCTTCTGCTGCTGCATCTAATGCAGGTTGTTTTAATGATTGAACCCATTCCTCTTCAGTACCTACAAAACCATGTTTTACTGCAACTTCATATGCTGACCAACCTTGAATACCTTGCATACCAGATAAGTCAACAATGAACTTCCAACCTTCTTGAGTCTTTAAGTAAACCTTAGCATCATCAGGATCTTCTACATTATTAGTATTAATAAGTACATACTCACCTAACTTTACATCAGCAGTACCCCAATCAGCTTCCATTGCTTCAACTGAAGGATATTCCTTCTTGTAAGTGAAAGCATCACCAATAGCAGCTATACCAGTATTAACATATTGTTTAGTATCATAGTCATAGATCCACCAATCACCATCTACGATCTTTGGTGGATTACTAGCAATCTCTTCAGCTTTATCAGTAGCAGCTATTGCATCGTCAACTATACCTTCAATTTCTTCTACAGCTTGGTTAGCTTTATCTGCAGCTTCATTTGCTTTGTTAGCTGCTTCTAGTGCAGCAATAGCTGCATCTTCAGATGCTTTGCTTAAACTATCAATCCAATCTTGTTCACTACCTTTGAAACCTAATTTAACTGCAATATCATAAGCACTAAGACCACGAGCTTCTATACCTGTATCTACATATACTTTGTTGATAGGATCATAAGTAAACCAATGATCATTCTCACCTATATATGGAGTCTCTGCAGTAGCTTTTACTCCAGTATCTCTATTGTCTACCCACCAGTTGCCATTAGAACCAATAAATGGTGGTACATAGTCATCTTTACTTACATCAAAGAGTACAACCCATTTTTCTATATCGTGATTGTAAACTTTAATTATTCTACCTTTTGAATCTGCCCCCAAGTCAATCCAGTACCCAACCTGATCTGGATTGGGTACGGTTATACTTGCAAACCACTCATAATATACATTATTCTTAACCATTGTAATAGTTATTATTTAGTTCTTTTGCGTTAGCATATTGCCACGGTCCTATTTTTGTAAACCCTTTTTCTGCTTGTATTTGTGAGTAGATGTTCTCAATTTTTTCATACATCGACATACCCTCATCATTCAACCTATTAGTTGCATTTAAAACCATTATTTTATCTGCAAGATAAATTATTTCATTTTCAGTAAATTCATAGTTTTGGGTAGTTTCTAGATCCAAGGCACCACTAAACTGTGTATACACATTACCATCTACACCAGTATATTGGCTAATCCCTTCAAGCTCCTCTTCTGTAAAGTCAACTTTTTGTTTAATAGACTCTTTTGTTTGTAAATTAACATAAGAATCATATTTCCAAAGTAAGTTGTATATTATAATTGCTCTTTCCTTTAAATTAAGTTCCATATTATCCTTCTATATATAAATATCCACCATTACTAACCCTAACATTAAAACTAGTATCACTAGACTCCAAACCGTAATTTTTTAGTTGAGTTAAAGTAGGTAACTGAACAAAATTGACAATAGTTCTTTCCATATTGTTTTGATCTCCGAAGTATCTACTTTCTACAGAAAAACCAGATCCCCATCCTGAATTAGTATAATGTTGACAATTTAACCAACGTTGTGGGGTATTACTATATCTAGCAGATCCATTATATAATATGAGAGTAAAACCATTTGTAGCACCTTCTCTACTATTTAAAGTATTTAATACTACTGCAGGGCATGTCTGACCAGTGGTTGCCGGAATCGCCGACAAACCAAAACCAACAGCAGCAGAAGGAATTCCATAACTACCATACATAGTCATAGTAGGAGATAATGTGAACTTGTTTCCATAACTATCTGAATTAGAACCTGTCATTCTACCTCCAGAAATATCAAATCCTCCTACAGTACCACCCACTGCATTTAATTTTGATGTGTAACATTCACCATTAGTATTTACTCTAAATGGTGCAGACCCAGGTGAAGATGCTGCATTAGATCCTATTGCTAAATGGATCTTACTTGTAACAGCAGCAGTTGTTCTACCATCTAATCGCATTGTACCAGATTGAGATTGAATATTAGTATTATAAAAATCCCAACCAGCAATGGTTGCTTTATCTGCAAATAATAAATCTGTAGCTACATTATCAAAAGAATTAAATTTAACCCAGTAATAGTTACCACCATCTGTACCTGCATTTGAACTTGGAGTTTTTCCACTAAACGCACCAGCACCTTTTTTAGATCTGTTTACTGCATAAAATGAACCACTGTATTTTACTATATCTCTCACATTTCCTTGAGAGTTTGTTGTCCAAGAATAACTAGTAGAAGAAGAGTATTCACCACGATAACTTAATCCTGGGCCATAATCCCCAGTGCTTCCAGTTGCACCTGTAGTACAGACTGCATTTGTATATGAATAATCTCCATCATCAAATACTATATACAATCTAGTCCATATCCAATATCCATCTTCTGCTGTTGGTGCAGTTGAACTCCAACTTCCATTTGACAACGCTGTTGGTGAAGTGGATTTATAATATTGCATAGTAACACTTCTTACACCTCTACCATCCGAGCCATTTTCTCCATTTAATGGAGAAAAAATTACAGGTTGTGTCCATCTATATCCTGATTTATCAGGTAATAAATCTATCTTATTTGTATTTGGGTTGAGATAACCTGTACTTGTCCAAGTAAGAGTGGTTGTACTATTAGTAGGATCTGGGTACCAAGCAAAAGATCCAGATGTACCACCACTGGAAGAAATCATTTCTGTAAAAGTAGGACGTGTTGGAGTATTATTAGTATTACAATAGATTTGTATAGAAGAATTACCAACATCTCCGTTTTTACCTGTAACATTTTTTACTAAAGACAATACAACTGTATCTACAGTTTGTCCTTCATATATAAAATTTATTTGCCATTGTACAGTAATATAATTCTCTGGAATGCTGGAACTATTAACAGTAATTTGTTTCTTTTCTTGATTTATACTTAATGTACCTACACCACTTAATTGAGAAGAAGTTAAAGTATACTCAGTATTAGCAAATTTAGTACCACCTCTTCTTAAAGAAGCGTAAGTAGTGGCTTGAGACCAATCGCTAACAACACCTTCATAGTTTGCAGGAACAGTCATACTTTCATTGTCTAATGCTCCTCTATATGCACTTTCTCCATCTCGAACATTATTTATTGTAATTATATCTTCAAAGGACATTCCACTGACACTAGTTACAACACATCTGAACGTAATCTCATCTTCACCAGTTTGAAAATAGATTCCATTATAAACTACAACTAATTCAGATTTTGTTTCTCCTTCTAACAAGGTCCATTCAGAAGTACCAGATATTTTCCAATACCATTTGTATGAAGCTACATCCATTAATGTAGTGTCCATTTTTAATGTTATTGATTGTGGTGTTGGTATTTTTGCATATTCTGCATAATGAAAAAATTGTTCTCCTGTTAAATATGTTCTAACAGCATCTTCTCCATTAAAACCATCTTCTCCATTTTTACTTTGGTTAATATACCAATCTTTGTTTACTGTTACTCCCTCATCTATTTCAATTGTAAGAGTTATTCTTGCACTAGTAGAAGTTAATGTTTTTAAAGACACTCTGTTATCTTTAACTTCACATGTACCAGAACCTTCAGTAAATTTAGCAATCATAGAAATAATTGGTATTTGAGTAATTCCATGATATGCAAATACATCAGTATATATTGTAGATGGATCTATTAATATATTACCAGAACTATCAAATGGAACAGATGCAGAATAATTTGTCAAATCTATATAGTATGCATCCAGACCTTCGGCACCATTTGCTAATTTAGCAATCTGTACTTCGTCATAATATGTTGCCTGAGTATCGGTGTCTGTTACAGTACATCTGAAAACAGCAGTTCTATCAGCAACCATATCAGGTGTAATTATCAAAGAATTACCGTAACCAACAATTTCATTATTGTTTGTTATATTTGTCCACTGGTATGATGGTTGCACAATTCCATATACATTTGCATTTAATCCTAAATTATTTGGAGTAGGAGTACCGGAAAAGTCTGGAGAATCGTATAGAAACATTCTATTTCCAACAATTTCTACCCATTTTGCAACATCGTCACCAGCTTGCCCATTTTCTCCTTTTGCAATATAAATTGTCCAGTAAGGGCTTCCTTCTTTCGGTTCTTTGCCAATATTATCCTGAGTAGCTATCCAAGTACTACCGTTATATGTTACACAGTCATAATAATAATATTGTTTATCTACTGACCACGTACCTCTGTAGACAGGAATACCAGTTTCAGTTCCATCTTTAGATACTACCGTAATTGTACCAACAAATTTACTATCTTTTCCAATTACTGTTTTATCTTTACCTTCCAAAGTAAAATCATTAATTCCTGAGTAAAAGGCAATTCTTGGAGCATTTTCTCCTTTGGCTGAAATAAAAATAGCATTACGTCTATCTTCCATTTGTTTATCATATTCAGCATCTCCTTCTACTCTGTGACCTAATAATAATATTTCATCATCTGCAGATGGTGTACTACTACCAGGTTCACATACATCTTTAGATAACAATATGTAGTCACTTCCTACTTCGGTTACAGCCCTCCAATATCTTTTTACGTTGTGCCCATCAAATTTTTGACATATTGCTTGGTCGTTTACAATAAATTGATTATACTTGGTACCATCTTCTGTATCAAAATAGCATTTATATCCATTGGCTTTTTCCTCTACTTTGATACATTTCATATCACCTAAAGTAACCAAAATATCTCCACCTACTGCTTTTATTTCATTTACAGTTAATTCATTAACTGTCATATTACCTCTAACAAATAGGTTATCTAATTCTAGATTCCATTTAGAATTTGATGGATACAAACTAGCTCCAACTCCATCCCAACCAGAACGGAATGTTTGCCCTCCCTGTATACCTGTAGTATATATTATTCTCCCAGGTACAGTATCCCCACTTTTAAATACGTAGTCTTGTTTTACTTTACCGGCAGTATAAATATAGCTATCAGTAGGTGTAGTACTTTCACCCATTTTGATTACAGGTAAAGAACCAGATCCATCTGCAACTGCTTCTACTTGATTTTCAAGTTTAGATAATGCTTGATTTAATGTGTCAGTACTTACTAAAGGATCAGCACTTATTCCTTTGTAATATCCTTGTAAAGAAGTAATAGTGCTAGAAGGCTGTGTGTGATAACCTGGCACATTTCCACCACTGCCACCACCATTCGCAATTACTTCTGCTAAAGCAGTAATAGTATTCTCAGCTACAGTAAGTCTATTAAGTGCGTCTTGTAACTGTTGTAATGTAGATCTATTATCAATATCATCTATCCATTCTTGCATAGTACCACCAATCTCTGACATATCGGTGTCATGCTTAGTATCTAAAGTAATGATCTTATTATTCAATACATCATAGTAACTAGTAATAGCACTATTAAGATTAGTAGTTACACTAGTATCTCCTTCTACTATCTTGTTACTAAGATCTTTATAATTATCATTTACTTTAGTATCTAGTATCTCAACATCTTCTTCTACAGCATCTACTCTCTCATTAGTAGCAAATGTACCTGATAGTGATGTAGTAAAACTTCCACTAGTAATATTTTTATTACTACCATCTTGTACAAGGGTAATGAGGTCTTGCTCCTGTAGTTTAGTTGTTAGTTCAAATTGTGATATCTTTTTATTCATATTACTCTTGGATTATGTGTTCTTCAATTTCTGTCAATATACAATCATTGTCGATATCTTTTTCTGGATAGAAATTAATTTGTTTTTTTAAACAATGTATATATCCTATAATTTTATCTACATCCTCCTGAGTAATGGGAAAATCTTCATCACCCAATTTAGTACTGGCCCAACTAGATAATTTGTCTAAATGTAACAATAATACTAAATTAGTAATAGAAGTTCTATCCAGTTTTGTATTGTACTTAGTAGACTGATTAACTAATTCACCAACTTTACTTACATAATTCGCAATATCCATCTTTACAATTTTTACAGTCATCAATAGTACAATTACACGTTCTCATATCAAGTAAATTCAGCATTTCATTATAATACTGTTCTGCATCATCTGCAAGATTCAAAGTAGTAGCATTATCATAAAGTGTTTTCTTAAACAGAAACATCATTATTTTATCCTTCATTTTGTTATCTAGGCAGTTGTGGCAATACGTAGTTAGCAGTTTTATTTCTGCATAATACAATGATTCATTCATTTCCATATCAATCGTATATAAAATAAAAGGGGAAAGGGATATTACTCCCAATCCCCTTTTTGGTTTGAATTATATTTTTTGATTAAGCAACTTCTACAAAAGCTTTTAAAGCTGTCATAAATGCAGATTCATCAAGTTCACCAGCATTTACATACAATTCACAAGCCAATGGAGTTGTTTTAATATATTGATTATCGTCACTAAGATATTTATTATCCCATTCGATAGACAATGTATCGTAAGTAGCACTTAAATCGGCTTTCAACTCAGGAGCAATGTACGGATATATACCATTTGCACGGTGTGTGATACCTCTGTAACCAAGAGCTGCATTTTCACGATCACGAACAATTTTCGGATTACCCTTACCTGGAGTACCTTGAGTTTTAGCAATCGTTAAATTGGCAATAGGATACATTACATTACTCAACAAACCGGAAGGAATAGTTTTCCACATAAATGCTTCCACAGAAACCTGAGAATAATTTGAGTCTAACATAATACCTTCGTTGTACGGCATTTCCTTAGCATTCAATGTAAGAACAGCAGCATCACTAGTTGCTACTACTCTGGTTTCTTTGTGTTTGTTGATTTTGTTTTTGAAAGCTGTAATCAAATCAGTTGCATTGGTACTCTTTGCAATTACTTCATAAGTATGAGTAAATTGCCCAGGTGCCTCATAGATGTCATTGTATACTAAACGTAATACATAACGATGACCAACTTCCGGAGTAACATTAGTAGCTGTGATTACAATTTTATCTTCAGCTGCAGCTACATATTCACTAAATACCATGTGAGGTTTAGAACCTTTCATGATAGGCATTGAGAAGCGAATAACTGACTTAGTTGACTTTGTACCTGCTTCATTGTAAACATCTTCTTTGCCTTCGCAAACACCAATATACAATGAACTAGCAGCTTTAGCACCAGCTGCATCTTTTACAATTGCTCTATTTTGATCAAATAATGCGATCTGACCTTCTGTCAATGCATCTGCTGTCGTATAAGATGCAGGTGCTTCAGTACCAATAAGTACTGTGTTCACATGTTGTAACATAATTATTGTTTTTTATTGTTAAACTTAATTAGACGTCTAGCTTAACATTTTGATTAGTTCTTCTACTTTCGTGTTTCAGATTTCCTCGTCAAACTAAACTATTCGTATAATCATTCCATTGTACTAACTTCGTTCATATACGATTGATATCTTGGATTAGCCTTATTTTCCAAATACAACTCTACCGCTAACTTAACTATCTCATTGTGAGTTGCAACTGGCATATCTGTGTACTCATCAAATGGTGCATCAGTAAGGCTAATCTTTTTAGGAGTTCTCAAGTAAGTGAGAATATAATTTCTTATATTGTAATTTCCGTCTGTATATAAATGAATTTCATTTCCTTCATATAATCTTAATGGTCTGGCGGATCTACCATGTAATCTATATTCTGACAAAGTATTTTGTCTTTGTCTGTCTATGTTTTCTACTGTGGCTTCTAACACATCTGTGTTTTTAGTTCTTGGTTGACCACTTGGGCCCACAGGCCAACAATGATCGTAACTAAATATTACAGCTGTCTCTCCTACAGTAAACATATAATCATCTGGCAGAGTAACTGTATACTCTTCTGGATATGTAGTAAATTGATAAGATTTTCTAGTAACTAATGTACGAAGATCATCAATTCTTTTTTGGTCTTGTTCAAATCCAGTTTGCTTGAAATTAATACCAGAATATCTAGTTTTGATAAATTTATCTAATCCAGCCATTAACCAATACTCAATATCTGAAGTAGTAGGTTTTGTTAGATTGTCATCTAATTGATCTATTTCTAATTCAAATGCTGCTTGTAATTCAATATACTTCATTATTGTTGATTATTTGGTTGTTTTACTTGTAATCTATATTTACCTTCAGTAATAAACATATTAACTGCTAAATCTACAATTTCACTATGAATTGATTCTGGTAGTTCACATTTACTAGCTCCATCAGTAGTATTAAATCTTAATGGTTTTCTATAGTAAGTTAATGTAACATTACCTAATGTAGTATATGCATCTACTGCTACTTCTATATAGTTATATTTAGTAGTAGGATCTGATACTAATGCAACAGCAGGTTGCCTAATGATAGGTGTATTGTATGCAGTTTTAATAAACTTACCAAGATCCCTATACTTAACTAATTGATTATCTACTCTAACAAAATCTTTGTATTGTTTATATGTACCTTTTACTTTACTAAAAGAATGTACATATAAGAAATATTCTTCAGTAGGTACATATGGTAATCTGTATCTTGTGAAACCATTAAGAGTAGTACCTGTTGCGGTTAACTCTTTTTCTACTAATAAACTCTTAATAGAATCTGTATTTCTAGTATGTATATTGGTTTCAGTTTCCATTTGGTCGTCACCAACATAGTTCATCATTACATACCTATCTTGAGCTTCATTTAGTATTGAAAATATAAGATCAGAGTTAGGTTTCTCATCTATAATAAGATCTGGGCTAATAAGTTGAATTCGTCTTTCGAATTCCATTTGCATTTCCTTACTACTCATATTACTCTGATAATTGTGCTACGTACTGTGGATGTGTTTGAGTTCTTGGAGATTCAATATTCTCAATTGCCATGTCAGCAGCTAATTTAACTACTTCATATTGCATATACTCTGGAATTTCATCTAGAGTAGACGTAATATCTTGATTATTAATCTTTCTTGGGTATGCTAGATAAGTAATATCTATAGTATAGGGACCTACCATAAGATCCCTATCTATAAATACTATTAACTTATTATCTTCCAGTATTGCTACAGGTTCTTCAATCCAAGGTTTATTATTATAAGTTTCTAAGAATCTAGTAGCTTGTTCGTGACTAATAAGTTTTACTGTAGCTATTTTATTACTACCAAAATGTAAAATTCCTTCTAAGAAGTACATACGCTTATCTTGAGTATCATCACCATAAGTAATACTAGATTTGAAATTATTCATAGTAAGTCTATTACTTATAGATTCACTTAGTAAAGACAATCCCTTATCAGTTTTTACTAAACCTTCTAAGTCTGCTACTCTTTTTACATTACCTTCAAATGGTATTCTAAGAGTATTGTTCCCAGTAGCTTTGGTAGCTATCTTACTTAGATACGCTGTGTATAACCAATAATCAATTTCCTCAGGTAAGAAAGATGGACAACCAGATATACCAATATTAACGGCATTTTTATCTGCTTCAATCTTAAACGCTATATGTGCTTCTAATACTGTCATGTTTACTTTTACTTAGATTCGATTTCTTGAAGTATAGTCATTTTGATATCCTGATTCTTTTTATCATTTAATGAAGCAATAGCATCTTCTAAACTTCTACCAATGATGTCAGTACCATAGTAATAGATGTTTTTAGACTTACGAATTACATTCTTTGAAATAGCTGCTTCAATAATGTATTGAGTGTCTCTTACTTTGTTGTTTACCCAAATCAAGAAGAACTTATCAGGATTATTTTCAATAAGATCAAATAAACTACTTTCAACTAGCTCATTACTGATATTGTCAGTCTTGTGACCATATAAGCGTAAACATTTGCGCATTTCCTCAATTGACATCTTATTAAATTCAGAGAATGCCTCACGTTTAGCTTTATTTCTTTTGTTAGCTTCTTCAGCTTCAATTTCTTTATCTACAAGAACATAATCATGAGTAGGCTTAAGGTTGTTAATACCATTTGCTACTCTTTTGTGTCCTTTTAAAAACAAATATGCAAGTTCATCTTCAGGTCTTTCAGTATGTAAAACTTTATCTCTTGCGCCTAAACCAATTGCATATGTTTTCCAGAATCCACTTTGTGGAGATAAATGTCCTTCTTCATATCCCATTTCTTTCTCCAAACGTCTAGCATCTTCTGGGGTTAAACCAGTATATCTATTACCAGATCTTGTCCAGTAAGTACTGATATAATCTTTACAATTCTTATACTTAGCTATTCCAGCCCATGGATTTGTACGGGCGAATTTTAATATAATATCCATAATTTATAAGTTTTAAATAAAAGGGGTGAACTTAATCACCCCTGTTTTATTAATCTTCAACTTCCATGATTAACTCTCCACATGCCCTGGGATCACGAAGCATGATACCCATTTCACCTAAGAAGTGAACAGAGTAACCGTCCTTTGCATTAGATCTTACTGTGGATTTATTCTTGGAGTAACCAGTTCCCGGAGCTACAGAACCTGAAGTATTCCAGATAACCATTTCACGATCCTTACGAACAACCTTAACGATATTAGCTTGACCATCACGTCTACCAAGATCCAAGAATGTCATTCTATAAGATTCCAGTGGTTTACCAGATACCGGATGTAACAAACGATTATAAGTAGGATCATCATACAACGGGAAATGTTTCAATGTCAACTCGATGCCATTTGTCATCTTGTATGTTACAAACTGACCACCTAAAACCAAAGCCTGACCAGAACCACTGATAAACTTCGTATCAATCAAGTTCATCGTAGCCGCTTTTTGTTTCAATACACGGTCAAATTCTTTCATACCCATTTCACCAGTTAAAGCAACAAACTTACGTTCGTTAGTACCTAAGATATTGTAAGACAAATCAAACAAGAAGTCTTCCAACAATTCCGGAGTTAACTCAGTGTAGTAACGTCTGTTAGACGGAGCAATCTGTTGCAACAAACCTGCAGGAATGTAAACCGGACGACCATTTGCACCTAACAATGAAGTAGAACCGTCTTTATTTACATTAGACTTAGAGTAAACCATCATTCTCTCACATCTCTTAGACCACTCACGCATTGCCTTCCATTCCTGATAATCAGACCACAAGTAAGAAGTCTTACCAGTTTTAGGATCTTTCAAAGCAATCCAAAGTACTGTAGAATAAGCTGTACCTGTAATATCATAATCCAAGCGAGTCATAAACAAGAAGTTTCTCATCTTGAAATGAGTATTATAATTCAGGATATCACCCTCTTCACTGTACTCTTCGTAAGCAGAAGCTAAACGAGATACTTGACGACCAGCTAACAAATATTCACCAGGAATATAAGAATTAGATTGACCATCTGCAATGAAACAAGTATAAACCCATTCATTACCATCTTGATAAGGAGCACCAGAAACACGTACTTGATACTCTCTATTATCAAATTCCAAAATTGCACCAGGACCAAACCATTTGTCCTCTAACCACAACATGATAGGTGTGTTACCCAAACCTGCCATAACTGTGCTAGCATTTGTAGCAGTGATTTCTGTTCCCTGCCATTTTGCAGAGCGAATTGTCACAGCTCTATCGCTATCAATCATTATAGACCATTCGTAGTCTCTTTGGTCAATTGTCATTACATTACCAAGACCACCAGTAATCGCATCCAAAGAAGTGCTATAACCATCATCTTTAGAACCGAATACATAAGAAATAACACGGGTTACTTCATACGGTCTAGTAAGCATTGCATTTGAAATCATATTCTCATCAACAAGATCTGAGAACCATTTACCTCTACCGATCTGTAAATTATTTAAAATTCCGTTATCCATATAAATGTTAGTAATTTATTTTTAATTAAAGTAGTTGTACTGCACGACTAAAAATAGAGTTAGATGAACTTGTATTAATTCTCTTAGTACCTTTACTAACGCCTGTTGATCTGAGACTATTTTTCAGATTTTTAATAGCAGAGCTAGTACCCTGTTTTTTGGCAGCATCTAACAAAGTGTCACCTCGCATTGTAAAATAAGCTGACTCTATTAAATTCTTTACGCTCTTGGAATAGTCTTTTTGGTACTGGGTCTTTCCACTAGCGTCGGCTTTAAATATATAAGCCAATAATTCTTTCTTGTCCTTAGCTGGTATTTTGATACCACGTATATTGTCCAAGGACTTTATTTCACCGACAACGTCATCAAAAAACTTTTGTTGGCGCTGCACCATTTCCTCCTTTTTGATTCTTTGTTGCTCTAATAGCTCTTCTTTCTCTTTTGCAACAATCTCTTGAAGTTCCTCAACCGCATCTCTAGCCTCATCTTCTAATACTCCAGCATCTTCAAATCTTTCGATTTTCTTAGCAATTTGTTTGTCACTGTAACCTTTTCTAGCTAGTAACTCTCTCAATACTATCTTTTGCTCATTTTCATTTTCAATATCAACATTGTCAACATCAATGTCCGGAGTAATAGAGAAATAATCTTCTAACTTACCCCCATTACGAACAAATTCATCTAGCTTTGCTACATCTTCATTTGCATATTCTGGAGTAGATTGTTCTTCGATTACTTCTTTAAAATACTTAACCAATTCTTCTACAGTCTTTGGTTTTTCTTCTTCCTCTTCTTCATCAAAATCCCATTCTAATTCTTCAGCAATTGCATCAAATAAAGCAGATACTTGTTTAGATTCAACTTCATCTTCTTCAGTCTCTTCTTCAATTTCTTCTTCGGTTTCCTCTTCTTCAGTCTCTTCTTTATCCTTTTTCTTAGAGGCTTTCTTAGATTTCTTAGGTTCTTCTACTTCTTCCTCTTCAACTTCATCGATTTCCTCTTCCTCTACTTCTTCCTCTTCTTCTATTTCTTCTGTCTTTTTATTTTTAGATCCAGGAGTAGCAGGTCTAGCTTTAGCAGACTCTTGTTTTAGTCTCTCTAATTCTTCATCATCAATATCATCGTCTTGAGAGATGGTGTTACCAACTTGTTCAGTGAATATATCAGTTATAGCTGTAAATCCAAATAGTGTATCGTTACTATTGTTTTCCATAATTAATTATAATTAGATTGTAATTGTTATTTTTTCTTTCTTCCTTTATGATTCCACTTAGCAGCATTTTGAGCAAATATTGCACGTTTTCTAGTCAATGGGTTTTTACTATGCGTTAACTCTTCTGTACTTTTACCTGTTCTTTTCTTAAGTGCGTTAAACTTCCCACGATTCTTTTTCTTGATGTGTATACCTCCGTCTTTATAAGAAGGAATTGGGTATACTGGGTATAAATTTTCCATATTGATTATTCTTTATTTAGTTCATGACCTACAAATCCAGCACCACCTAATGGCATTAAAATTTCCATAGGAATTAGTTTGTTTAATCTATCAATATACTCGTTTTTATTTCTATACAAATCATATTGATTCTTAACCATTTTATTTGATGTCGGATTTCTCATATATTCCAAAATCATATTTTCGTCTACAGGAGTACTCCAGTTTGTAATTTTACCAGAATCTTTTAATGATCTCTTTAGAGTTAACATATGACTTTTAGCTTCTGTAGGATTTAATAAGTATGATCTACTTCCAGCAGCATCAAATAATCCCATTTTTCTTAACTCCGCAGAACTATATGTATTGTTAGAATTTGCTAAATAATTTAGATAAGTGTTTGTAATATATTCTTTACCACTATCAAAATCCTGAATCTTTCTAGATCCTGCTAAACCATCTGCCACATGTCCTAACTCATGATTAGCAGTTCCGGGCATATAAATATTATTATCTAATTTCTTTTTAGTTTTCTTTTTGGTTTGAGTAGGAGCAAAACTGTGAACACTAGCTCCATCAATTTCAGTACCCTCAACTATTCTTCCTACTTTGGACTTTAGTTTTTTGATGCCTTTTCCAACTCCCCAAGGAATCAAATTAAGTACTGCATCCATTGCTGCACCAGCATAATCTCCTTTGCCTAAGTCTTCAATAAAGTTAACAGCATCTTTAATATAACCCGCTGGAGTTATATAGGCTTCCGGTTGAACTACGTTTGCTGATCCTGATATTCTTTTCTGTCTTTCCAAATACTCTGGAGTACCTGGAGTAAGACCTAACTCTTTTGGTAATACTGGTACATTTTTGTTTTTACCGCCGTCTTCAAATCTAGGATAATATCTTTTATAATTCTCAGTATACCACAAAGCATCTTCGAATTTTGGTAAATCAACATAATCCCCAGTTTTTAAGGCATTCTCTACAGCTGCTCTGTTGTTATACGGAGGTCTAGTAAAATCTATTAATTTGCCATTTACTTCTTGAACATCTGGTACAATAGTACCACCTCCGTTTGCATTATCCCATACTGATAATTTGTGTGTTGAAACAGATTTTTCCCAAGGTAATACTCTATACTGATCTTCCCAATTAGGGATAGTCTGTCTTGTAGGTGATTTTAATCTTTGTACAAAGTTAGCATCAGATTTGTTTACTTCGTCTACTATAGATTTACCACCATCTTCATACGCAGGAATAGAATCAAATTGCTCTTTAATATCAAAATATGTAGCACCAGGGTTATTCACCCTGACACTATCATATATCTGTTTTCTCTCTTTAAGAGATAGATCTTTCCATTTCATACTAGTAATATTTACTTACCTGTCTTACCCGGTTTACCTTTTCCGCCCTTTTTAGAGCCTCCCTTACATGCCATAATTAGTCCTCCTATTTTTTAGATTTAGATTCACCAACTACTTTATTTTTTAAAGCAGTCTTTGCTTTTAATTGTTCTCTCTTATAAGCTGCATCATCTTTCATCTTCTGCAATCTCTTAGCCTCTTGCAATTTTCTATTTTCAAGAGCTATCTTTTCTTTTTCAATTGTAGCTTTTAACTTATCAGCTTTCTCTTGTGCAGCAATTTTACGCTTTTCAAGTTCTTTCTTATTTTCTTCAGCTCTAGCCTTGTTTGCTAAATCCATTTGTTTGCTCATAGCATCAGACACAGCTTTTTGTCTAGCTATTTCTTGATTACCAATCTCAATAGGATCAGGTATACCATTCATATCCTGATCCATATTCTCAGATCCTCTATAAGCATTTAATTGAGCTACAGTAATCTTAGTAGCATTATCTTGATCAATCTTATATTTAGTAAGATCAAGTTCAGCTTCTTTAAGCATAAGCTCCTCTTCCTTAACTTGATTCTGCATTTCAACAAGCTGTTGTTGTTGCTGATTTTCTTGTTCTTGCATTGCTTGTTGTTGCTCCAATCTGTTGTTTTCTATATCTTGTAATTTGGATTTAATTACACTCAGATTGTCACTAGTAAATATTTCAGCAGCATCTAACAATGATGCACCATTCTGCATAGCTGGTTGTACAAGACTCTTAAGTTGTTCAATGGCTTGACTTTCTTTGGTACTGTCAGTTACAAAAATATCAAAGTCTTCATATGACCAATTGTCATCCATTTGCAAGAATGTTCTAGTACCCTCATCAAATATATAATTTAAGTATTTCTTGTCATCTTTCCATGCAAATTTAGCACTATCTAATAACATTGATAATACATGTGTTTTAATTTGATTATGTAACCAAAACCATGGCTCAGTAATATGAGCAGATTGAACTACAGATCTTTCTACATTACCCACTAGCTCATTACTAGAAATAGATCCTTGTCTTTGCTTTGTTACTCCGGACAATTCAGATACCATTTCTTCAATCTTCGCAAGTAATTGAATGTACGTATTAATAGTATTAGACATACTTGCATCAATAGAAGTCCATTGATTGTACGGTGATGGTTTACCACCCTCTCTACCAGGAATGTCCCAACCTTCTTCGTATGGATTGACAAATGCTACACCAAGTGCCCCTAAGTAATGCATCCACTTATCTACATCTATACCCATACTCTTAGGTATTTGAGTAACATCTATTACAGGTATTTTTCCTTTGTCTCTAGCTATTGCCATTTCAAGACGATACCAAAGTATGATATACATGTATTGTAGTGGTTTCATAATAGCAACTAATGACTTGGCTTTAGTATTTGTATTACTATAAGCTGCACCAGTGTATGGTAATTTAGCACTATTTAAATTGTCTCCTCTACGGAATTGGTACTCTAATGGTTGCATACCAAAGTAAAGATCATCACCTGCTCTGTATCCTTCCCATGCTTCAATAATCCATTTCCATTCAACATTGATTTCTTCACCAGTAGGTTTATAATATTCATCTACCTGTATTTCATCTGGCATACCTGTCTCAGGATCTATTATTGTAACAAACCCTATCTTTTTAAGTGATTTCCAGCATACATGATAAACTACAATGTTATCTGGATCTCCATAAGGATTATGGTCTGGTAATTTATTATATGATTTTAAATTATAATGAACAAAATCATCTACTGGACTTTTGTCTGGACCAAATCCAGATGTAGGTTTTTGATCTACTATTTCTAACAATTCGTTCAATTGCTTTTCATCTAGTTTATCATAAAACTGATCGTATATCTGGCTCCACGACATTAATGATCTGTAACAACACCAAGATGCATCGTGAATGAATTCAATGCCTTCTTCTGCAGGATACTTAAAATCTTTAGGATTGATTCTTTTAATAACTGGTTCACCATTTCTAATTCCTATGTAATACTCTTCAAGTCCTGCAACAAGTGCATCTTTAAAGCCTTTCATAAATTCATGAGAAATGTTTTCTTTCTTAAGTAAGAATAATAAGCTTTGATATGCTGTTGTTTCTGCTGCATCTTTGTAATCCTTTGTTAAATACTTCTGTATTTGTTCTGGTGTTTGAATTTCGCCTGTTTGTAATCCTTCTTGAAATCTAGCTTGATCTTCTGGGCTTAATTTAGCAAGCATAGCAGCTTGCATATAATTCAACAGCATCTGTTTAGCTTTGTCTTGTACTTCACTACTAGCAATATCACTAGTACGGCACACTCTAAAGTTAAATGGACGTTTTGTTTCTTCACCTAATAATAGATCTACTTTTGGACGTATGATATTATAATCCTGTGCCATTGCTGGAAAGCCATCATCTTGATTGAAAGGATTTGTAACATACTTTAGGTCTTTTTCATTGTATATACTATTATATAAATCATAATAGCTTTGCATTTCTTCTTCATCAGGTATACTTTCGGACGAAGCTATGCCAGATATTCCAATAATGTAATCCACGCAGTCTTTTCGCCATTCTTCGGTTTTTTTACTGAGTGGTAGTCTTTGGATAGGAAATGAGTTGACTGTTCTTTCCATATTAATTAGTAAACATAAATGTGGTTGTGTTATTATTTAAAGGCGTGAATGTAAATGAATCATCTGTATTTTTAAACAACGGTTTATCAAACAATCTCATTTTCTTTTCAACATCCTCTTTCTTCTTTACTTGTATATTATACAATTGTTCTCTATAGACCATTACCTGCATAAATGCCATAACCCTATCAAAGTTTCCTTTGTCATTATATTGAATAAGTTCTTCAAGGAATGGTTCAGATAGTACAGTATTTAAACCTAATTGCTTTTGATCTCTAAGTTCTTCCAGCCATTCTTTGATCTTACCTTCTCCCCAAAGTTTGATCTCTCTATTCATATGACATCCTTTTCGTCTATTTACTGTAGAATTATTAACAATATCTTTAATAATGTCTGGTTGATCAGCAAGTAAATGACTACAATGTTTGTTATTGAAATAAGTAAATAAACCAGTGTTCTGGTTTTCTACCATTGCTTTTGCATTATAGTAAATAAGTAACTTACGAACATTTTCATAAAACTCTTCAGCAGTTTTTGGCCTACCTGTATATTCTGCTACAATGATATCTGAATATGATTCAAAGTCTTGAAAACGTTTATATATAAAACAAGAACCTAATGAATTAGTACCTGATTGATCGTGATCATATGGGTCAATACCAGCTATATATAAACCAAATGGTGCATCTTTAACTGGGTGTTCCCATATAACTATTTTACCAGTAGGATCAGAATTCTTTGGTAATGGGAATTCGGTTATGTCTCCTGTTTTCTGTATATTCCAAATTATCTCTCCATTAACTAGAGTAAGAGTACCTACTTGTTTATGATTCTGTAACTTAGTGTTAGTTCTTATCCTTGCTAATTGTTTTTGTAATTCTTTCTTTGGGAATATGTTACCAGATAATTCAGTAAATGCTTCTGCAGGAGATTCAGAGTGTTCTGCTACGTATCTATCTATTTGTTGAGAACTAGTGGCTTCTTTTAACTCTTCTTCACGTAAATTTAAAATAAACTGCCTTGCTTTATCATGAAGAGTATTACCATCCTCATCCATATACAATCGTTTACCAGTCTCATCACGTATATCCAAATTAGTGTGTTGAGGTATAAAGAAGCCACATTCCTTACTCTGGATACCATCATCCCATATATTTTCAAAACCTATGCAATTGTACGATTTAGGGTTATAAAATGCTTCACGTAATGTCATTACTGCAGGACCTTCGTCACCACCAGTACCGAACATAATCATGAGACCAAAAGCAACGCCATCTTGTTCTACAGATGGTCTAGCAATTTGCCATGCTGCTTTAAGTTCTGGGAAAGTACCTGCCTCTTCCCAAAGTATTAACATACCTGCTTTACCACGTACAGCATCTGGGTTATCTTTCAATGATACACCTATTATCTCTGATTTATAACCAACTTCAATTTTATTACCAAAATTATCAGTTACAATCATAGAAGCTCTACGACGCATACTAGTATTTACAGCTTGTCGTTTCTTACCCCACGCCGTGTTTTCATCTATAAAGTCCATGCAATCCCAGGCCTTAGTAAGGATACCATCATCAGTAAGATACTGTTTATTTGAGGCATACACATAAGACTTAGAACCGGGTATTAAAAAGAAATTACGACAAAGCATAGAACCACCTTTATAGGAATAACCTTTACGTCTAGCTTTTGCTACACATAAGTGTTTACCTTGATCTTGTGCACTTTCAATAGCTTGAAAATAGTAATAGTCATAATCATAAAAGTCAGGAAATGCTAACTCTCTTACTTTAATTAGCTCTTCTTGACCTTGTTTATTCTTTTTATTTTTGTATACAATTCTTTGAATTGGGCAATAGTTTAAATAAAAATAGTTATACCCAGTGATGTAGTCCCCATCATCTGCAGTATAACCATTAATGCATCTATCGGCCTCTGTTTCCCAAAAATTGAAATACTCTGATGTACCTTTTGGGAAGGAACAATAAGACCCCGACTCTATATAAGTTAGCGCCGGGGTTCTGAATTTATTAGAATTTTTGATTTTCTTTGTGAAATCAATCATAAATTACTTTCTTCGTTTAAACAGGTTCTTAATTTTCTGCCATAAACTAGTTTTAGTAGTGTGATTATTTTCTGTTTTTTCATCCATGTGTGATATAGCATAAGCAGCAGCTTCAGCCAAATCTCTTTCTTGCTCTGCTTTCATGTTGTTATATACTTCAGTAAAATCAAAAATAATCATTGTCGGTTTAGTATTCTTTTTACTAGTTTTAGTCTTAGCCATAATTGCAATTTCTTTAAGCCCTTAACGGGCAGGTTTTTATAATGTCTTTTATTGTGTCGTATTTTCTACAACTTCTTTTTTGGTAATTCAAATGGGTTCATTTCTCCACCGCCTCTAACTTTGCTATTCTTAATCTCTTCTGCTCTTACTTGAGATTTAAGTTTCACAATTGATTCTATTACTCCAGCCATATTCTTAGCACCATCTGTAAGTTTCTTAATAGAATCTAAATCCATTTCATCGTCTTTAGATAAGTGATAGTATTTAGCAGCACCTTCAAGTTTCAATAGTAATCCATCTAACATATACTCAAGTAAGGAATATGTTCTGCTTTTCCAACTATCTTCTGCTTGTGTTACTATCTCTGGTAATTCATAGTTTTCATTTCCAAATAATTCCTTTTTTAATGTAGGTTCTATTAGATCTCTTTCCATAGTCTCTACATAAGGAGAATCATATTTGTTTTTAAGTACTATGTACCATAAGTATTTTGTTGCTAAATCTTTATCTTTAAATGAATCCCAAAGTTTTTTAAATGGTGGAATGGCCAACATGTCTGGATGTATGACCACTTGTCCACCAACTATATCTGCTAAATTCATCTTTAAGCTCCCTTAACACAAGCTTCGCAACAATTGCAATCCTTCATATTACAATTTTGCTCGTATTCTTTATTCAATTTATAATTATTATAAAAATCTTCATTTCTTATAATAACAAAATCTCTAACTTTTCTTCTATCTTTAACCGGTACTTCTTTTTCTCTATAACCAGCATAGAGAACCAAGATTACATCACCAGCTTTTACATCATACTCTTTTTCATTAGCTACAAAGGTACCATCTTCTTCAATTACCCAAGCCCAGTCTATATTTAAGTAATAATTACTAATAGTATCAAAATTCTTAATATCGTTATCCTTCATTGTTAACAATGAGCTGCCACCTGTATAAATATACGTATTCATATTAATCTAAATTTATTTTAATGTATCTGTTTTTATAATGTCTATTCAATGCATCTACTGCTTCTTGTTTAGTATAAAATGCATTAACATACTCTGGATTTTTACTGTACTGATTGATTATCTCCTTCAGTTGCTCCGCTTTCTCGTCCCTGTTCTGTATTCTCATTTTCTTCTTTTTTATCAGTTGAACCAAATCCACCACCACGATCTTCACCTGCTAATTCCTCTACAATGACAGGCTCAATCTTCGGATAAGGCATTACTACTAACTGAGCAATCTTTTCACCAGGCTGATAAATTGTAGGAAGAGCATCTGTAGTAATCTTAAATTTAACAAGAATCTCACCTTTATAATCACAATCTACAATACCTACAGCATTACACATTGACATAGACTTCTGAGAAACTGATGATCTCATAAAGATCAAACCCATATGACCTTCAGGAATCTCTACGGATAATCCTGTATGATATACTAATACCAACTTACCACTCTTATCAAATTCCTGAGTAAAGGAAACTGCTGTTAAATCTAAACCAGCATCATTAGGGTTAGCATAACTAGGTAATACTGCGTCTTCTTGTAATTTCTTAAATTTTAATTTCATATTATTTTCTTACTATATTGTGTCCTAATATTATTTCTGTCATTTGAGCTGCTAAATTTGCACTGTAATCTTCAAGAAATTGACTTTTGCTTGATTCCTTTAGTATCTGTTGAAGGTACATCAACATCACTTCTTGATTCCACAGAATTCTGTCCAGCTTCTCGTCTATTGTCATGATTATATGTACAGATTTCTTCTTCTTTTATAAATTCGTGAAATAAGTCTTCAAGTTCTTCATTTGATTCATTGGCTCTACTTCCACATGTGTCTTGTATATTATTATCTGGTAATGATGTACTAGTTTTTTGTTCGTAAAAGAATTGACTATCCCCAAATGAACTATTGAATACTTCTTCATTTTTAATACCACCAAAAACATTTGATGAAAACTTGTCAATTAAATCAGGTTCTTCAGCTTTACTTAACCAGAGTAATGCTATTGCGTTCCATGCTACTTGAGCTAAATGTCTACATCCTGTTTCTTCATCGAATGTTTCGTTTTCTGATCTATACAAGTGTCTTAAAAGAGCTCCTTTGTATCTTTGATAACCATTATCAAGATATTGCCATGTATTTTCTCCATACTTCTTAGCTCCTTCTGTATATACTCTGGCAATATCTTCAAGACAATCAAGAGGCATTAATTCCCATCTTGTTTTGTCATCTTTCTTGTCATTCTTTTTTCCTTCCTTTTGCATTCTATAAAATCTTCAAGTTGTTCCACACACCAAGTAACTAAATAAGCATATTGTTCATTTCCTTCATTATATCCTTCTGCATTCATTGATAAATAATCATATACAGCATCTGCATAATGGATTGATTCATGAGCTAAAGTAGAACAATGGAAATCATCTAGTACTATTAATATACCAACAGCTCTAGAATATTTCTCTCTGACCAAGAACGTAGCTCCCATTACACTACTTAGTTTGGGACGATCTCTTTCTGGTTCATCATTTCTAAGTTCTTTGGTAGTAAGAAAGAAATCAAAAAAATCACAAGCATCTTCCCAATCATCCAGAGTAGTAACATAAAGATTTACAGGATATAGATTTTGATATAAAAAAGCTTTAGTTGTTTTGTTTTTCATTCTCTCTGGTTTTTTCATACTTTCTTTTTGGTTTGATTTTGAATAAATACCCAAACATTATTGTTTTAGTATCTTCATCATTTGAAATAACTCTATTTGCAAATTTAAACGGGTGATTACAAATTACTTCTACTACTTGATGTGGAATATTATATTTATTTGCTAATTGTATATAGATATTAGAAGTTTTTTCCTTTTGAATCATATACTATTCTATAGTATTTATTTTTAAGCAAACCATCGATTGTAAATGATTCTACGTCTATTGTAGAAGGTCTAATTATATTTATCACACTAAACACATCCTTTGTGTCGTTGTTCATCATAACGTGTTCTACTACTTCTAACTTAAGAGCTTTTTCTTCCTTTTTACTATATGGTTTGATAGGTTCTAAAATTATATATCTATCTTTTTCTTTTACTTTGATGTTCGTGGTTTCTACAAACATAGAAGAATTTCCAAAGTAAAGAGTATACTTATTAAATGGTAATTCTTTTCTCATTAATTTATTCCACCAACATTTTAGTAAACCATATTTCTTATAGATAAGAATGGAACCTGTTTTTATATCTAAACATTTCATTTTATTCTCAGTATTATCGTTAGTTGCAAACGATCTCCAATAACAACTGGTATCAGAGCCTTATTTACGCTAAGTTCGTCTTCAGCAGGTCCAGCTATCAAAATGCCCTTCTCTTTGAAAGACTTAATGTATCTACTTAGGTTATCCTTAGTAATACCTAAATTCTCAATGATATATTTTCTATTATATCTGTTTGCTACATTCTTATTTGTATTAGGTTCCTTAACGTATTCCATATCCATTTTAATAAGTGTAGCCATTAATTCAAGTTCCCTATCAGTTAACCTAAGTATTCCATTAAGCGCTTGTAAAAACTCTGGTATCAATTCTTCATTTGATACGGTTTTTACTAGTTTATTCATTTATGATTGCCTCGAGTTTATTTAACAATTTCATCATATTGAAATATACAGTATCATGCTCTACTTTCACACAAGTTTGAATTTTACCTTCCTGATACTTTTTCTCAATATTGTTCTTACGTTGATTGTAAGTATTCTTCAATTGAGCAATAATAGTACGAATCTGTCTGATTTTCTTCTCATCATTAGATTCAACAGTAACATTTTCAATTGGCTCAACTAAACCACTTTT
>OGWV01000305.1_pt1 | contig 28144 bp, 20 predicted proteins | sample 1576081 | NCBI WGS metagenome assembly OGWV01 (sample SAMEA3541541, study PRJEB24748) | human gut metagenome | biome: human gut; feature: human-associated habitat; material: faeces | place: China | collected 2012 | reverse complement strand
GTTGCCAGCGTCACTTGCGAACAGAAACCAGTAGAAGCTCTGCAAGACGGAGAAACCATTCAGTTTGAAACCGTTGCTGGACACACTTATACCGTACGGATATAAATTGCAATTTCAGAAAGGAGGAAGTTGCATGAAACGAATAGGCAGCATCATTCTGTCGATGCTCTGCTTTTTTGTCATGACTGGCTGTCAGACGGTACAACAATATCCTCGTGTACCGCAGTCTGTTCCTCTTTCTACTACAGAAACAACAGAACCGCCAACCGAATCCGTTCCGGAAACGATGGCAACCACGACAATTCAAGGTCCATCCTATCCGCAGGAAACCGTTTCCGCACCTGCCAGCATGGAAATGCCGGCAGAAGTACGGGTACAGGCGGAGGACTGCAAATTATCCACGCTGTTCACCGTGGAAAATGAACGCAGCGGATACACCGGAAGCGGCTATGTTGCCGGACTTTCCGGCGATTTACAAAACACATTATTATTTCAAGTTTCCGTTCCGTCTTCACAGCACTATGATATTTCTGTTGTGATGGCAGCGGATGCCGATGCAACTTGTCTGATGACGGTAGAGGGAACGCCGTATAATCTCCTCACGATTCCCGGAACGGGAAAATTTGTACAGGCAACCGTACAGGGTGTTTATCTGGAGGCTGGAACTCGCACCATTACCATTCAGCAGGAAAGTGGCGATGCACTCATTGACTGCATTCTGCTGAAAAATGCAGAGAAACAGGACAGCGTTTCGATTTCCTCCGAACTCTGTGACCCGAATGCAACCGAAGAAACGAAAAATCTGATGCAATTTCTCGTGGAGCAATACGGAAAGACAATGATTTCCGGACAGTATGTTTCCAGTGCAGAAAATACCGAACTCACTCAGATTTACCAGATTACCGGACAACTTCCGTTGATTCGATTCGCAGACCTATACGGATATTCTGGCAACGGCGGCTCTCCAGAAGAGGCAGATGCCATTGATTCTAGTTTAGAATGGGCAGAACGTGGCGGTATCGTTGGCTTAATGTGGCATTGGAATGCCCCCATTGGAACAGCATCCGTTTACAAAGATGAAACAGACTTCTCCCTTGCAAACGCTGTGACGGATGCAGACATTGCCCACTTGAACCGCTATGAATTGCAACAACTCCGCAAAGATGGCACGATTTCAGCGGAATGCATTGCCCTGATTGAAGATATTGATGCTGCCGCAGAAGCGTTGAAAGAATTGCAGGAAGCTGGCGTTCCCGTCCTCTGGCGACCACTACAGGAAGCAAGCAACGGCTGGTTCTGGTGGGGTGCATCTGGCAGTGAAGCCTATCAATGGCTGTGGCATCTCATGTATACCCGCATGGTAGACTATCACCAGTTGCACAACCTGATTTGGATTTGGAACGGGCAGAGTGCAGAATATCTCGTCCCCGACACAGAATATGATATTGCTGCTGCGGATATTTATGTGGATGCTGATGAAGCATATGGCAGCCGTTACGAACAATTTTTTGCTTTACAGAAGATTGCAAAAAATAAGATGGTTGCCCTCAGCGAATGCAGCACCATTCCAGACTTGACCGCCATTCGGCGAGATCAAGCAATCTGGTCGTTCTTTGGGCTGTGGTATGGCGAATATCTAATGGATGACGCTGCTGGTTACACCACAAAACAACAGATGATTGATGCTTATAATTCCGATTTGGTCTTGACCCTTTCAGAATATCAGGCTTGGTATGCTCCCAAACAGACCACTACAGGGGAATCTACCGTTCAAACAGAAACAACCACAACCACTATTCCATAAGGCGATTTTGCAAATACTGCGAATACTATAAAATCCGCACGGTTTTCACAACACGTGCGGATTTTTTTACGCTCTACAAGTTGAAAGAAATTGCCGCAGCAATCGCAGATGGGTTTTCCACTTCGCCGGTTTTTTCGGCTCTGGCAGGGTGGAAAATCCACAAGGAGTACAAACTGCCGCCCATGCATCATCTTTTGGAAATGCTGCTCGGTCTGCCTCTGCTGCATGATGACAGAGCATTTCGATTGCCCCCTGTGCCGCTGGAAGCGGATGCTCGAAAAAGTGGGTTGCCAGCTGCATAGCACGTTCCTGTCCACGCTGAAACATAAAATCCTGCGTAACAACTTCCGGCAGATGCTCTGCATTCGGCAACAGCAAGCCCATGAAATAGGGGTCTGCGTTCCAGTCGCATTCTCGCCGCATCATCCGAAATGGGTCGTCAAAATAGGTATTCACTGCCAAGGCAACGCTGCAACGCTCTGCAAGAGAAGGCTGTTCTGCCTGAATTGCTGGATATAATCGTCCGTAGTGCTGGAACACAGCTCTGGCTGCTGGCAGCCACATTCCCTGCAAGCCCAGACAGCGAGGGTTTTCCACGTCTGCAATACGATTATCCCCAATCTGCAAAAATTGCTTTGGTGGGATTTCCATGCGTTTCAACTGTCGATAAATTCCGCCGTTCGCCTTGCTATATCCCAATTCAGAGGACAGCAGCAACAAATCATAGTCGCCTGCTCCGACTTTTTGCAGCATTCGCACAATCTGGTCGATTGGCAGATACATATCTGTTACAATGGCGATGTGTTTTCCGGCTTCTTTCGCCGCACAATACAGGGAAAGTCCGCTCTCTCTCGGATAACAGTACCGCCATTCCAGTTCCAGTTCCAAATCCATCCACTGCTGTATTACGGCATCAGAAACACCCGTTTTCTGCTGGATTGCCTGATAGATTTCGAGAAAGGTCAGTTCCCGTTTTCTGCCCTGCCGCAGCTGGTTTTCCGTCTGACTCCGCAGTGCTGCAAAGTCTGGCACTTGCAATTCCTGTTCCATCTGACAGAACAGGTCATCCGGCTGCAAAAACGGACGCAGCAACAGGGTATCAAATAAATCAAATCCAATCCAATCATATGCCATCATTGCAGTGCGAATCTGTTCGCAGGAATTCATAGACAGCATCCTCCTTTTCCAAAAGAAAACACCCCTGCCACCTGACAGGGATGTTTTTTGTTACATTTCGCTTCTGTTTTCCAGTGCCTTATAAAGCGTGACTTCATCGGCATATTCCACCACGCCGCCGACTGGCAATCCAAATGCCAAACGGGAAACTTTTATCTGCATCGGCTTGAGCAGCTGTGCGAGATACATCGCTGTGGCATCGCCCTCCACAGTGGGATTCGTTGCCATAATGACTTCTCGAACCGTTCCGCTCTGTAACCGTGCCAACAGTTCCCGAATCTTCAGCTGTTCCGGCATGACACCGGTCAGCGGAGAAATCAGCCCGTGCAAAACGTGGTAAACGCCATGATATTCGTTGGTACGCTCGAAAGCGGCAACGTCTTTCGGTGCTTCCACCACACAGATGATTCCATGATCTCTGGTATCATCGCTGCAAATCGGACAGACTACTTGGTCAGTGAGATTTTGGCAGCAGCCGCAATAGTGAATCGCTTTTTTGGCGTGAACCATTGCATCCGCAAATGCCTGTACTTCTTCTTCCGGTCTGGAAATCAGATAATACGCCAGACGCTGGGCAGATTTCATGCCGATTCCCGGCAATTTTGCAAACTGTTCTGCCAACAACACCATGGGCAGTGCATTGCTGTCTGCCATGGATTAAAACAGACCCGGCAGGGATACGCCACCTGTAATCTTGCTCATTTCGGTTTCTGTTGTGCTTTCTACCTGGTTTACAGCTTCGTTGATGGCACTAATGACCAGATCCTGCAACATTTCTACATCTTCCGGATCAACGACTTCCTTGTTGATAGTCAGGGACTTGATGATCTTCTTACCAGTTACAACAACGGAAACTGCACCGCCGCCAGAGGTTGCAGAAAATTCTCTGTTTTCGATGTCTTCCTGTAAGGTGGTGATTTCATCCTGCATCTTCTGTGCCTGACGAATCATTGCATTCATATTCTGGGCCCCGCCCATATTCTGCTTTGGTAATCTTGCTTTCATGATTGAGATCTCCTTAAAGAATGAATTTAAATCAAAAATTTTTTATTCCACAGCAGTTTCAAGATTGCTGTCTTTGGCTTTTTGCAACAGTGTCTGCACCGGAGAAACCTCCGTCTGTGCTGGATTACTGCACTTTGCAAGAATTTTATATTCCTGCCCTAAAATCTGCCGTACCGTATCGCCGAGCGAACGGGCATTTTCATGATTTTTCAGCAGGGTCAGGAAAAACGGATTCTTTGCAACGATTAAGAGCGTTCCGCCCCGAATATAGGCATCCGATTCCGCAAGGCTGCCGGAAACTGCCGGATTCACACTCCGGTATGCCTCCAAAATATCTGCCCACTGGGAAACAGGTTGAATCTGTTCCTGTATAGTCTGTGTTGGGGTGGGCGTTGGCTGTGGTGCAGGCGATTGCGTTGGCACTTCTGCCTGCTGGACAGCTGGTCTTTGCTGCTGCATCGGTCTTGGTGCTGGGGCTGCTGCTGGCATCGCTGCAAGCGGTGTTTGTACCGTTGCTGGCAGTGTCAGCCGAATCAACGCCAATTCCAATTCTGTTCGTTTGCCCGGATTTCGCTGCATCCGTTCTCGGCAATCCTGCAAAACAGAAATTGCACGCAAGATTTGTTCCATCGTCACCGGACTGGTCAGTTCTCGCAGCTGTGGGAGTTCCTCCGGCAGACAACTCAGCAATTCTTCCGGAACATTGCCGGCTTTCAGCAGCATCATATTCCGCAGCTGTTCTGTCAACTCCTCGCAGAGTCTTGCCATATCTTTCGAGCCTTGATACAAGGCATCGACTTCTTTCAATGCATCGCCCAGCCGATTTTGCAGAACATCTTCCAGAATCCGAAACAGCGGTGCTCGACCCGATACACCAGCTGCCTCCGCAACGGCTTCCGGCGTAATCGCTCCCTCGGAAACTGCTGCACACTGGTCTAACAGGGAAATCGCATCTCGCATTCCGCCATCTGCACAGCGGGCAATCTGAAGATCTGCCCCTTCTGCCAGCGGAATTTGTTCTTTTTCTGCAATGTATCGCAAACGGGCAGCGATATCTTCCAACCGAATCCGATGGAATGCAAACCGCTGACACCGAGATAAAATCGTGGCTGGAACTTTGTGCATCTCTGTGGTCGCCAGAATGAATTTCACATATGCTGGCGGCTCTTCCATAACTTTCAGCAATGCTCCCCATGCACTTCCAGAAAGCATATGCACTTCGTCAATAATATAAATCTTATAGGCACAGCGTTCCGGACGGTAAACCGTACCTTCCCGCAAATCCCGAATATCTTCTACGCTGTTATTCGATGCCGCATCAATTTCAATCACATCGGACAAAATTCCACGGTCAGCGTCTTTGCAGATGTCACATTCCAAACAAGGATTGCCGTTGACAGCGTGCGGACAGTTCACAGCTTTCGCCAGAATGCGGGCACAAGTGGTTTTCCCCGTTCCACGAGAACCTGTAAACAAATAAGCGTGTGCCGTCTTTCCGGTACGCACTTGATTTTGTAAGGTTTCTGTGATATGCGGCTGAGAAATCACATCGTCAAACGACATCGGACGCCATGTCCGATATAATGCTTTGTACATGGAATCCGCCTCCTTTTTCTGTCGTTTTCCAAAATACAAAAAAATTCCGGAACATGGGTGTGCAGGTTGACTGCGGCACACAAAACGATCCGCTTAATGCTGCTCGGTCCCCCGCCTGACATGGTTCACGGTGCTTTGTTGCACAGGACCCGCACACCGATATTCCGGAATGGATCCGACAGCAGAGCTCTTGTGCAGCTGCACACACTCCGCCGTGACAATTTTTATTATACCACACAGCAAACAGAATTTCAAGTGTTTTTGCAAAAAAATTTTATTTTTTCTGCAAATTCTGCAATTTGGAAACAGGGATTCGGGAAGCAACAACAAAAACAGAAAAAGTGTGCTGGACAAACCCGATTTTTTCTGGTATACTAATTCCAACAAAACGGAAACAGCCCTGTTTCCACTGTGACTGACTTTAGAAAGAGAGGACTTCTGCTTATGCTGCCAACGACCATTCAGCCATTTACCCTGCTCTCTGACCAAGACGGCTTGCCACTGTCAGGCTTGCTGCTCCTGCCGCAGGAGGAAACCACACCTTGTGGTATTCTTCAGGTTTCCCACGGCATGTGTGAACACAAAGAACGCTATCTGGATTTTCTCCGCCACTGCACCAAACAGGGTTACATCTGCCTGATTCATGACCATCGGGGACATGGGGAGAGCATCAGCGACACCATTCCGCTGGGCTATTTCGGGGAAGACGGTGCAGAAGCACTCGTTGCCGACCTGCACCAGATGACAGAATGGATTCAAACGCAATATGCAGGGCTGCCGCTCTATCTGCTGGGGCACAGCATGGGTTCACTCATTGCTCGCTGCTACCTGCGGCAATATCCCGACATTCTGGACGGCTTGATTCTCAGCGGTTCACCCTCTCCGCTGCCGGCAATGACCCGTATGCAGTCTATTTTAAATCGAGTCATTGTGCATCGGGGCGATACCAGCCACAGCAAACGCATTGACCGTATTCTATACAATACGTTTCAGCGTCCGTTTCACTCGGAATCCCGTTCTAACACATGGATTTGCAGCGATGAAGCGGTTGTAGATGCTTACAATGCCGACCCACTCTGTCAATTTCACTTCACATTAAACGGCTATGCTACCCTGCTCGCCCTGTTAAATACCACTTACAACACCAAAGACTGGACGATTACACAGCCAGAGCTGCCGATTTGGTTCTTCTCCGGTGGCGATGACCCCTGTCGGGGCAATGATACCCGTTTCCAACAGGCTGTTGACCGCATGGCAGAACTGGGCTACCAGAATGTAAACAGCACGCTATTCCCTCGCATGCGGCACGAAATTCTCAACGAACGCAACAAGGCAGTTGTATACGCTGAGATTCTGGAAACATTGGACGCTTGGAACTGCTAAAAAATCCGACTTTTTCGCACAAAAAGTTCTCAGATTCTATAAAAATGATACTTGACAATTCCCTATTTTTCTTGTACAATAAAAGAGTGAGCGAACTGTATGGTAGCGTGGATGCTGGTTTCCAGTACATCCATGAGGAAAGTCCGAGCATCGCAGGGTGGGATAGTTGCTAACGGCAACCGGGGGCGACCCTAGAGCAAGTGCAACAGAGAGATACCGCTTTCTTCGGAAAGTAAGGGTGGAAAGGCGTGGTAAGAGCACACCAGAGTATAGGTGACTATGCTGCTATGTAAACCTTATCCGATGCAACGTCTATTGGTGCGGCATTCTAACACTGACCCGGTGGGGATGGCGTAATGACGGCTAGAGCTGTGCGGCGACGTACAGTCGAGATAAATTACCATACTCGACAGAACTCGGCTTATAGGTTCGGTCACACCAACGGCGGACGTTCTTCGGAGCGTCCGTTTTTCATTGAGCATGTTTTCCAGCAGCCCACTACTGCTGGAAATCTACCATAAAAAATCGGTTTACGTCCATCGCAAGCCGTTTCAACGAATAACAGCAAGAATTCTCCCACCCCTACAGGTGGTGAGAGGAATTGCAAATAAGAAAGTGACTGTCAGTGGCGGGCGGAGAGAAATCGGCATCCCCCACTGACACGAGGCAAACCACAGTCAGCCCTCTGCTGACATGTCAGACTCTGTGAAATCACCGACTGTGGATTGATAAATAATCAGGAGGTTTTCTTATGGAACAGACACTTCAAATCGGCATTTTCGGCGATTCGATTAGCAAAGGCATTGTCTTAGATGCGGAAACCCACCGTTACAGCAGCCTGAAAAAAGAAATCACCGAATGGATTTCCCCTTCCACTGCCCTGCATAACTTCTCTGTTATGGGCAGCACCATTCAAAAGGGCTTATCCATTATCACCCGTCACACCGACCAACTCGCAAGTTATCAGAATGTGTTTCTGGAATTTGGCGGAAACGACTGCGATTTTGACTGGAGTGCCGTTTCAGAACGACCGCAGGCACACCATGAACCGCATACTCCACTGAAACAGTTTGAAGCCCTCTATACAAAAGCCATTCAGCTGATTCAGGAGAAAAAAGGCAACCCGATTCTTTTAACACTGCCGCCACTCGAACCGAAACGGTATTTTCAATGGATTTCTCGCAACCTGCATCCAGACAATATTCTGCACTGGCTGGGCGGTGTGGATACAATCTACCGCTGGCAGGAAATGTATAACATGAAAGTGCTCCTGCTAGCACAAAAGCTGCACGTTCCGGTGGTTGATATCCGGAGTGCCTTTCTCGCACAGCATGGCTATCAGGCATTGCTCTGTGAAGATGGCATTCATCCAAACCGCAAGGGGCATCGGTTCATCTATAAAACCATCATGCAGCAGTATCACCCTTGTTTACAAAATTAAACAGACAAAAAAATCCCGCTGGGCAAGCAGCTTCTTGTCCAACGGGATTTTCTTATTTTTTTCCACTGTGTGCCGTTTTCCGAATGGGCAATCGTCCAATCGTAAAACCGCCACTTGTATGGTCACTAGCAATATTATAGGTAACATGAGAAGTTGAGAAATTATTTTTGACACGGCGAACATCGGAAAGTTCTTGCAAAATCTTTGCCGTATTCCGAGCATCTGCCAACGCACCATGTTCTGTTCCTTCAAAATAAATCTGCATCGAACCCAGTGCGGTCACCAATTTCATCGGTTTGGAAAAGCCATAAATTCGCTGGTGCAGCCGCTGTAAATCCACCCACCAGCCATAGAAATTGCCCAGCAACGGACGTTCTTTCCATTCGGCTTCTGCCTGAAAAACATGCTGGTCACTGCCGCTCCAAGTATAAAAGCGGTAAGGTTCTTTCTGTGGTAGCCAAGCTTCAAACGCCTGCATTGCCTCCGAAAAGGAAACCTGCCCCACTAGCATTTCATTGGTAATGCCTGTAATCGCCGTGACAAACGGCGGAACTGTTCCATACTGTGGCTTTACATACATCTGAAATTCGTCATAGATTTCATTGTCTGCATCCAGAGCAACCGCTCCGATTTCAATAATCTCATGTACGCAATAGGGTTCCTGCTTCCGCCTATACGGAATAAATTCCAAGTCCAGTACGATTTTCTTTCCTCGCACGCTTTCACATCCTCCCCTTATTGCTGCTGTGAATTTTGCTTTGGTTTAGCCGATGATTCCCAGCCCTTCCAGCAGAATCTTCACGCCAATCGCCAGCAAAATACAGCCGCCTAATATGCCGGTTTGCTTTTCAAATCGGTCGCCGAACAGGTTTCCAATTTTTACGCCCGCCAGAGCAAATAAAAATGTAATACTGCCAATCAACAAAATAGACAGAAAAATATTGACATCCGGCATTATGGAAAAGGTGACACCAACCGCCAAGGCATCGATGGAAGTGGCAACTGCCAGCAAAAACAGTTCCCGGAAATCCACCTTGTTGGGACAGACTGCGGTTTCTTCGGAAGGTTCTTCTTTCTTCTGCCGGATGGATTCCAACAGCATTTTCCCTCCGATAAACGCCAACAAAACAAATGCAATCCAGTGGCTGTACTGCATAATATGCTTTGCAAACAATGCACCCAACAGCCAACCTGTCAACGGCATGAGTGCCTGAAAGCCGCCAAAGAAGATACCCATCCAGAGGGCTTGCTTCCAGTTAAACTTCCGCATTTGCAGCCCTTTGCAAATCGAAACTGCAAAGGCATCCATCGAAAGACCGACTCCAAGCAAACAAATTTCACCGATTCCCAAATAAAAACACTCCGTTTCATGAAATCAGAACCTTGCAATCTCTTACAAGGTTCTAATTTACCATTTTTAGTATAACACAATCCACTTTCCTTGTCAATAGACATCTTATGTATTGTCAAGATGAAATAGAATCCCCCGATGCAATTGCTTGCACCGGGGGAATTCTTTTTCTGTCATGTCACATCTGTCACAACATGTTGTCTAAAATCACATGGTTTCGGGCAAATTAGCCTTCGTACCACATAGAGCCTTCCAGAGACTTCAGGGACGGAATAACATCCGGCCATGTCGGACCCTGACCAGCTGCCTTCTTCGCATAGTAAGTCAGGACATAAACTGCATCATTTACTTCCATGAGCTTGCCATCTGTATTTTCGCCAGCCTTAGATTCTGTATCAACATCTGCCAGGAAGTATGCCAGCTTGTTCAGCATCGGATCTTCATTGAATACGATACCCTGCTGACCAGCAGCAATCTTTGCATAGTAAGTCAGAATTGAAACAGCATCCGGTACATCTTCCAGTCCATTCAAGTCAGCGTCGCCCTTAACACCGATATAAACGGTCGGGGTAGCATCCGGAATCAGAACGTTTTCTGTACCATTGTTGTAGTATGCCTGAATTGTTCCTGCATAGTACTTGTCAGCCTGTACATAAGTGCTCTTCGGAGTTGCACCGTTGAAGTTTACCTTGTCAATGATGTCTTCCTGAGAAACAATCTTGCCATCAGCATCTGTCGAAATCAATGTTACGGACTTGAACAGATCAGTTGCCTTGAATTCTCTTTCATCTACAGAGAAGTAGAAGTTCGGATCAGCCAGTTCGAAGACGATTGTTGTTACATTCGGCTGCGGCTGTGTTGTAGTAGCAGAGGTTGTAGTAGTTGCTTCAGTTGTAGAAGTTGTTGTAGCTTCAGTAGTTGTAGTAGCTGCTTCTGTGGTAGTTGTAGCTGCTTCTGTTGTAGTAGTAGCTGCTTCTGTTGTAGTAGTAGCTGCTTCCGTTGTGGTAGTAGCTGCTTCAGTCGTAGTGGTAGCTGCTGCGGTTGTAGTAGTAGCCGGTACTTCTGTTGTAGTATCAACTGCTGCGGTTGTAACAGCTTCTGTTGTAGTAGTAACTTCTGCTGTTGTGGTGGTAGCTGCTGTTGTAGTGGTTTCGCTCGGAACGACTACGCAGATTGTACCATCCCGTCTTGTATACTGATCATACGGAATTTCAACCAATGCACCATCTACATAAGAACCGCACTGGGTTGCAGTTTCGCCGTGTTCGCCAACAGCTTCGCTCCAAGTCAGCGGGAATTCATAGTAGCTTACTTCATTGCCTTCATCGTCTGTACCAGTTACCAGGCTAATGCCATACTGATCAGCGATGCTCTTAACAGTTTCTGCATCCGGAATATCATAAACGAGTTCGCCGATTGCAGAACCATCAGCAGTCTTTGCATTGTTGGTGTTGTTTACATCGTTGGAAGCAAATGCAAACCGGAGCTGTGCAGCGTTATCCAACCAAGTGGTACCGCCTTCGCCAGCCAGCTGTGTATCATAGTCAGCATTCTTAGTCAGACCAACATAAGTACCTGCTGCCAGGAGAGCCTTTGCAGCATCGCCTTCCAGACGGATGTTTGCGGAGTTGATGCCAGGATCACCATAAACCTTCGGAGCAACAGCAGAAGCGGACTTCTGACCAGCCTTTACAAAGGTTCTCGGTTCATAAGAACCATCTGCCTTATACTTACCAAGTACCCATTCGAAGGATTCACCATTGTAAGAAACAGATGTGGTGGTTGTGGTTGCATCCGGAGAAGTGGTAACCGGTGCAGAAGAAGCAGTTGTAACAACTTCTGTTGTGGTTGTTTCTCCACCAGATGTGGTTGTAGCAGTGGTTGTGGTTTCGCCAGTGTCAGAAACCTTAACAATCAGGTTGCTGTCTACATAAGTTGCATTTACCTTGGTGTTGTTTGTGCCAACCCAGTCAAGCAGCTTACCATCCTTGTTGTTCAGCTTTTCTCTTTCGAATACCAGCGGGAAGTCATAATAAGTGCTTCCTTCTCCATCCTTCTTTTCTTCCAAGCCGTTTGCTTCTGCAATGCTTTCAACATCTTCCTTGCTCGGAATGTTGTAATACAGCGAGAAGAATGCTTCCTCTTCTGAAATATCGCTTGCCAATGCAGTTGTTTTACCATTAGACGGAACGCCCCAGCTCAAGCCCTTCGGATTGTTTTCCCATTTACCGAGGCTTACAAATACATCTGCTGGTTCAGCAATAACATAAGTATCGCTGTTTTTATTCAACAGTTCCTGTGTTGGCTTGCCCTCTGCATCGGTCTTGAATGCAACGGTAATACCAACGGTATCTTCTGCATTCTTCATGTACAGCGGAATTTCTGCTTCCTTCTGACCAGCATCAACAATTACAATTTCGTCCTTGTTGACATTGATTTCAGGATTATCACTAGATACCGTTTCCATTACTACGCAGAGATTGTTGCCTACATAGTTTGCCTTTACGTGCGAATCCGTTGCACTAGACCATTCAACGATGTGACCCAGCTTGCTGTTCAGTCTTTCCCGGTCAAATTGCAGCGGGAATTCATAATACTTAACAGTTTTTCCATTATAAGTACCAGTCTTTAATTCCAGACTGTTGTCATCTGCAATTTTTTGTACGGTTGCCTTATTCGGAATATTGTAATACAGGCTGACAATTGCTTCATCATCAGAAATGTCACTTGCCTTTACAACTGTTTTACCAGAGGATGCAACGCCCCAGCTCAAGCCCTTCGGGTTCTTTTCCCACTTACCAAGGCTTACAAACGGATCGGATGCTTCATGGGTAACATAATTGCTGCTATCCAACAGTGCTACGGTTGCTGCATCCAGCTTAAAGCCGAAAGACAACGCTGTTGTATCAATCGGATTCTTTATATACAGCGGAATTTCTGCTTCCTGCTGTCCCGGTTCTACAAAGAGGTCTTTGCCGCCATTTACATTCAACTGCGGCAGGGTATCATCCTTTGTATCATCGGTTGTAGTGGTAACTGTAGTAGTGGTTGTCTGTGCAGTTGTAGTTGTGGTTGCAGTTGTTGTAGTTACATCTGGAGCATCCGGTGTAACATAAACACGAATCACCGTGTTGCTGACTTCTGCTTCGTCTTCATAGTGTGTATTATTTGGCCCAATCCAAGTGAACAACTTTCCGTCCTTGCTGTTCATGCTTTCTCTATCGATGTCTAACGGGAAGTCATAATATGCCTTATCTCCATCATTGACCTTTTTCAAGCCGTTATTTTGCGCAATTGTTGTTACCGTTTTCTCATCTGGAATGTTGTAATACAGTGAGATGAACGGTTCATCTGGAGAAACGTCACTTGCCTTTACAACTGCTTTACCAGAGGACGGAACGCCCCAGCTCAAGCCAGCCGGATTCTTTTCCCACTTACCAAGGCTAACAAACGCATCAGCTGGTTCGGCAACAATGTAAGTATCGCTGTTTGCATTCAACAATTCTTTTGTTGCTTTCCCTTCTCCTGTGGTTACAAATCCAAACGAAATACCTTCGACATCTCTCGTGGTTTCCATGTACAGGGGAATTTCTACTTCCTTGTCTCCAGGGTTTACTACAATCGGTGCTGCATCTTTTCCGACCGTAATCTTTGCCACATCGGCTGCCTGTGCCATCAATAACGAAGAGGCTGGAACAGCAGTCGCTGCCATTGTAACAGCAGCACAAAAAGAAATAATTTTGGTTATCTTCTTCATAGCTTTTCCTTTCTGTTCATAAACATAAATTGTATACGGTTTCCCACATACGGACTGCGGACGATATACGGAAACGTCATTTTCCCGTGCGTTGCAACACAATTTGAAACGCTCCCGTACCTATCACATTTCCTTTTTTATTATACAATTTTTCCTAAAGAATCTCAAATAAATTTGTGTAAATTTTGTGAGAAATTTTATTAAACAAATGTGACTAAAAAACAACTTGACAGATTTTTATTTCTCTGTTAGAATAAAATGCACGAACTTGAACAAAAGCAATGAAAGAGAAGGTGTCTAGGTTGCTAACAAACTTTTTCGTAAATCGGATGATTCCAGACCCCAAAAACATCGAAAACCCCTCTGTTCGGAAGGCTTACGGGACATTGAGCAGCGTTGTTTGCATGGTCTGCAACATCCTGTTATTCAGTATCAAATACCTTGCCGGAAGTCTTTCCGGCTCGATTGCGATTCTCTCCGATGCGTTCAATAACCTGTCGGACTGTGCAAACTGCCTGATTACTTTTTTCGGCTATCGCATGGCTGCAAAGCCTGCCGACAAAGGGCATCCGTTCGGACACGGCAGAATGGAATATCTCACTTCCCTGCTGATTGCCGTACTCATCGCCATTATGGGCGTGGAACTGCTGCGAGATTCCTTCGATAAGCTGCGGCATCCTGCTCCGGTTACATTCCGCTGGCTGGTGCTGGGAATTCTCCTGCTCTCCATCCTTATCAAACTCTGGATGGCACTGTTTAACCAGAAGTTAGGAAAACAGTGCCGCTCTTCTGCCATCCTTGCAACTGCCAAAGATAGTTACAGCGATGTGCTGGCGACAACTTCGACACTGATTGTGCTGGTGGTTTCTCGATTTACGGATTTTCCATTAGATGGGTGGATGGGGATTTTGGTTTCCCTGTTTATCCTGAAAACGGCTTATGACATTATTAAAGATACCGTCGATGATTTGCTGGGGAAGCCGGCAGATGCTGCATTGGTCAAGCAGATTTGCCAGCTGATTCGCTCTCATCCCGAAATTTTAGGGATTCATGATTTAGTCATCCACAACTATGGCATGGGCAAACGAATCGGAAGCTGTCATGTGGAAGTGTCCAGTCATTCGGATTTTGTTGCTATTCACGACTTGGTGGACAACATCGAACACCAGATTCAAAACCAGCTGCAAATCAACATGACCATTCACATGGATCCGATGGAACTGGACAACGAACAGATTAACGCCTGCCGTTCCATGCTCCTGCATATTCTGCATCAACTCGACCCACATTTACATATGCACGATTTTCGGATGGTTGCCGGTGAAACACACACCAACTTGATTTTTGATTTGGTTGTGCCATTCGACTGTGTCTATAAAAATGACCAGCTGAAAGAAATGATTGAATCTGCTCTGGCTGCTCAACCCATACAATACTATACAATTATTACCTTTGACCGAGAATATACCGCCATTGACTCCGAAACAGATAGCGGTGAAAATTTTTAAAAATCCACTTGACAACATCCGGCTGCCTATGGTAGAATAGAAAAAATGGCGTGGATGAGAAAGAGTAACCGTTCTACAGCTTTTCAGAGAGCCTTTGGGTGGTGGAAAAAGGCAGGCTGCACGGCGAATACATCTCGGAGTCGACTGCCTGAACCAGATTTGCAGTAGGGTTGTCCGGGTGTGCCCGTTACAGCATGCTTGAGGTCAGCTGTTTTTTCTACAGCTGATGAACTGAGGTGGTACCACGGTGAATGATAACATCGTCCTCTGACAAATTCGCTTGTCAGGGGCGTTTTTTTATGCTCCTGAACAAATTTTCAGAAAGGTTGTATGAAAAACATGACAGTATTTGAAGAACTGAAACGGCGTGGCTTGATTGCACAGATGACCGATGAGGCAGAAATTGCAGAACTCATCAACAACGGAAAAGCAACATTCTACATTGGCTTCGACCCGACCGCTGACAGCTTGCATGTTGGGCACTTCATGGCACTGTGCCTGATGAAGCGACTGCAAATGGCTGGAAACAAGCCGATTATCCTGATTGGCGGCGGTACGGCAATGATTGGCGACCCGTCCGGCAAGACCGATATGCGGAAAATGATGACAAAGGAAACCATTCAGCACAATGTTGACTGCTTTAAAAAACAGATGAGCCGCTTTATTGACTTCTCCGAAGATAAGGCGATTGTGGTTAACAATGGTGACTGGCTGCTGAATCTGAACTATATTGACGTTCTGCGGGAAGTTGGTGCTTGCTTTAGCGTCAACCGGATGCTGACCCACGAATGCTACAAGCAGCGGATGGAACGGGGTCTGACATTCCTCGAATTTAACTATATGATTATGCAAAGCTATGACTTCTACAAGCTGTTCCAGGATTACGGCTGTAACATGCAATTCGGCGGCGATGACCAGTGGGCAAACATGCTCGGCGGTACGGAACTGATTCGCCGGAAGCTCGGAAAAGATGCCTATGCAATGACCATTACCCTGCTCCTGAACTCGGAAGGTAAGAAAATGGGTAAAACCGAAAAGGGTGCAGTTTGGCTGGATGCAGAAAAAACAACACCGTACGAATTTTACCAGTACTGGCGGAATGTTTCTGACCAAGACGTCATCAAGTGCCTGAAGTTATTGACATTCGTTCCGATTGAACAGATTGAAGAAATGGAACGGACACTCAAAGGTCAGCAGCTGAATCAGGCAAAGGAACTGCTCGCTTACTCTCTGACCGAACTGGTACACGGAAAAGAAGCTGCCGACCAAGCTCAGGATGCTGCAAAGGCAATCTTCACCAGCGGCAGTTCGAGCGAAAATATGCCGACAACTGCAATTCCAGTGGCAGATTTACAGGATGGCGGAATGGGCATTCTGACTTTGATGGTAAAGGCTGGACTGTGTGCCTCCAATGGTGAAGCTCGCCGGTTGGTACAACAGGGTGGCGTTTCCGTCAACAATGAAAAGGTAACAGATCCGAAGGCAATCATCACTCTGGACGGCGAAACCATCATCAAGAAGGGCAAAAAAGTGTTCCATAAGGTTGTTGTGGAATAAGCATTTCGTAATTTTATTTCTGAGCAAACGGGAAAGCAAGCAAATTTTTGCCTTGCTTTCCTTTTTTTCTGCAATTTTTTTGCCGTTTTCCTTTGGAAAAGACGGTTTTTCCCTATTCCTGAAAAAATTGCTTGACAAATCCTGTGCGGTGTGGTATCCTATAGTTAGTCACCAATAACTGACTAGTTTCATTAGTTAGTCATGACTAACTAATTCGTGATAAACCATCACATAGAAGTAATCAACAATGAGTAATTGACACGATCCAAACAAGGAGGATTTTATGAGCGTTGTAATTATCGGTGGAAACGAATGTATGAGCCGGAAGTATACAGATATCTGTCAGGAACACGGCTGTAAGGCAAAGGTATTTCCAAAGGAAACTGGCCCGTTGGAGAAGAAAATCGGTTCTCCGGACTTGATGATTCTGTTCACCAACACCGTTTCCCACAAAATGATTCAGGGAGCAATGAAAGCTGCAAAGAAAAATTCTGTACCAGTTGCACGAATCCACAGCAGCAGTGCAACCGCTCTGCGAAATTTGCTATGTGAACATTGCCCGATTTGTTCCAACTGTCAGGCAAAGGCAGAATAAACTTGATTTCCTCTACCTATCTCAATTTTATCTCACAGAAAAGCAGCTGTCGGATTTTCCGGCAGCTGCTTTTTCCTATCTGCTGTTCTATTTACTTTGCGGCTTCTTCGGTTTCCGATGCAGAACGATGCATATTGATGCTGTCAATATCTGCAAACCGATGCAGATTCTCGGAAATGTTCCGGTCATCTGCCTGTCCAATCAATTTATCACGGTTTCGCTTCGTCACTTCTGGTTCAATATGTCGGCTTGGCCCACCAACACATCCGCCAACACATGCCATACCCTCTACAAAGTCTGCTGGCAATCTGCCCAGCTTCATCAGCAGCAAAGCTTTCTTACATTCTTCTGCCCCATTGCACTTATGAACATTGACTTCTTCAGTAAAGCCCTGTTCTTTCATGCTCTCCAGAACGGCTGCGGTAACACCGCCGCTATCACCGAACCGCTTTCCGAATACACTACCATCCTGCTGTTCGTTCGGCTCTGGCTTCAATGTAACGCCCTTTGCTCGGATAATGGCACGAATTTCCCCGAACGTCAAAACATAGTCTGCATTTCCCTCCAGACGCTGTTCCAAAACTTCGCTCTTCTTTGCAACACATGGCCCAATAAAGACTGTAATCGTTCCCGGATGTTCTGCTTTCAGCTTTCGAGATACGGCACACATCGGGGAAACGGTTGTGGAAATATTCTCTTTCAGCATCGGATAATGCTTTTCAATCATATTCACGAATGCTGGACAGCAGGAAGTTGTCTTCTTCTTGCCCTCCTGATACGCTTCCATCCACTCTGCTGCTTCTGCATTGGCGGTCATATCTGCACCCAATGCCACTTCCACCAAATCGGCAAATCCGACCTGCTGCAGGGCTTCTCTCCAGCTGGCAATGGTAATACCATCCCCAAACTGCCCTTCTGCACTCGGGGCAATCATTGCAACAACACGCTTTCCAGCAACTAACGCCTTTACGACATCTACCAAAAATGCCTTGGAACTAATTGCTCCGAATGGGCAGCTATGAATACAGTGCCCACACTGAATGCATTTGCTCTCGTCAATCTGACAGACACCATATTCATCCATCGTCATTGCATTCACCGGACAACTCCGCTTACATGGTCGAATCAGGTCTGCAATCGCATTGTATGGACAGGCTTTTGCACATTTTCCGCATTCTTTACAGAGCGATGGGTTAATATGTGCCCGTGTCCGTCCAATATCAATCGCACCGAATCGACAAGACTGCTGACAGGCTTTTCCCATGCATTTCTGACAGTTGTCCGTGACAACATAACGGGAAATCGGACATTCTTCACAGGCTGCCCGCACAACCTGTACCACCAAATTATTTGGTGCACCCTCTACATTTCTGCCCTCTGCCAAACGAACCCGCTGCCGCACAATTTCCCGTTCTTTATAGACGCAGCAACGATATTTTGCCGTTGGACCTGGCATCAATCGCAGTGGTAATTCGTCTTTTTCCTCTTCAAATTTTCCGGCGAAAACCAGTTTTGCAACTTCTTCTAAGATTTCATGTTTAATTTTGACAATGGTTGCGTCATTCGTAGCCATAGTTTCACTCCTCTGGGTCTGATTGCTTTTATCCATCCGCTTTTTCTATGAAATTCTGCCAAATTTCATAAAACCAGTTCTATGTACAGTATACTCGTTTTCTGACCATTTGTCAAGCAAGTTCTCAACGCAGTCAAACCCGTCAAAAAATCTGAATTTTCCCTAAAAATCAACAGATTTCTACAAGGAAAAGCGGTTCTTTTCCGGAGTTATTGAAAATAAGATATAAAAAGTTTAGAAATCCACAGTAAAAGCAGCAATAAAATCGTGATAGAATAAAGATAAGGATAAAATGATGCAGATGAAACAAAACTAAATTCGACTTTAATTAGGAGTGAAAAAACGCCTTGATCATCGACTTTGTGAATTATACGCTCTATCATCCCGGTGCAGAAGCATCTATTTTATTTCATCTACATGAATATGGACTGCGTGTTCCTCGGTTTTTTTGTATTCCGGAACAATACGAACCAGAAGAACTGGATGCCTATTTTGCCATGCACTTTCAGGATGTCTTACAATATCATGTTTGGATGACGGCAACCATTGTCGTTTCTAAAAATAAAACTGATCGAACCGAATGGATGCCCAATTGTAAAGCGGACTTGCCTGTTTATACAAACGTCAAAAAATATGCCCTGTACCGCAACATTGAACGAATTTTAGAAAGTCGGGAATCCTATCGGCAGAAAATTGCAGCAGCAGAATCTGTTTCGCCGGAACAGGTGCAATTTCATATTATCATTCAAGAAGCAAGAACATTTACAGAATTTGCGGTTCTGAATATCATTCAGCAAGATGGCATTCTGAATGAAACGCAAATCCAAATCGGCTGCGGCTGGAACAGTGAACTGGTTTGGAACGATACGCCTACTATTACCATGTGCTATCACAACACCGACCAACTTCTTTACTATGGACTGCCAGCCGGCACGACCCCTCCGGAAGATGATTTTCTACGGAAACTGGAAAAGGCAGCTCAAATTCTATTTACCAAGTTTGACATACAAATGCAGGTTTCCATTTTTGTTGACCCGGAAAGCCATCATTTATTCGCCTTAACCGTCCGGCAAACGACTCTTCCCAGTGAGGAAAGCATTTTATTCGACAGCCGCAGCATTTTAAGTGCATTCTACCCCACCACTTGCACCCCCTTGATGGGCAGCTATATGCAAAACATGTATAACCATGTGATTCATAGCTTTTTTAAAACAACCCTGCACTTATTTGACCGCCCCTATTCCGTTTCCGATGATATGGATGATATTGTCATTTATATCAACGGCAGACTTTATTTCTGTGTGGAACATTGGAACAAATTGCTGTATTATTTTCCAACTTTCCGAAAGAAGCAGAGTTTTAAAAATGTCTATGCCCTGCTCCACGACCGAGATGGGATTCGTTCGTGGATGGTACACCGCTATATTGACTATATCGGAAGACGATTGATGCGATCGGATTTTAAAGTGGTACAGGAGAAATTACAGCTGCTGGAAAATCGAGTACAAGTCTATCAATCCTATGATCTCTCCCGAATGTCCCTGTCGGAACTGAATCAATATTACAAACGCTTTCAAAATACCAACATTGCTTGCTGGCATTATACGTTGCTGAGCGTATTGAACAGCCGCATTTCCATTCAGCACCTGAAAAAAAGCCTGCGGAAAACGCATCCAAATTTACCATCTGGGATTCAATATCAATATGCTGCCGGTATGCTCCCCATGCCAGACTGGGCAGGAAAAAAACTACGGAAAAAAATCCGGTGCACACAAAAATCCGAAACCTATCGAAAACAATTCCTGAAATTACAAGACCAACTGGTAAAATTGCTGGCAGATTTGTTCTTAGCTGCCGGAAACCGCTTATATGAAGCGGGGTCAATTTCAGATGTTGATGATGTGCATTATCTGGTTTTAAAGGAAGTCTTAGCCTCTATGGAAAACCCCTCCATTCAGTGGAAAGACAATCGTTCCGCATGGCGGAGAGAAGCTTACCGCTGGTATTTAAATCTCCCCAACTATACAGAAATGGTACTGCAAAAGAAATGCATTGGGCAGCAGGAAGAACCGTTGACACACATGGTTTTCCCGAGCGGCAGCGGAAAAACGCAAGGTCGTCCTTGCATGCCCGGACTTTCCAAAGGAGATATTCTCATCTACGACGGAAAACAGCCGCTACCCGAAGAACAGGCTGCCGGAAAAATCATCATCACGGCTCATCTCTCCAAATTTCTGCTATCCCTGCCATTAAAAGGCTTGATTTTGGAAGACGAGTTGACTTGTGAACAGGTATCCACTCAGGCAAATCCACGGGTATGCTTTCCGGTACTATCTGGCGTACGAGGTGCTTGCAGCTTATTCCAACACACCCAGCAAATCTATTTGAATGGATGGACAGGCGAAATCACTGCTAGCCGAGAACAAACCTCCGAAAAAACAAAAACACTCTGGTCAGAATATCGTTCCAGACATCAATAAGAAAAAATCCATCCGGTTGCTCGTTGAAATACGGCAGCCGGATGGATTTTTTATATGAAATGCTGAACAATCAATGCTATAATCGTAACCAAAATAGACAGTCCCACAATTGAAGCACAACAGATACAATATATGTTGTCTGCTTTTTCTTGTTCCTTTGTCCTTGGTTTTACATCCTTGGAACTTATTGTTGTTTGTCCCTGTTTGTGTTCCTCTTTTTCCATGTCCTGCAAGACTTGACAGGTAACTGCTAACTTTGCAAAATCCTTACCGTTATCATGAAACGGCTTATATGGTTTGTAATCCATCTGTAGTTCCTCCTTTTAAAGCTTGGTTTGTGTATTCCAATTTCTCCGGAAGAATAATTCCCGATACTGTTTCGGAGTCTTTCCCATCTCCTTTTTAAAAATCTGAATAAAATGGCTCTCTGAACTAAAACAGAGATAGTTTGCAATCTCTGCACAGGAATAATCCGAAAACTTCAGCATATTTCCGGCTGCCTCTACTCGTTTCTTTCGGATGTAATCGCTAATCGTAAGCCCCATTTCTCTATGAAACAGCTTGGACAAATGGGACGGGCTGAGGTGCACTTCCTCCGCCAATGCTTGCAGCGTGATTTTGGTATGTAAGTGGTCATAAATGTAATCCAACGCCACCAAAATTGGTTTTGAATAAATGGTTTTCTTATGGATAATCTGCATCCGCTGGGCAAAGTCATCAATCACCTGTCGATGCAGCACGCTTATTTCCTGCTCTTTTTGGCAGCGGTCAGCACTGCGGATATAAATATCACTGAGATTAAAGGCTTCTTCCATTTCCATGCCACCTTCAATACAATAGCGTGTCAGAAATGCAACGGTAATCACAAAATGATAAATCAAGTTCCGGAGCGGATTTTCACTCAAAGCTCCCATTTTTTCACTGCCCAGCGGCTTGAATAACCGGTGAGCCATTTCGATATCGCCCTGCTGAATGGCTCTAAAAAATTCCATCTCCCGATCATATGCCAAATGAGAACGCTGGTATTCCCGATTTAAAAAAGCAACGTAAGTCAGTTCCTTTTCAATATTCATCGTGTTCCTGCCCCCTTTTTTTCATTATACCATACCTTTTGAAAAAACGCAATCAAAACAAGACAAAATTCTGATAAAAATCGCAATTATTTGATATAGAAACTCCGAAAATTGTGCTATATTAGTAGTAATGAAAGCATTCTCATGCACAAATTTTATTCAGATTTGATAAATTCAATCGGTCTTTATCGTTCAAAGGAGGAGTTTTTATGCATCGTCAAATCTTTCAAAAAAGCATTGCTGCCATTGCAGCAGGTGCTATAGCAGCAACAAGTTTTGCTGTACTGCCCTCGTTTTCTGCTTCAGCAGCAACTACCATTTTATCTTCGGATTTTTCCAATGGTTCTTCCGGCTGGTCAACCTATAAGGCAAGCGGCGGAAGCTGCTCGATGGGCGTAGAAAATGGAAAATTAGCGTTAACCGTCAACAGTGTCGGCACGCTGAACTATTCTGTACAAGTCGGCTATGATGTTGTACCGCTCTATCAAAATGGTGTTTATCGCTTGAAATATGATATTTCTTCTACCGAAGATTGCACCGTTGAACAGATGATTCAGCAGAACGGCGGAACGTATCAGTCTTACACTTGGAAAGGCTTAGATCTGACCGCTGAAACACAGACAGTAGACTACACCTTCACCATGAAGCAGGAAACCGACATCATGTCCAAGCTGGTTTTCAACTGCGGCTATGAGGGAAAAGATGTTGCACCGCATACTATTTATCTGGACAACGTATCTTTGGAACTGATTGATGACAGCAAGGTTGACTATACTTCATTTCAGCCATACGAACCGTCTATTATAACGGATCAGGTCGGCTATCAGCCAAACAGCAAAAAAACGGCAGTATTCCGAGATGTAACCAGTGAAACAACCTTCTCCGTTGTCAATGCAGACACCAAACAGACTGTTTACACCGGAACATTATCCGACAGCATCAACAATTACCCTGCAAAAGAAACCGAATGGACAGGTGATTTTTCTGCTGTTACAGAGCCGGGGTCTTATTACATCACCTGCGGTGATTTAGACCAATCTTACACCTTTACCATTTCAGATGATGTTTATGATACGCTCTTGACCGACTCTGTAAAAATGCTGTATTTGCAGCGGTGCGGAACGGAAATTGAAGATGACACTTTCGGGCATGTTGCCTGCCACAACACAAAAGCAACCATCTATGGTACATCTGAAACCATTGATGTGAACGGCGGCTGGCACGATGCTGGCGACTATGGACGTTATGTTGTTCCGGGAGCAAAGACTGTTGCCGACCTGCTCTATGCATATGCTGCTTCTCCATCCTCTTACGGCGATGCAACCGGCATTCCGGAGAGTGGCAACGGTGTTCCGGATATTCTGGACGAAACCCGGTACGAACTGGAATGGATGCTGAAAATGCAGGATGCAAAATCCGGCGGTGTTCACCACAAAGTCACCTGCGAAAATTTCCCAGGCTATGTGATGCCGGAAAACGAAACCCAGCCGCTGATCGTAACACCGATTTCTACCACTGCAACTGCGGATTTCTGTGCATCTATGGCAATGGCATCTGAATTTTATCAGAATGTAGACAAGGATTTTGCAAACACCTGCTTGGCTGCGGCAAAAAAAGCATGGGATTTCTTAGAAGAAAATCCGAAACTCATCTATGAGAATCCGGAGGATATCTCTACCGGTGCTTATGAAGATACCAGCGATACCGATGAGCGTTACTGGGCAGCGATGCAGATGTATCGAGCAACCGGGGACGAATCCTATTTGCAAAACTTTATCGGTTCTGCTGCGAAAACTGGCATGGACTGGTCAACAGTCGGCGACTATGGCAACATTGCCATTCTGACTATGGCAAATCCGAATCAAACCATGTATGCAAAGGCAAAGAAAGCCGTTTTGAAAGAGGCTGACCAGTTTGTTTCTACTGCAAAATCCAGTCCGTATGGCGTTTCCGTTGTTAATTTCAACTGGGGCAGCAATATGACGGTTGCCAATGCTGGTGTAATTTTAGGGCTGGCTTATCAGCTGACCGATGATACTTCTTATTTGAATGTTTCTGCATCAAACTTGCATTATCTGCTCGGCAGCAATCCGATCGGAGAATGCTTTGTCACTGGATTTGGTACGGTTTCCCCGCAGAATCCGCATCACCGCCCATCTATGGCGAAAAAACAGGCAATGCATGGCATGGTAGTCGGCGGTGTCAACTCCAACTTAGAGGACAGTGCTGCAAAGGCATATTTGGCAACCACTGCCCCTGCAAAATGCTACGTTGACCACTCCGAAAGCTATTCTACAAACGAAATCGCGATTTATTGGAACTCTCCGCTCACCTATTTGATTTCCCTGAACAACGCAAATACGGGCAACACTGGAACAGTCGGCGATGTCAATCAAGATGGTGCTGTCAATGTTGCAGACGTGATTCTGCTGCAAAAATACTTGATTCGCAAGGCAACATTGACCGCTGAACAAGGTGTTAATGCCGATATGACAAAAGATAATATCGTCAATGTTGTAGACCTCTGTCTGCTGAAAAAGAACGTGTTGAAAAACAATTCCAATCCAAGTCAGCCTGACCAGCCAACAAAGCCAGATCAGCCTTCTACCAACAAACCTGATCCAAACGCAACGATGTATGCAAACTTCCGAGCAGGTTCTACCGAAGAATTTATCGCTTCCGATGGCTGGACAAATGGCAATCCGTTCGACTGTTTCTGGAAAGCATCCAATGCAACCTTCAAAGACAATGCTTTGAATCTGACCATTGACAAAGACCCTACTGGGAAATATCATTACATTGGTGCAGAATACAGAACCAATGATTTCTATTCCTATGGTTACTATGAAACTTCCATGAAGGCAATCAAAAATGACGGTGTTGTTTCCTCATTCTTCACCTACACTGGGCCAAGCGACAACAACCCGTGGGATGAAATTGACGTGGAAGTTCTCGGCAAGGACACCACAAAGGTACAGTTCAACTACTACACCAACGGTGTAGGCAACCACGAATACATGTACGATTTGGGCTTTGATGCTTCCGAGGGCTATCACACCTATGGCTTCGACTGGCAGAAAGATTCCATTACTTGGTATGTAGACGGAAAGGCAGTTTACAAGGCAACTTCCAACATTCCATCCACACCGGGCAAAATCATGATGAATGTATGGCCGGGCATTGGTGTTGACGACTGGCTCAAGCCATTTGACGGCACAACACCGCTGACTGCAAAGTATCAGTGGGTGACTTATAACGAAAACGGTCACAAGTAATTGCTTTCTTCTTGCGTGCAGCCCTCCCATAAAACAATTGCTGCACGCAGTGTTTCTGATTTATTCTCCAAAAAATCCCGATACAGTTCCATTCAAATCTGTATCGGGATTTTTTTATTTCTTATTTGATTTCCCAGAGAATCCAGTCGCCTTCGTTCCAGTTCTGGTTCAGCAAAACAGCATCCGCAATTCTTGTCCAATGCTCTTCGCCGGCTTCTGTTCGCAACAGCACTTGATCCATCGGTTCTTCCCCCTCTGGAATACCCTCGCAGCCGTGATCCTCTTCATAAATTGTGATAATTTGATAGCGTTGTTTCATCGCTGTTCCTCCGGTTTGATTGCTCGCAGCTGCTGCATCAGCTGTTCCGGCTCTTCTGCCTGCATCCAATCTGACATCATACAAATGCCATCCGCACCAATTGCCTGCACCTGTGCAGCGTTCTGCACATGAATGCCGCCAATTCCATAGACCGGAATAGAAACTGCCCGTTTGATTTCCTGCAAAAAAGAAAGCCCTCTCGGCGATAAATCTGGTTTGCAGGCAGTTGCAAAGACATGCCCCGCAATTACCCAGCTTGCCCCAGCCTGTTCTGCCTGTTTTGCTTCCTCCAGCTTGTGGACAGAAACGCCAAACGGTACAGACAATGCACTTACCTGCTCCAGCTGCGAAACAGAAATCTGCACAGGCAAAGATAGGCGTTCCGCTACAGAAATCTGATGATTGCAAATCAGCTGCACGCCCTGCTCCTGACAAATCCGCTGCACTTGCTCTGCCAATGCCTGATATGCGGTTTCAGAAAGCTGTTTCTCCCGTAAAATCATCGCATCTGGCTTTGCAGCTGCAATTTTCTGCAACTGCTGCAAATAATCGCCCTTACAGAGGGCTTGATTGGTTATACAGAGTATTTTCATAGCAAATTCGTGTTGATGTAGTCGGTATAAACCGGCTGCATACCCTGTTCCAGAATGGCTTGATGAATTTCAGCAAGACTTCTGCCGTCTGAAATTTCAAACTGTGCATCGCCCTTTTGTTCTTCTTCCGTATGACCGCCGATTCCGACATTGACACCAGCAGAAATCTTTGTTGCACTGATTGGCAACACATGGTCACGGAAACCTGCCCGTTCTCGGGTAGAAATCGTAATGCTGGCAAACGGCAGGAAAATCCGAACCGCCAGCATCATTTGCAGGAGCTGTGTTTCATGAACATCATTTTCTTCTGTTTTTTCGTGGTTCTTATATGGTCGCAGCCGTGGGAATGACATGGCAATTTCAGCGTGCGGATACTTCTTTTGCAGCAGATATGCATGATATCCGGCTGCAAACATATCGCTCCGAAAGTTGCTCAAGCCAAGCAATGCCCCAAATCCAACGCCACGCATACCGCCTAAAATTGCCCGTTCCTGTGCATAGAATCGGTATGGCATACAGCGTTTTGCTCCAGCCTGATGCATCTTTTCATAGCAGTCTAAATGGTAAGTTTCCTGAAAGACGGTTACAAAATCCGCCCCGCACTGATTCAAATACTGGTATTCATCGACATTCATTGGATAAACTTCCAGTCCGATGGTCGGGAAATACTTCTTCGCAATCTGTACCGCATTTCCGATATATTCCACGCTGGATGCAGAACGGCTTTCGCCTGTCAGCAACAGCACTTCTCGCATATCGGTCTTTGCGATCGCCTGCATTTCCTTTTCGACTTCCTCCATGTTCAAATGGCTGCGGTGAATCTTGTTCTTGCAGTTAAATCCGCAATAAACACACTCATTCTCACAATAATTGGAGATATAAAGCGGTGTAAACAGCTGCACCTTGTGGGCCATGATGATACCGGCCATCGTGTCCATATCCTTTTCGAGCGCCACATACCCCCAGATATCGCCCCAAAGACCCATACCGATCAGCGGAATGACGACGCGACCGTCTTCAGTCTGAAACAGAATAAGACGCTTGGCATCGTAATTATCGCGGATATTCTGGTTGGTGGCGAGCATCGCGAAGACCTCCTTGGAGGGAGTTTCGGTTTTCACGCCGTCGGCATCGAGGACGAAGGATTTGACCTGGTTGTCGAAATCGGCCAGCGCCCGGTCGAACTCCTGCGGATTTTCGTCGGGGCTGTACCCGAGCGACTGGAGAATATTACTCTTCTTCTCCTGCAACTCGTTCTCCGCCTGACGCTTTTGCAACGAGAGCGAAGCCACGGCCAGCAGAGTCGCCACGATGACGACCATGACCGTAGAATAGACGATGATATAAGTGTTGCTGTTGGGATTGTGCATCCAGCCCTTTTTCCGGCCGGACCGATCCTCCGTAAATGCCGACGAGGAAGCCTGGCAGACAGGGCAGGTATCGGGTGCGGAGTTGCCAGTTATGCTTTTCGTGAGGAGCATAACCATGAGGGCGATGAGCTGAAACATCTGATCCGCGAACTGAAGAAGAACGGAATTGAGGTTATTCTTGACGTGGTATTTAACCATACGGCGGAGGGAAACGAGATGGGACCGGGCTTCTGTTTCAAGGGAATTGACAACAATATTTATTATATGCTGACACCGGATGCACATTAT
>OGWV01000304.1_pt1 | contig 28239 bp, 20 predicted proteins | sample 1576081 | NCBI WGS metagenome assembly OGWV01 (sample SAMEA3541541, study PRJEB24748) | human gut metagenome | biome: human gut; feature: human-associated habitat; material: faeces | place: China | collected 2012 | reverse complement strand
TACGACCCCTTCCACAACGGCCATGCGGCCCAGCTGGCTGCCGTGCGTGCCGCAGGGGCACAGTGTATTGCCGTCTGCATGAGCAGCGGCGCGGTGCAGCGCGGCGGTGTGCCGATTCTGCCCGAGAGCGTGCGGGTACGCGCGGCGCTGGATGCCGGGGCTGACCTTGTGGTAGCCCTGCCCGCGCCCTACGCCTGCGCCACGGCGGAGCAGTTCGCCGCCGCGGGCGTGCACCTGCTGGCCGCGCTTGGCTGTGATACGCTGGCCTTCGGTGCAGAGACTCCCGACGCGGCGGCTCTGCTGGACACGGCCCGCCTGCTGGACGGGGAGGAACTGAACGCCCGCATCCGCCAAAATCTTGCCACCGGCATGACCTATGCCGCCGCCCGGGCCGCGGCTGCCGACGCACTGCACCCCGGCACCGGCGGCCTGCTGCGCACGCCCAACAACATTTTGGGCATCGAGTACTGCAAGGCAATCCTGCACCGGCACGCGGCCCTGACGCCGCTGGCACTGCCGCGGCTTGGCGCGGCGCACGGCGGCGGGGCAGGGGCGCACGCGGGCACGCCGATGGCCAGCGCCAGCTTTCTGCGCGGTCTGCCGCAGCCCGACTGGGAGCCGTTCGTGCCCGCCCGCGCGGCGGAGCTGTACGGCAGGGCTGCGGCGGACGGCCTTTTGCTGGACGGCGCAAGACTCGAGACCGCCGTTCTGGCCCTGCTGCGGATGCAGGACCCTGCGAATTTTGCGCAGGTGCGCGGCGTGAGTGAGGGACTGGAAAACCGCCTGACCGCCGCCGTGCGGGAAGCCGACAGCCTCGACGACCTCTACACCCGCTTGAAAACCAAGCGCTACCCCCATGCGCGTCTGCGGCGGCTGGTGTTGGACGCGGCGCTTGGCTTCCCGGCAGAACTGCCAATGCCGCCGTACCTGCATGTGCTGGGGGCACGCAAAGCGGCGCTACCGCGTTTAAAACAGGCGTCGCTGCCCGCCGCGACAGCGCTGGCAGACCTGGCCCGCACCGGCCCTGAAGCAGCAAAAATCAGCAGACTGCATAATAAGGCAGTTGATTTTTCGTCATTATGCAGAGAAAAAATTCAGCCTATGGGGCTTGCGTTCACGGCTAAGCCGGTGGTAATATAATTCTATATGGATAAAAAATGCGCGTGATACAACATTGTTGCGTTTTTAACGCGCAAAATCGGTGCGAAATGAAGGAGTAAAACATGGCGCTGCACGTAATGGACGAAGCAAACCACTGCCTTGGCTGCAAGGTGCCCCGCTGCCAGCAGGGCTGCCCGATCCACACCAATATTCCCGAGGTCATCCGTCTTTTGAAGGCCAACAAGCTCGACGAAGCGGGCCGTATGCTGTTTGAGAACAACCCCCTGACGACGGTCTGCTCGCTGGTCTGCAACCACGAAAACCAGTGCGAGGGCCATTGCGTGCGCGGCATCAAAGGTGCGCCGGTGCACTTCTCGGTTATCGAGAACTACATCTCGTCCACCTACGCCAGCCAGATGACCCAGGGTCCCGCGCCGTCCAACGGCAAAAAGGCCGCCATCATCGGCTCCGGCCCGGCGGGCCTGACCATTGCGGTCATCCTGGCACGCTACGGCTACGACGTCACGATCTTTGAGAGCCACGATAAGATCGGCGGCGTGCTGCGCTACGGCATCCCGGAGTTCCGCCTGCCCAAGACCGTGCTGGACGATTTCGAGTACCGCCATCTGCGCTTAAAGGGCATCAAGGTCCGCCCCAACACCGACGTGGGCAAGGCGCTGAAAATTGAGGATCTGTTCCGCGACGGCTACAAGGCCATCTTCATCGGCACCGGCGTCTGGCGGCCCAACACGCTGCACATCAAGGGCGAGAGCCTCGGCAACGTGCACTACGCCATCAACTATCTGCAGAACCCCGATGTCTACCACCTGGGCAATCGGGTCATCGTCATCGGCGCGGGCAACGCGGCCATGGACGTGGCGCGCACCGCCATCCGCCACGGCACGCGGCATCTCGAGTGCTTCTCGCTGTCCAGCCACATTACGGCCAGCGAGTACGAGGCAAGCTATGCCAAGCTGGAGGGCGTGAATTTCATCTTTAACAAAAAGCCGTTGGAGATCACCGACAAGGGCGTCGTCTTTATCGACCTGAACGAGGCCGAGGACGGCACGCTGACCGAGATCCCCGGCACCGAAAAGCTCTACCCGGCGGATAGTGTCATTGTGTCCATCAGCCAGGGCCCCTGCACGACGATCACCGACAGCACGAAGAATCTGAAAACCACCCCGCGCGGCCTGTTTGAGACCGACGAGGTGGGCCGCACGAGCATCCCCGGCATCTTTGCCAGCGGCGATGCCGTCAAGGGTGCGCGCACCGTCGTCGAGGCCGTCGCCTACAGCAAGAACGTGGCCGAAGCCATGCACGAGTACATGCAGACCCTGCCCCCCGACCTCCCCGACGAGTACGCAAATGTGCCCGTAGCGGAGTACGATGAAGGAAACTAAATAAAAACACCCCTGTGCCGATTTAACGGCACGGGGGTGTTTTGCTGCACTGCGCAATGAAATATTTCCGGGACACATGTAGGACGGCCAGCCCTCTGGCCGCCGTGCCCGTTTACGGCAGTGAGAAACCTTGGGCAATACTGTAAACCTGCGGGCCGGGCATGTCCGGCCCCCCTACCGCGTGGGTCACCGCTTCCTTGCAAACGCCCGCGCGTGCTCCACAAATTCCCGGGCGGCGGGGGAGAGCGCTGTCCGCGACAGGCACGCCAGCCCAATCGTGCGCTTGGCGGCAGGCTCCAGCTGCAAAACCTGGCACCCCGCGCTGGCCGCGCCCTCCTTGAACATCAGCTCGGGCATCAGCGCCAGTCCCTGTCCGCAGGCGACCATTGCGATCATGCTCTGGTCATCCACGATGTAGCACCGGCTCGACACATGCAGGTCGTTCTTTTTAAAGTAGCTCTGGATGTCGGCATCCACGTCGGACTGCTGGCTGACGAACGGCTGGCTGCGCAGCTCCTCGGCCCGCACCACGCCGGGGCGGCGCGGCTGGTAGTCGGGCGGCGCGATGCAGATGAGCCGGTCATCATAGAGCGGCTCAAAATCCAGATCGTGGGCGCTGGAGTTGGAGAGGAACCCCAGCTCCACCGCGCCGGTTTTCAGCCAGCCCGTGATGTCGTCATACGACCCCTGGTAAATCTGCACGTCGATGCCCGGGAACGCTGCGCGGAAGCCCGGCACGATCTTGGGCAGCCAGGTCACGCAGGCCGAGTTGAACACCCCCAGCCGCAGTGCACCCTTGTGCATCCCGTTGATCTGGGCAATCGACTGGTCAAGCGACTCGCTGCTGGCGAGCATCTGCTGGATGGCGGGCATGAGCTTTTCGGCGGCGGCGGTCAGCGTGACGCCGCTTTTGGTGCGGGTGAACAGCGGAAAGCCGCACTCGGCCTCCACGCCCGATACCGCGTGGCTGACGGCGGACGGCGTGATGTGCAGCCGCTCCGCCGCGGCGGCAAAGGTACCCAGCTGTGCTACAATGCTTAACAGCTGGCAGTCTGTCAGTGTCATGAGCTGCATCTCCTATGGTGAAAAAAATTCATGTGATGTATGAAAAAGTGTAGCTTTACTTCATGTCTATACTGTACTATTATAGTAGCAGAAAGTCAATGCCTGCGGCGCACAACGCAGGCAATGAATAGACTCCTCTCCCTCCAACCTTGCCCTGCCGGCCCGCACACCGGTGGGGCTTTTTTTATTGGCCGGATTGTGGTATGATGATAATAAAGCCTTCCCCGGAGGGGGAAGCCTTTATATGGAGGATAAAAAATCATGACAAAATCTCGCGGGGTGCGGGGCGCGGCAGGCGGCTGCGCGGTGGCATCCCTGGTATATCTTCTGGCGCGCGGCCTGCTCACGCTGCTGGTCAGCGCACTGATGGGGCTGGCCCACCCCGGTGCCAGTCTGGCCAAGCCGCTGGGCTTCAGCGGGGTCAGTACGGCGCTGTTTCAGCTGCTCATCGGGCTGGGGGCCATCGTGCTGACGCTGGTTTTTCTGTTAAAGGTCACGCGGCTGAAAACCAAAGACCTGCGGATCATGCTGCCTGCACCATGGAGCCCCGGCTTCTGCCTGCCGGTTTTTCTCGGCGTGGCGAACCTTGCCAATCTGGCGGGCGCACTCATCAACCGCCTGACAGGCAGCCCCGCGACCAGTGAAATGCTGCCCAGCGGCGGGCCGGAGCTGCTCATGCAGTTTCTGGCGCTCTGCGTCATGCCCGCCATCGCGGAGGAACTGCTGTTCCGCGGTGCGTTTCAGGGATTGATGCGCCCCTGCGGCAGCGCGGCGGCCATCTTTGCCCCGGCGCTGCTGTTCGGTGTGCTGCATCTCGACCTTGCGCAGGGCCTGACGGCCTTTGCCTGCGGCGTGTTTTTGGGCTGGCTGGCCGAGCGCTCGGGCAGCATCCTGCCGGGGATGCTGCTGCACCTTGTGAACAACGCGCTGGCATTTTTAACGATCTATCTGCGGTATTACGCCCCGGCGGAGGTCTCCTTCGGTGTGGAGCTGTTCATTTTGCTGTTCTTCCCGGCGTTCGGCGCATGGATGATCTGCAACGCCCGCCGTCAGGGGTTCAGCTTTTCGGCGGGACTGCGCCCCGGTGTGGATGTGCTGACCGTTTTTACCAGCCCGGTCTACTGCGCAACGGTGCTGTTTCTCGTGGCCTACGCTGCAATTTTTGTACATTGAGGGGATAGTATGACCGATGAAGAACTGATGCGTGCCGCGCTGGACGAGGCAAAGATCGCCGCCGACCTCGGCGAGGTCCCCGTCGGCGCGGTGGTCGCGAAGGACGGCGAGATCGTCGCCCGCGCTCACAACCTGCGGGAGAGCGGCAAAAATGCCACCTACCACGCCGAGCTGATGGCGATTGACGCGGCCTGCAAGGCGCTGGGCGGCTGGCGGCTCTGGCAGTGTGAGCTGTTCGTTACGCTCGAGCCCTGCCCGATGTGCAGCGGAGCCATCATCAACAGCCGTTTAAAGCGGGTCGTCTACGGCGCACGCGACCCCAAGGCGGGCTGTTGCGGCAGCCTGACCGATCTGTTCGCCCTGCCGTTCAACCACCATCCTGTCATAGAATCGGGCCTGCTGGAGGACGAGGCGCAGGCCCTGCTGCAGGATTTTTTTGTGATGCTGCGGGAAAAACGCAAAAAGAAATAGCGCCTTTTTCCTTGGCCCCCTCTGGGAGGGGGCTCCGCCCGCAGGCGGTGGGGGAGAGAGCCTTGCGGTCATCCGAAATATTTCGGGTCATGGCAAGGCTCTCTCCCTCCGCCCCTTCGGGGCACCTCCCTCCCAGAGGGAGGCAAGCAAGTGGGCAATGAATTGAGGTTTTACCATGACAAATAACGTTTTCATCACCGGCGGCAGCCGCGGCATCGGTGCGGCGGCGGTGCTGGCCTTTGCTCGGGCGGGCTATAACGTCGCCTTTACGTACAATTCCCACCCCGACGCCGCCGACAGCGTGCGCCGTCAGGCCGAAGAAATCAACACCGGCGGCCTCTATCTTGCCATCCGGGCCGACGCGGGCGACCCCGCCCAGGTGCGCGCCGCCGTTGCCCGGGCCGAGCAGGAACTCGGCAGTCTGCAGGTGCTCGTCTGCAATGCGGGCATCGCGCAGGTCAAGCTGTTCACCGACACCACCGATGAGGACTGGCGGCGGATGATGGCTGTCGATCTGGACGGCGCGTTCTACGCCTGCCGCGCGGTGCTGCCCGGCATGATCCACCGCAAATACGGCCGCATCCTGCTTGTCAGCAGCATGTGGGGCCAGACCGGCGGCAGCTGCGAGGTCGCCTACAGCGCGGCCAAGGCAGGGCTCATCGGCCTTGGCAAGGCCCTTGCCAAGGAGGAAGGCCCCAGCGGCATCACGGTCAACGTCATTGCGCCCGGTGTCATCAACACCGACATGATGGCCGGCTTTACCGACGAGGACCGCGCCGCGCTGGCGGAGGAGACCCCTGTGGAGCGCCTCGGTGAGCCGGACGAGATCGCCCGCACGATGGTCTTTCTCGCTGACGAGGCCAGCGGCTACATCACGGGGCAGGTGCTCGGCGTCAACGGAGGGCTGGTGATCTGATGCGCGCCGAATACCGCGAGGGCGAACGCTTTGAGCGCCTGACCTTCACCGGGGAAACGTTTTACGACTGCGACTTTTCGGACTGCGTTTTTGCCGACTGCACGTTTGAGGACTGCAAGCTCGACCACAGCGTTCTGACCGAATGTCAGTTCCTGCGCTGCACGGTCACCAATTTAAAAACCACTATGTCACGCGCAAAATTCACAGATTTTGAGAACTGTACGCTGAACAACATCGACTGGATGTCCCTGCAGGGCGACGGCGCATTTGCCGACCCCATCGAGAGCCTGCGGGACTGCCGCCTGAAATACAACACCTTCACCGAAATGAACCTGACAAAGTTCAAATTTGCGGGCAGTGTCATACAGCGCTCGATGTTCGCCAAATGCAATCTCGTCAGCGCGGATTTTGAGAAATGCGACCTGCTGGACACCGAGTTTTTCCAGTGCGATATGCGCAAGGCAAACTTCAAGGAGGCCAGCGGGTATAAAGTCGACATCTTCGGCTGCAAGCTGCAGGACGCAAAATTCTCCCTGCCGGAGGCAGTGTCGCTGCTGGGAGATTTGAGGATCAAATTGCTGTGAAAAATATACAGATTGAAAAGCTGTCCGATGCGTATACAATTCGCCGCCTGACGTAAAGGCCCCCTGGCTGCCGCCCTTGCAGCGGAAACAGATATTACACACCCCGCCCCCTCTTTGCATATTATACCGCAAAGGGGGGCTTTTTATGGCGCTTTTCCAAAACGGCATTGACGTGTCGCGCTATCAGGGCAATATCAACTGGGGCAGGGTGGCGGCGGCGGGCAAGCAGTTTGCCATTGTCCGCGTCGGTTCCGGCAACAGCGGCGGCCTGTACGTGGACCCGTACTTTTTGCAGAACGTCAACGGGGCCAAGGCCGCGGGTCTGCGGGTAGGGGCCTACTACTATACCTACGCGCGCACCCGCGCCGCCGTTGCCAACGAGCTGACGACTTTCCTGAACGTCATGGACGGCCTGCAATTGGAGTACCCGGTCTTTGTGGACGTCGAGGACTCGAGCCTTACCAGCCTGGGCTGTGCCGAGCTGACAAGTCTGGTGCAGTACGCCATGGACATTCTCTACCAGCGCAAATGGTACGCCGGGTGGTACAGCTACACAAATTATATCAACAGCTACCTGAATGCCGCCGCGCTGAGCCGGTACCCGCTGTGGGTCGCGGATTACCGCTCGGTGCTGGGGTACAACGGCAGCTATGCCATGTGGCAGTACACAGGCAGCGGCAGCGCCGGCGGAATCTCCGGCGCGTGCGACCTGGACCGCAGCTACAAGGACTTCCTGCCCGAGATCAGAGCCGGAGGCTACAACAACTATGGGGTCTCCGGCCCTTCTATGGAGACGGTCAGCGGCAAGCATCTGGTCGTGTTCAACGCCCGGTGCGAGTATTTTTATACCGCCAACTTCAACGATGTGGTCGGCTATCTGCCGCTGGGCAATTACTGCGTGGTAAAGCAGAGCACACGGAAATATAACGGCTATGACTGGGTCATCTTCCGCTATCAGGGCACCGAATATTGGACCGCCGTCATAGGAGACCGCAACCGGGTGGAGGACTGCAACTGTGACTGCAATTAAAAACAACTTGACAACAACCGAATGTTGTATTAAACTGAACTTATAGGGGCGGAGGCTGGCATCGACCTCTGCAGAAAGAAAATCTGACCAAATCAAATTTGACAAACCGCTGTGCCTTGTGGTTTAATAAATCTACATGTGCAAAAACTACCACTGTTTTACTATAAATTCGGAGGGACCCGCCGCATGGCAAAAAAACAACAGGAATACGGCAATGACAGCATCCGCCAGCTGAAGGGCGCGGACCGTGTGCGAAAACGCCCGGCGGTCATCTTCGGCTCCGACGGTGTCGAGGGCTGCGCTCATTCCATTTTTGAAATTATTTCCAACTCCATCGATGAGGCACGCGACGGCCACGGCAACCGCATCAATGTCACGCTGTTCCCGGACCACGTCGTCGAGGTCGAGGATTTTGGCCGCGGCATCCCCGTTGACTACAACAAGGCCGAGGAGCGCTGGAACTGGGACCTGGTCTTTTGCGAGCTGTACGCCGGCGGCAAATACGCCGAGGGCAGCGGCAACTATGATTTCAGCCTGGGCCTGAACGGTCTGGGCCTGTGCGCCACCCAGTATGCCAGTGAGTGGATGACCGCCGACATCTACCGCGACGGCTTCCACTATCACCTCGACTTCAAAAAGGGCGGGAACGTCGGCGGCCTGCAGAAGGAGCCGTTCAAGGGCAAGCGCACCGGCTCGGTCATCCGCTGGAAGCCCGACACCGAGGTTTTCACCGACATCGCCGTCCCGGCGGAATCCTTCAAGGATATGCTCCGCCGTCAGGCCGTCGTCAACGACGGCGTTACGCTGGTCTTTACCGACAAGTCCGGCAGCGACGCCGAAAAGTTCGAGTACCTGTACGAGCATGGCATCACCGACTACGCCAACGAGCTGGTAGGGGACAAGGCCCTGACGCCCGTGTATTTCTGTTCCGGTGCCGCCGCGGGCCGTGACCGCGCCGACCAGCCCGACTATCAGGTCAAGATGAACGTCGCGTTCGCGTTCTCCAACACCGTGCAGTGTCTGGAGTATTACCACAACTCCAGCTGGCTTGAGCACGGCGGCAGCCCGGACCGCGCCGTGCGCACGGCATTCGTCAGCCAGATCAATGCCTGGCTGAAAAACAAGGGTCTGTACAAAAAGAACGAGAGTGCGATCACCTTTGCCGACGTGCAGGACTGCCTTGTGCTTGTCTCGTCCAGCTTCTCCACCCGCACGAGCTACGAGAACCAGACGAAAAAGGCCATCACGAACAAGTTTGTGGCCCAGGCCATGACCGAGTTCCTGAAGCATCAGCTTGAGGTCTACTTCATCGAGCACCCCGACGAGGCCGAAAAGGCCTGCAAGCAGGTGCTCATCAATAAGCAGAGCCGCGAGCACGCCGAAAAAGCGCGCATCACCATCAAAAAGACGATGACCCAGCAGATGGATCTGGCCAACCGCGTGCAGAAGTTCGTGGACTGCCGCACGAAGGATGCCTCCCGCCGCGAGCTGTACATCGTGGAGGGCGATTCCGCTATGGGTGCGGTCAAGCAGAGCCGCGACTCGGAGTTTCAGGCCATCATGCCCATCCGCGGTAAGATCCTGAACTGCCTGAAAGCCGACTACGCCCGCATTTTCAAATCCGAAATCATCACCGACCTGATCCGCGTCATGGGCTGCGGCGTCGAGCTGGGCGGCAGCCACAACAAAGACCTGGCCAGCTTCAATCTGGACAACCTGCGCTTTAATAAAGTCGTCATCTGCACCGATGCCGATGTGGACGGCTACCAGATCCGCACGCTGGTTTTGACGATGCTCTACCGTCTGACGCCGACCCTCATCAACAAGGGCTATGTCTATATCGCCGAGTCGCCGCTGTACGAGATCAACACGAAGAACAAGACCTATTTTGCGTACACCGAGCCGGAGAAGGCCGACATCCTGCGCCGTATCGACGGCGAGAAATACACGATCCAGCGCTCGAAAGGTCTGGGCGAGAACGACCCCGAGATGATGTGGCTGACGACGATGAGCCCCGACAGCCGCCGCCTGATCAAGGTGCTGCCCACCGATGCCGAGCGCACCTCCGCCGTGTTTGACCTGCTCCTGGGCGATAACCTCCAGGGCCGCAAGGAGCACATCGCCGAGCACGGCGCGGAGTATCTGGACGATCTGGACGTGAGCTGATACGCGCCCGGCGGGAGAACACCCCTACGATTGCCGCGCGTGTAGGGGCGGGGCATGCCCCGCCCGCAACCTTCCCGTAAACGCTTTGCTCCCGGTAAGTGAAGGGCCGGACATGTCCGGCCCCTACCGGGCGGCTGTGAAATATAGGATAAATCATAATGGCAAAACGTAAAGAAAAAAAACTGACCCCTGCGCGCCCGCAGCTGGGCGATAACGTCGAAATTTTATCGGCGGGCGAGGTGCTGGAATCTGCCATCACCGATACGCTGGAAACCAACTATATGCCCTACGCGATGAGCGTCATCGTCTCCCGTGCCCTGCCGGAGATCGACGGCTTCAAGCCCGCCCACCGCAAGCTGCTCTACACAATGTACGAGATGGGCCTGCTCAAGGGCAACCGCACCAAGAGCGCCAACATCGTCGGCAGCACGATGCACCTGAACCCCCACGGCGACGCCGCGATCTACGACACGATGGTCCGCATGGGCCGCTCCAACGAGAGCCTGCTTGTGCCCTTCGTGGACTCCAAGGGGAACTTCGGCAAGGCGTACAGCCGCGATATGGCCTACGCCGCCGCCCGTTACACCGAGGCTAAGCTCGAGCCGGTCTGCGACGAGCTGTTCCGCGACATCGACAAGGACACCGTCGATTTTGTGCCCAACTACGACGGCACGACGACGGAGCCGACGCTGCTGCCCGTCACTTTCCCGACGATTCTGGCCAACAATACGCTGGGCATCGCCGTCGGCATGGCATCCAACATCTGCTCCTTCAACCTCGAGGAACTCTGCAATGCGACGATTGCCCTGATGAAGGACCCGCAGGCCGATTTGCGGGAAATCATTCCGGCCCCTGATTTCGTCGGCGGCGGCACGATTCTGTACGACGCCGCCGAGATGCAGAACGTGCTGGAAAATGGCCGCGGCAGCGTCCGCGTCCGCGCTAAGTGGAGCTACGACAAGGAAAACAACTGCATCGACGTCACGCAGATCCCGCCCACGACGACGGTAGAAGCCATCATGGACAAGATCACCGAGTTGGTCAAGCTGGGCAAAATTCGCGAAATCTCCGATATGCGCGACGAGACCGACCTGAACGGCTTAAAGCTGACGATTGATTTGAAGCGCGGCCAGGACCCCGACAAGCTGATGGCGCGCCTGTACAAGGCCACGCCGCTGGAGGACAGCTTCGCCTGCAACTTTAACGTGCTGATTGCGGGCCAGCCCAAGGTGCTGGGCGTGCGCAGCATCCTGAACGAGTGGATCGCCTTCCGCGCCGAGTGCGTGCGCCGCCGCACCTACTACGATTTGCAGGGCAAGCAGAAGCGCCTGCACCTGCTCAAGGGCCTGAAGGCAATTCTGCTCGACATTGACAAGGCCATCGAGATCGTGCGCAACACCGCCGAGGAGACCGAGGTCGTGCCGAACCTGATGATCGGCTTCGGTATCGACGAGGTGCAGGCCGAGTACGTGGCCGAAATCAAGCTGCGCCACCTGAACCGCGAGTATATTTTAAAGCGCACCGAGGAAATTGAAGAACTCGAAAACGCGATTGCGGACCTGGAGGATATTCTCAAGCGCCCGGCACGCATCAACAAGATCATTATGAAGGAGCTGGCCGACGTCGCCAAAAAGTACGGCAAGCCCCGACGCTGCGAGATCATGTACGAGGTGCCCGCCGTTGAGGGCGAGGAGCCGGAGCAGCAGATTCCCGACTACCCCGTGCACCTGTTTTTCACGCGGGACGGCTACTTCAAGAAGATCACGCCCCAGAGCCTGCGCATGAGCGGCGAGCAGAAGCTCAAGGACGGCGATGAGGTACTGTTTACCTGCGAAAGCACGAACAGCACCGAGCTGTTGTTCTTCACGAATCATCGTCAGGTTTACAAGTCCCACGCCTATGATTTCAACGACAGCAAGGCGAGCGTCCTCGGCGATTACGTCGCCAGCGCCCTCGGCATGGAGGAGGGCGAGGTCCCGCTGTATATGGTCGTGACCCCCGATTACAAGGGCTGGATGCTCTTCTTCTACGAGAACGGCAAGTGCGCCAAGGTGCCGCTTTCCAGCTACGAGACAAAGCAGAACCGCCGCAAGCTGCTGAAAGCCTACAGCGACAAGGCCGAGCTGGCCTTCATGCGCCACCTGCCCGAGGAGACCGAGCTGGCGATTTTCACCACCAACAACCGTCTGCTGCTCGTCGGCAGCGCGCTCATACCCGAAAAGACGACCCGCGACACCGCCGGTGTCAGCGTGGTGGCGCTGAAAAAGAATGCCAAAATCGCCCGCGTCACGCTGGCCGAGGGCCTTGAGCTGAACGACGCCCCGCGCTACCGCGTGCGCACCCTGCCCGCCGCCGGTGCGATTTTGAAGGACGACGACAGAGCGGAGCAGCTGACGCTGTAAGGTGATACTGCACGAAGCTCCGTAGGGGCGCATTCTATATACGCCCGCAAGGTGTCTGCCGTCTGACGGGCGGATATAGAATCCGCCCCTACGGTGTCAACCGAAAAAAGTGCTTGACAATCTTGATACTTTGTGCTAAAATATTTCAGCAATCGTTCAGATGGCTGCTCCGCCCGGACAGGATGCCGGGTGCTGGTAGCCGCAATTCGGAGATTGTGATGAGCACATATATTGAGTATGGCTCCTTTTATCATGATCGAGAAAGAGGTGAAATAACCATGAAGCAGGGCATCCATCCGAACTATGTGGACTGCACCATCACTTGTGCCTGCGGCAACGTGATCCACACCCGTGACACCAAGCCGGAGATCCACGTCGAAGTCTGCAGCAAGTGCCATCCCTTCTACACCGGCAAGCAGAAGCTGGTCGATACCGGTGGCCGCGTCGAGCGCTTCAAGCGCCGCTTCGCCAAGTCTGGCAAGTAATTCCGTTTTTTGTACCCCGGATGGTTTTCATCCGGGGTATTTTTTGCTATACATCGAGGTTTCCCACCATGGCCGACTACAAAACCATCCGCGGCACAGCCACCTTTGAATATGAGGAAAAGCGCAGCCGCTTTATCGCAACGGCCTCCTTTGCCGACACGGAGGAAAAAGCCCTGGCCGTGCTGAACGCTGTGCGCGCTGCCAACCGCACGGCGCGGCACAACGTCTACGCCTATGTGCTGCAAAATGGCCGCACGCGGTATTCCGACGACGGCGAACCCGCCAAGACTGCCGGTACGCCCGTGCTGGAGACCATCGGCCACGCGGGTGTGGCAGACGTGATCGTCGTGGTAACGCGGTATTTCGGCGGCATTCTGCTGGGTACCGGCGGGCTGGTGCGCGCCTACACGGCGGCAGCCTCGGGCGCTCTGCAAAGCGCCGAGCTCGTCAGCATGCGGCTGGTCGTCGACTGCAAGGTCCGTGTGAGCTATGCCCAGTTCGAGCAGGCCCAGCGCATCATTGCGGCGGCGGAAACGCGGCTTGACGAGCCGATTTTTGACGATGCCGTGACGCTCTGCTGGCGTATGCCGGCAGGGCGGGAGGAAACGCTCCGCACGGCTCTCAACGAGCTGACCCGCGGCGGGGCAGAGGTGGAAATTTCTGCCCCGCAGTATGCGGCGTTTTAAATTTCTGTAAAAAATCAAAATTTTTCCAACAAAAAAAGAGTGTTTCCCGCACTTTTGTCGTATTTATAAGCAGAGAGCAGAAAAGGGGGGCACACTATGACGATCCGTGAAGAGACCGAGGCTATCGAACGGCAGACCCTGAGCCGCTACGCGACTTTAAGCGAAAACAGCCTGGGCCGCCGTGTGCCGCTGGAGCCGGACCCGATCCGGCCCTGCTTCCAGCGGGACCGGGACCGCATTCTGCACTGCAAGGCGTTCCGCCGCTTAAAGCAGAAAACGCAGGTCTTTCTGTCCCCGGAGGGTGACCACTACCGCACCCGCCTGACCCATACGCTGGAGGTCTCTCAGATCGCACGCACAATTTCCCGCGCACTGCGCCTGAATGAGGACCTGACCGAGGCCATCGCGCTCGGCCACGATCTGGGCCATACGCCGTTCGGCCACGCGGGGGAGAGAGCGCTCAACCGCCTCTGCCCGGGCGGGTTCTCCCACTACCGCCAGAGCCTGCGCGTGGTGGATTACTTAGAGCGCGACGGCCAGGGCCTTGACCTGACTTGGGAGGTGCGCAACGGCATTGTGACCCACACGTCCGGCGCGTGGGCCCGCACGCCCGAGGGCTGCGTTGTGCGCCGTGCCGACCACATTGCGTTTCTGAACCACGACATTGAGGACGCCATCACCGCCGGTGTGCTCGACGCGCGCCAGCTGCCGCCCGAGGCCGTCGCCGTGCTGGGACATACCAAATCCGAGCGTATCACGACGATGATTACCGACCTGGTCGCACACAGCGGCAACGGGAAAATCAATTTTTCCCCCGAGGTCGAGGCCGCCTACGCCGTGCTGAAGGACTTCATGTACGCGACGGTCTACGTCGACAAGGAGGCCAAGCGCGAGGAAAAGAAGGTGGACAAGCTCATCAGCGAGCTGTACGCCCGCCTGTGCGACGAACCGGCCCTGATGCCGAACTTTTACATGCAGATCGCCTACAATGAGGGCGTGGACCGTGCCGTGACCGACTACATCAGCGGCATGAGCGACGAGTTCGCCACGCGCCTGTTTGAGGAACTGTTCGTTCCGCAGAAGTGGAAGGTTTTGTAAACAAATAATAAATAAGAAATAATAAATAATAAAGATTGTGGATCGCGTCGCTGCGCGCCACTCAAAAAATCACGTAGGGGCGCATTCTATATGCGCCCGCGGAGGTCTGCGCCGCCGCAAACGGGCACGGGCGGATATGGAATCCGCCCCTACGATTTTGTTTTCGACCAAAGGGAGAAAACGCCACCGTATTTATTATCTATTATTTTAAGAAACGGAGGTGCAGCCTATCCCATGATACCCCAGGAATACATACAGGAGGTCGTGCGGCGCAACGACATTGAAGAAGTCATCGGCCAGTATGTCCAGCTGCGCCGCCGCGGACGCACGGCCACGGGTCTGTGTCCGTTCCACAATGAAAAAACGCCGTCCTTCGTCGTTTACCCGGATACCCAGAGCTTTTACTGCTTCGGCTGCGGTGCGGCGGGCGATGTCATCAACTTTGTGCGCAAGTACAACAATCTCGGCTATGTCGAGGCTGTCAAGCAGCTGGCGGGCCGCGCCGGTATGCCGCTGCCCGAGGAGGATGACCGCGAGTCCCGTGCGCGCCAGCGCCTGTTGGAGATCAACCGCTGCGCCGCGCGCTACTTCTACGAGAACCTCAACGCCAAAACGCCGGAGGCCGCCATGGCCCGCCGCTACTGGAAGGAAAAGCGCGGCCTGTCCGACGCCGCTATCCGCCGGTTCGGTCTTGGCTACGCGCCGGAGGACTTCGGCGGCCTGCTGCACTACCTCAAGCGCCGCGGCTTCAGTGAGGAAGAGCTGGAAACCTCCGGCCTCGTCAAGCGCAGCGCCAAGGGCAACCTCTATGACATCTTCCGCCACCGCGTCATGGTGCCCATCATTGATGTGCGCGGGGCCATCATTGCCTTCGGCGGGCGCGTGCTGGACGACTCCAAGCCCAAGTACATCAACAGCCCCGAGACGATGGTCTACCACAAATCCCGCACGCTTTTTGCACTGAATATCGCCAAAAAGTCAAAAAACCGGCGCTACATCCTCTGTGAGGGCTACATGGACGTCATCTCGATGCATGAGGCCGGGTTTGACACGGCGGTTTGTGCCTGCGGCACGGCCCTGACACCCGAGCAGGCCAAGCTGCTGAGCGAGTACGCCGACGAGGTCGTTTTGAGTTACGACTCCGACGAGGCGGGCCAGAAGGCCACCGAGCGCAGCCTTGGCATTCTGGGTAGCACGACGCTGAAAGTCAGCGTGCTGAGCTACCAGGGCGCGAAGGACCCGGACGAGTTCATCAAAAAATATGGCCGTGAGCGGTTCGAGATGCTCTTGAACGGCACGGCCAACCCGACAGAATTCCAGCTGAAAAAGAGCAAGGCCAAGTATGACCTGCGCAGCGACGACGGGCGGCTGAGCTACATCCGGGAGGCCATCGAGATTCTGACCGAGCGCGGCGTCAGCCCGACGGCGCGGGACGTCTACGCCGGGCGGCTGGCCGACGAGACCGGCGTCTCAAAACAGGCCATCCTTTCCCAACTCAACGGGGCGCTTCAGGCCGCGGCGCGCCGCAGCTACCGCAAGGAGCAGCGCGACCTCTCCAAGGAGGGCATCGCGTCGGACATCCGCGTGCCTTACACCAGCAGCGGGGAGTCCGCCCTCGGCGCGGCCAACGCGGCGCGCCAGCTGGCCGTGGCCATGCTGCAGGACCCCGAGCAGGTGCCCTACGTCCGTGCGCGGCTGGATATGTCCACCGTGCTGGTGCCCGAGATGCAGCGCGCGCTGGAGGCAATTTTCCGCTGTGTGGACGAGCACCTGCCGCTGAACCAGACGTCATTACAGCAAATGCTGGATGAGGCCGCGTTCCAGCAACTGGCCCACGGGCAGGCGTACAACCACGACATCCGTCTGCAAAGGCAGGATATTGATATGTATCTGGACCGCTTGCAGACCGCCAAGCCGATCAGTGAGCAGGTCAAGGGTATGAGCGACGGCCAGCTGGAAAGCTACTTTGCAAACCTCGGCAAAAAGAAGGGCGCCCGCCCCGCCGAGACAGACGAATAACGACATTCCGACATACTTTGTCAAACAATAGAAAACCAAAAGGAGAACGTACTTATGGCAGAAAAGAAAGATCCGATCCGCAGCCTGATCGACACGGGCCGCCGCGCCGGTAAGCTGACCAGCAGTGAGATCAGCGACGCAATGGAGGAAAATGGCAACGTTCTTGACGTAGAAGCGATGGAAAAGCTCTACGAGGAGCTGGAAAGCAACGGTATCGAGATCGTCGACGATACGCCCGTTGACGTCAGCAGCGCCCTGCCCAGCTCCGAGGAGGGCGCGGACGACTACGAGGACGGCCTGACTGCCGACGGCATCACGATTGACGACCCGGTCAAGGTCTACCTGAAGGAAATTGGCCGCGTGCCGCTGCTGTCCCCCGAGGAGGAAACCGAGCTGGCACTGAAAATTCAGGCCGGCGGTCCCGATGGCGAGAAGGCCAAGCAGCGCCTGAGCGAGGCCAACCTGCGTCTGGTCGTCTCCATCGCAAAGCGCTATGTGGGCCGCGGCATGCAGTTCCTGGATCTGATCCAGGAAGGCAACCTGGGCCTGATCAAGGCTGTCGAAAAGTTTGACCACACCAAGGGCTTCAAGTTCTCCACCTACGCAACGTGGTGGATCCGTCAGGCCATCACCCGCGCCATCGCCGACCAGGCCCGCACCATCCGCATCCCCGTGCACATGGTCGAGACGATCAACAAGGTCAAGAAGGTGTCCAGCCAGCTGCTGCATGAGTACGGCCACGACCCCAGCGCCGAGGAGATCGCCGAGCGCCTTGACATGCCTGTGGATAAGGTCCGCGAGATCATGCGCGTCGCACAGGAACCCGTCAGTCTGGAGACGCCAATCGGCGAGGAGGAGGACAGCCATCTGGGCGACTTCATCCCCGACGATGACGCACCCGTGCCCGCCGAGGCCGCCAGCCAGACCCTGCTGAAGGAGCAGCTGGCCGACGTGCTCAAGACCCTGACCCCGCGTGAGGAAAAGGTCCTGCGCCTGCGCTTCGGCCTGGAGGATGGCCGCCCCCGCACGCTCGAGGAGGTCGGCAAGGAGTTCAACGTCACCCGTGAACGCATCCGCCAGATCGAAGCCAAGGCCCTGCGCAAGCTCCGCCACCCCAGCCGCAGCAAGAAACTGCGCGATTTCCTGGATTGATATTTGCATAAACACAAAAGGCTCCATCCGTGAGGGTGGGGTCTTTTGCTGTTTATAAGGACTGTGGGGGCGAACATTAAAAAACGTCTGCCATGTAGTGCGGCAGACGCTTAAAGTTTATATATTGCTCTTGCGACGGTTGCAATCTGCGCAAAGCATTTGACAGTTTTCCGGGACGGTTTTACCGCCCTTGCTCCACGGGGTAATGTGGTCGGCTTGCATTTCTTCAATTGCAAAGTGCTTGCCGCATTTCGGGCAAATGCCTTTTTGCCGCTCGTATGCAGTGCGTGCCATTTTGGGGCTGAACGCACGAATACTTAAATGCTTTTCGTTGCCGTCAAGCAGGTATTCATAGATGCCTTTCTGATTGCTTATGTCCTCATCATCAAGCAGTTCAACAATGCGCTTTTCGTATGCTTTTGGGTCATGTGCGGTAGTACCGTATTTGTTGTAATAGATACCCCAGTCAAGCCCGGACATTAGCTTTTTGCGGAAAGTAGGGAAAGTGGCTTTTACCCAGATTATGACAGATTGAAAATACAGCCATAGGTCATTGCAATTCGTGTCATGTTGGTGCTGTGACATATAGTCTTCAATTTCGAGGCCGTTACGGGCAGCGATCCATTTCAGCGCTGTTTCAAGATAGTTTTGCCGGATTGCACTGCCGTTTAAATAATTGCCTGCGATTTGGTAGGCAGGGCATTGGCTTTTGCTGAAATACTTCTTCGCCTCGGTTAACCATTCACCCGTGTATATGGCATTGCGGAGCTCCTGCGCGGTCAACTGCTCGCCTGCAATATTGATGATCTTAAACCAGTCGAGCTTTTCTTTGTCGGTGCCCTCGCAAATGTAAATCATGAGCTTATAGTCAAGAATCTGCGCTTGCTCTGTATCGGTCAGATTGTGAAAAGCTAAATGGTCAATCGAGAAGTCGCCGTTGACGTATTGGCAAATACTGATGGTTCTTTGCTGCCCGTCAAGCAATTCAAAACTGCCTCTATCGCCCTTTACCCAATACATAACATTTAGAGGAAACTGCTTTGTAATGGTGTGGATAACTTCATCACGCTGTTTGTCTTTGTAGATAAATTCACGCTGAAAAGCAGGGCGAATATTCAGCTTGCCGCCGTATCCCACAACGCCGTTTTCTGCACTGTCTACATATCCGGCAACAACATCCCGAACAGGAATTTCATGCAATTCAATTTTCATTTGTGCTCACCTGCTTTCTGCGAATAATAACACGCCTGTACTTTACTTTTCCGTTTAACCGTGGCCCATGTCCTACCCATTCGACGCGATGGTCGTCTAATCCGGCTATTTCAAATTGCTCTGGGTTATAGTATTGCATAAATGTTATTGGCACGCCCATATAACCATCGTAGTCACACGGAATATCGGCAGTTTTACTGACCTCGATTGCATCGCAATTGTCATACTTTGGATAGTTATCCGGTGAATACGTGCGAAAAAGCGTCATGTTTTCATGCCGCTTTTCTATGTCAAGGTTTGTAAACCAACAAATATTGCCCATTCTTCGCCATTTTTGCCCGCTCTCGTCAATCTTAAAATCGGTTTTCTTTTCTTCGTAACTATCCGGGACCATAAACCAATAATGCCCGTTATTATATCCCAGCCAAATTTTATTGCTTTTAATTAATGGGAAAATTTCACGGTAGGTAATCGCATTTTGATTTCCGATAATTGCAAACTGCTTGTTATACTGCATCAGTAATGCTACATAATCACGAAACAGAGAAAATGGCGGATTTGTCACTACGATGTCGGCTTCTTTCAGCAGCTCTACACACTCAGGACTGCGAAAATCGCCGTCTCCTTCGAGCAGGGTCATGGTATTTTTCTTGTTGCGCATAAGATACTCAACATCCGAAAGGTCTATGCGCCCGTCCCCGTTTTCATCTGTGACCTCCGTTATTTCAACTTTATATGGCTTGCGCTCGTTTTCTTCCTGTACCGGGGCGCTGCTTGCAGATGGTACAAAGGATAGCTGCCCGCCATTATCCATATAATACTGAAATTCCTTGCCCGTTACGGGCGATATGGCATAGCAGGTTGTTATCAGTTTCTTCAAACCCAAAGCATTGAAGTTCATAGCAAAATATTTGAAAAAATTGCTTTCGTATGGGTCATCGCAGTTGCAAAGAACCGTTTTACCCCTGAAATGCTGTCTGTAATGCTTCAATTCACTTTCTATGAGCGAAAGCTGTGTATAGAATTCATCTGCCTTGTCATTGCGCGACATATGCAAATTACTATTTCCCGCCATACCATTCGCCGCCTTTCTGTAGTTCTCTAATATCGTTAAGGCAATACCGCATAATTCTAAGTGCCGATACGGCGAGCGAGGTGCGGCAGCTGCTAAGCCAAAAGCGCAGATAATACTGGATGTCTTATCGAGCATTTTGGCAACGCAGATGCCGTGCCGCAGCCGCCGGAGCGGTGCTTAAGCCGTAAGGCGGGAATTATGCGGTGTTGCCTTAAGCCCATAATTCAAGGCGGCCACAATCTTTGCAAGGGTTCCTGTAGCAACAGGCGCGCTTGTTTCTGCGTTTGCAAGTGGATTTGCACTTTAACAATTCTGCCTGGACGTTATTTATCAATAATGAGGCTCTTTAAGAGACATTATAAGGCTCAATAAGCTAATTTTCAAGTGGCATAACAGATTTTATGCTATCATGGAAGGGAGCTGAAAGAGAACCATGTTTGACAGCAGGCGATTGGGCGCGGCGCTGCGGGAAGCGCGGATGGAGAAAAACTATACGCAGGAATATCTGGCGGAACTGCTGAACATCACGCCGACCCACATGAAGCATATCGAAAGCGGGCACCGCAAACCGTCCATTGAAGTGTATTTCAAGATGGTGGAGGTGCTGGGCTTCTCCACGGACAATTTTTTGCTGGCGGAAGCCCCTATCCAGACGGAGGCGGCTCGGCGGGAACTGACCCTGCTGCTGACACAGTGCGGCCCCGACCAGCTGAGGGTTTTACAAGCTACCGCGCAGGCTCTTTTAGATACCGCACGGCAGCCCGCCGACACACAGAACTGAATATATAAAAGAAGAACGGCTCAACCGCAGTGGTTGAACCGTTCTTTTGAATTCTATGAAAAAATGTGCCGCTATGCCTTAAGTCTCGCAATACACCTCAATCGCCTTCGCTGCAAACTCGGCAGTGCCGGGGCCGCCTGCGGCGTTGATGTTGGCGGTGAACTCTCCGCCTGCGCCGTACATTTGGCCGAGCTGGGCGAAAATCTCCTTTGTGCAGGTGTAGTAGTGCTCGGTGATGAAAGCTTGCAGCTTGGCGGCCTGCGCCTGCACGGCGGGGTTGTCGATGGGCAGGTTTTGCAGTGCGCCGAACCCGGCGGTCAACGCCATCAGCTGATTGTTTATATCGCTGCTTTCCTGCACCGTGCGTTCGGCGGCGTTCTGCTCAAACTCGCGGTAGGCGGGGGTGTCGCCCCAAGATTCCTTGGCGCGGCGGGTGTACTCGTCAATGCGGGATGTATCAAATTCTTTGAATTGCATAGTGTGTCCTCCTGCGGCTTGCAAAGTCCGCGCCAGCCGTATCAAATCTTCCAAGTGCTGCTTTTTCAGCGTGAGAAGCTCAATTTGCTGGCACAGAGCCTTGCGGCGGTCAAAATTCGGGTTGTCCAAAATGGTGCGGATGTCCCGCAAGGGAAACTCCAGCTCCCGAAACAGCAAAATCTGCTGCAAACGTTCCAGCGCTGCATCGTCATACAGCCTGTAGCCGCTCTCGGTGCGCATGGCGGGCAGCAGACCCAGCTTATCATAGTATTGCAGCGTGCGTATGCTTATGCCTGTCAGTCGGCTGGCTTCTTTTACGGTCATCATGATAAAACCCTCGTTTCCTTTGCGGTACTGCTATCATACACCCTGACGTTGCGTCAGAGTCAAGCGTTTCTTGAGAAAAAGTATAATTGAAAACTTTCCGCGTCTGTGTTACACTTGCCTTTGTGCGAATTACGAAATTGGGAGGAAACAGGAGAATCATGGAACAAAAACAAAACAGAAGTTCGTTTTCCGGCAAGCTCGGCTTTGTGCTGTCGGCTGCCGGGGCGTCGGTGGGGCTGGGCAATATCTGGCGGTTCCCGTATCTGGCAGCCAAGTACGGCGGCGGTATTTTTCTGCTGATCTATATTGTGCTGGCGCTGACGTTCGGCTACACGATGATCATGGCCGAGACTGCCCTGGGCCGCATGACCCACAAAAGCCCGGTCAGCGCCTACGGCGCGTTTGCAAAGCCGGGACGCAAAAATGGGTTTCTCGGCTTTGGCGGCTGGATCAACGCCGTTATCCCGGTGCTGATCGTGCCGTACTACTCGGTCATCGGCGGCTGGGTCATCAAATATCTGTTTGAATATCTGCGCGGCAACGCCCAGGGCCTTGCGGAGGACGGCTATTTCAGCGCGTTCATTGCAGATGGCGCGTCCGCCGAGGTCTGCTTCCTGCTGTTTGCGTTCTTTACGCTGGGCATCATCTTTGCGGGCGTGCGCAACGGCGTGGAGCGCGTCTCCAGGCTCATGATGCCGGTGCTGGTCGTGCTGTCGGTCATCATTGCGGTCTACTCGGTCACGCGGCCCGGCGCACTGGCGGGTGTTGCCTATTTCCTGGTGCCCAACCCGGCCAACTTCTCGTGGATGACCGTCGTCACGGCCATGGGGCAGATGTTCTACTCGCTGTCCATCGCCATGGGCATTCTTGTCACGTTCGGCTCCTACATGAAGAAGGATGTCTCGATTGAGGAATCCACCGAGCACGTCGAGATTTTCGACACGCTCATCGCCGTCATGGCGGGCCTGATGATCATTCCGGCGGTGTTTGCGTTCTCCGGCGGCGATCCCGATACGCTGCAGGCCGGCCCCGCGCTGATGTTCATTACGATCCCGAAAGTCTTTGCCAGCATGGGGCTGGGCACGGTGGTGGGTGTGCTGTTCTTTGTGCTTGTGCTGTTTGCAGCGGTCACCAGCTCGATTGCCCTGACCGAGAGCGCCGTCTCAACGTTTGAGGATGAGTTGGGCTGGGACCGCAAAAAGGCCACGGTGCTTGTCGGCGTCATCATGGTGGCGCTGGGCACGCTGTCCAGCCTGGGCTACGGCCCGCTGGCGGGGGTCACGGTCATCGGGATGCAGTTCCTCGACTTCTTCGACTTCCTGACGAACTCGGTCATGATGCCGATTGCGGCCATTGCGACCTGTCTGCTCGTCTCCCGCGTCATCGGCGTGGACAAGATCGAGCAGGAGGTTGAGCTGGACGGCCGGCCCTTCCGCCGCAAGAGGATCTTCCGCTTCATGATCCGCTGGCTCTGCCCGGTCTTTGCCGCCGTCATTCTGGCAAGCTCGGTGGCCAATGCGTTTGGAATCATTAAAATGTGACAGAAAAGGACCGTTTCCGGGTGTGGAGACGGTCCTTTTTTGTTTTATTAGAGATGCAGGGCAAGGCTCCGCGGGCAGATATAGAATCCGCCCCTACGGCCTCCGAGGCCGCAGGCACCCGCAGCCTGTCGAAAAAGTGCATCGCAGGGGTGAGCACTGCTCGCCCGCAGAAGCGCTGCGGCAGCCGGAGCGCTGCCGGGCCGTCGGGGGCACCCCGCCCTACGATGCTTCTATTTCTTCTCCGGCTTGTACCGCAGCACCTTCTCCGAAAAATGCCTTGTAAAGAACTGCACGAACGGTCCTAACCCGAAGGCGCAGATCAGGGTGCCCAGCCCGATCAGTCCGCCCAACAGGAAGGCAAGCACCGCACACAGCGCATCGGTGAACACGCGGCAGCCGAAATAGGGGACAGGCAGGCGGTCTGCCAGCATCAGCGAGAGCGCGTCATACGGCGCGACGCCTAAATCCGCCGTCTGGTACAGCGAGCACCCCAGCGCGATGACCAACACTGCCACAGCGACCCAAAGCAGCTGCACCGGCAGCGTGTCGGCAGAGCCAAAGACGGCGGTCATCGCGTCGCCGGTAAACGTGACGATGAACCCGATGCAGAAGCTGTTGATGATGGTGCCAAGCCCGATGTACCGCCGCCCCCAAAGCAGCTGCGGCACGAAAAGGCAGAGATTCATCAGCACATTCTCGATGCTGAACGGCAGGCCGACCAGCTCCGCCAACCGCAGGTTCAGCGCACTGATGGAGTCGTTGCCCAGGCGCGAGAACTTGAACACCGCAATGCCGATGCCGATGATGACGACGCCCGCGATCATGCCAAGGATGCGCCGCAGGGTGATTTTCTGGCCGAGAAGATTCATGTGCAAAACGCCTTTCCAATTTTAATAAGTATTCTGTATAGTACTATCCCGTAAAACCACCCCACCTGTCAAGAGACAACCTGTTTAAAATATCACACCCAACCTTGTGAAAACTGCCAAAAACCGCACCCTGTAACCGCTGTACCGAATTTGTCAAGCGGAGGGAAACGGTGCAAAATCAGCAAATTGCCGAAATTTTGTTACACCCGCCCGGGCGTTCGATAGAACGGAAAAACTTCATAAAAAAGACGAAAAACCCTTGACAGCAAGCCATTTACCCTGTATACTAAAACAGTATCACAAAAATGGAATAGAGCGCCCTAAAGGAATTTTGCAAAATCTGTAAAATCAAAAAGTTTGTGAAAAACGACGAATATGCCGCAGTTTCACAGCCGCCTTTCGGGTCGCTTTCGCCAACTTTGTCAATCTATGGAATAGGAGTGGTCGCGTTTTATGGTAAAGGTCAAGCCCGTACAAAACGGCAGAACGACCCGCATGAGTTTTTCCCGCATCAACGAAGTGATTGGTATGCCCAATCTGATCGAGATCCAGAAAAACTCTTACAACTGGTTCCTGGAGGAGGGCCTGCATGAGGTCTTCCACGACATTGCCGCGATCGAGGACTACACCGGCAACCTCGTGCTGGAGTTCGTCGATTACCGGCTGGACAAGAACCCCAAGTATTCTATTAAAGAATGCAAAGAGCGGGATGCCACGTATGCGGCACCCCTGTACGTCACGGCCCGTCTGTTCAACAAGCAGACCGGCGAGGTGAAGGAGCAGGAGATCTTCATGGGCGACTTCCCGCTCATGACCGACGCCGGTACCTTCATCTCCAACGGTGCCGAGCGTGCCATCGTCTCCCAGTTGGTCCGTTCTCCCGGCGTTTTCTACGGCTCCAGCAAGGACCGTACCGGCAAGGACCTGTTCACCGCCACCATGAACCCCAACCGCGGCGCCTGGCTGGAGTATGAGACGGACTCCTCTGACGTTTACTACGTCCGTATCGATAAGAACCGCAAGCTGCCCGTTACCACGCTGCTGCGTGCCCTGGGCCTGTCCACCGATGAGCAGATCAAGCAGTTCTTCGGCGATTCCGAGCCGAAGATCAACGCCTCTCTCGAGAAGGACATCACCCACAACACCGAGGAGGGCCTGCTCGAGGTCTACCGCAAGCTGCGCCCCGGTGAGCCCCCGACGGTGGAAAACTCCCGCGCGCACCTGAACAACCTGTTCTTTGACCCGCGCCGTTACGACCTGGCTCGTTTTGGCCGCTATAAGATGAACAACAAGCTCAGCCTGACCCGCCGCATTGCCGGTTATAGGGCTGCCGAGGACATCATCGCCCCGCTGACCGGCGAGCTGCTGGCCGCCAAGGGCGAGAAGATCAACATGGCCAAGGCCGAGGAGATCGATAACGCCGGCGTTACCCGCGTTACCATCCTCGTTGAGAAGAAGGGCGAGGAGCCCCGTCCGTTCATTGTCATCTCCAACGGCTGCGTCAACGCCCAGAACTTCTTCAGCTTCGACGTCGAGGCCGAGGCCGGTGTCAATGAGCGCGCCAACTTTGCCGAGATCCGCAAGATCCTCGACACCACCTCCGATGTGGAGGAGCAGAAGGAGCTGCTGCGCCAGAACCACGATGTTCTGATCAGCCGCACCGTCACCGTCGATGACATCTTTGCCTCCGTCAACTACCTGCTGGGCCTTGATCACGGCATCGGCACCACCGATGAGATCGACCATCTGGGCAACCGCCGCGTCCGCAGCGTCGGTGAGCTGCTGCAGAACCAGTTCCGCATCGGCTTCTCCCGCATGGAGCGCGTCATCCGTGAGCGCATGACCCTGCAGAATCAGGAAAACGGCGAGATCACCCCGCAGAGCCTCGTCAACATCCGCCCCGTCGTCGCCGCCATCAAGGAGTTCATCGGTTCCAGCCCGCTGTCCCAGTTCATGGACCAGAACAACCCGCTGGCCGAGCTGACCCACAAGCGCCGTCTGTCCGCTCTGGGCCCCGGCGGTCTGTCCCGTGACCGCGCAGGCTTCGAGGTCCGCGACGTTCACTACACCCACTATGGCCGTCTGTGCCCCATCGAGACGCCTGAAGGCCCGAACATCGGTCTGATCTCCTATCTGGCCACCTACGCCAAGATCAACAAGTACGGCTTCGTTGAGGCCCCGTACCGCAAGGTCGACAAGGCCACCGGCACTGTCACCGATGAGGTCGTCTATATGACCGCCGACGAGGAGGACGAGTATATCGTCGCTCAGGCCAACGAGCCGCTGGACGAGAACAACCACTTCGTCCGTCCCCGCGTCTCCGGCCGCCACCGCAACGACATCCAGGAGTTCGACGCTTCTCAGGTCGACTACATGGACGTTTCTCCGCGTATGATGGTTTCCGTCGCTACGGCCTGCATCCCGTTCCTCGAGAACGACGACTGCAACCGTGCACTGATGGGCTCCAACATGCAGCGTCAGGCCGTGCCTCTGATGGTCACCCAGCAGCCGCTGGTTGCCACCGGCATGGAGTACAAGGCCGCCACCGACTCCGGTGTCTGCGTCCTGGCCGCCCATGACGGCACTGTTGAGTATGTCGACGCCGACAAGATCATTGTCCGCTGCGCCGACGGCTCCGCCGACACCTATGAGCTCATCAAGTTCATGCGCTCCAACCAGGGCAACTGCAACAACCAGCGCCCCATCGTCAATGTGGGCGAGACCGTCAAGGCCGGCGATGTGCTGGCCGACGGCCCCGCGACCCGCAACGGCGAGATCAGCCTGGGCAAGAACGCCCTGATCGGCTTCATGACCTGGGAGGGCTACAACTACGAGGACGCCGTCCTGCTGAACGAGAAGATCGTGCGTGAGGACGTGTACACCTCCATCCACATCGAGGAGTACGAGACCGAGAGCCGCGATACCAAGCTGGGACCCGAAGAGATCACCCGCGACATCCCCAACGTTTCTGAGGATGAGGTTGTATTTCTCACGCTTGATCGCAGCGTCAGCCTTCTTCCATTCGATCGTATAGTTGTTAATCGTCTTCTCGATCAGCGCGTCGAGGTGGCTGTCACCCGTCCATTTACAAGTACCCAGGTTCAGATAACCCATCGCAACACCCGATTTCTCGTCGGTAACTTTCCGGGAGAGCTCATCGAGCAGTTTCTGCGTGAATTTCGTTCCGGCAGGATAGAGTTCCACCCCGAAATAGTCGGTGATACCGGTTGTCGTCTTGCCCTGAAGCAACGTATAGAGTTTATTTACGAGTTGCTTGGTCAGATCGGTCACCTGCGAGACGAATTTCTCGTCGAGTTTCTCGATCTGCACCTTCTCCGAGCTCTTGCCCGCACGTTTGTTCTCTTTGCCCGCACGGCTGTAAAGCTTCGTGTCGATCACCACACCGTGCAGCGAAGGCTGCGCCTTGAGCGAAGCATCCTTTACGTCGCCGGCTTTGTCACCGAAGATCGCACGGAGCAGCTTCTCCTCGGGCGAAGGATCGCTCTCGCCCTTCGGGGTGATCTTACCGATCAGGATATCGCCCGGATGTACGTTCGCGCCGACACGGATGATACCGTTCGCGTCCAGGTCCTTCGTAGCGTCCTCGCTGACGTTCGGAATATCGGAAGTCAGCTCCTCGACACCGCGTTTGGTATCGCGTACCTCCATAATATACTCGTCTACGTGCACCGAGGTAAAGATGTCTTCGCGCTGAATACGCTCCGAAATCACGATAGCATCCTCGAAGTTGTAACCCTTCCAGGGCATGAAAGCTACCTTCAGGTTGCGTCCCAGTGCCAATTCACCCTTCTGGGTCGAATAACCCTCGGTCAGAATCTGCCCCTTGGTCACCTGATCGCCCGTCAGGACGGCCGGCTTCAGGGTGATCGACGTATTCTGGTTCGTACGGCGGTAACGGGGCAATTCGTACGTCGTGATTTCCGGTTCGAATGAACTGATCACCTCCTCTTCCGTACGCTGGTATTTGATCTGAATCTTGGTCGCATCCGCAAATACCACCTCACCGTCGCCTTCGGCGATGATCTGGATGCGGCTGTCGGAAATCATATCCTTCTCGATACCCGTACCGACGATCGGCGACTCGCAGGTCACCAAAGGAACGGCTTGGCGCATCATGTTCGATCCCATGAGGGCACGGTTGTATCAGGACGTTGCGGCTCACAAAAAGCTCGCCACCTTGTTCTA
>OGWV01000292.1_pt1 | contig 28683 bp, 20 predicted proteins | sample 1576081 | NCBI WGS metagenome assembly OGWV01 (sample SAMEA3541541, study PRJEB24748) | human gut metagenome | biome: human gut; feature: human-associated habitat; material: faeces | place: China | collected 2012 | reverse complement strand
TTTAGCAATGTAACGTCCTATCAATCGTTGCCCTTCTATATCCGGATGTACTCCATCCTTTAGATAGCGCCCACGGGTGTTGGAATTTTCGAAAAACTGACTAATACCGCTTTCGCCGTAACAATCAATAACCTGAACGGATAAAGCTTGACTGACTTGGCGCAACACTTCATTTCGTTTCCGATGCATTTCATTTTTTGCCTTGTCCCCGGTCTGTATAGGCAACCATACGAATACACGGCATTCCGGGAAGTTCTCAAGTATAGTTTGAATTGCCCATCTTGCCCCTCCTGCCATGGTCGTCACATTAACATCGTCCAGCGTTCTTGCTGATAATGCTTCTGCAACTCCATCAAGTTTTGTATCATTTGAGCCCATTGCAAAAACGAAAACATCGGGTGCGGGATAAACACCGTCCTTTACTTCTGAGATAAATTTCTGAATATGTACTTTGGATACATTATTATGTCTCATTTGCAATTCTTTCTTATCTTTTGTAGGCTTCCATCCATCTGAAATTCCGGCAAAGTTGTCACTGTTGTAATCTTGTGTATCAGGATGGCATGCAAAGGTAGACGAACCAACTGCAACATTATGGTGTGATGCAAATCCCAATAAATCGACTACGGTCTTTGACCATTGGTTGCCAGAGGTAGTGCTGCTGCCATCACAACCAAAGTTCAATTTGCTAAAATTTGTTGTTTGTGCTTGGACTATCAGGCATAGTCCCCATCCTAACATTAGAAATATAATTCTTTTCATGTTTTGTTTCTCTTAATAACCGTAATTATTAGCTCCTATTAATTTGTTCTCAGCAATTTCTGCAGTCGGAATTGCATATAGTAAGTTCTTTTTTGAGCGAATGGTAGAGCGGTTGGCTGAGCCGCAGACAATGAATTGTGTGTCGTTCATAACGTCTAAATATAGTCCCCACCGTAAAAGGTCAAATTTCCTATTGAATTCTTGGCAAAATTCCAAAGCACGTTCTTTCAGGACTAGACTTCTTGCCTCTATCTTATCGGTCACCTTATTTGTATATAGGGTTGTAGCTTTTGCCCGTTTTCTTATGACATCAATATCTTTCATTGCAGCTGTTATATCCCCCAATTCTACTTCTGCTTCAGCTCTGAGCAGGAATGCTTCTGCATAGCGAATTAAAATTACATCTTGTTCTGATTGTGACGCTTCTTTCTGTTTAAAGAAGGTTGGATTAGAGATATCACCTTTATACCATTTAGTCAGACATGGCACTCCGTATTTATATTCCGCGTTAAAATCAGGAACAAAAGCTTTTAGATTGTCCGGTAGACTCTCTGCATTATATTCGTCCGAGAGAGAGGGAAAAGAAACCCATTTTGTGGAGGTGTAGCTTGTTAGGAAGTAATGCCATACACCGTGCACAATACGGTCATCCTCTTTGTCAAATTGGGTATATAGATTAGGGGCCATATATATCCATGCGCCACTGCCACCGTAAGGAGCCGGAGTGTAATAGCTATGTAAACCTGATGTTTGAAAGTCTACGTCACTTACACTGGTTGCTCCCCATACAAATTCTTTGTTTTTCCTATTGTTACCACCCCAAAGGTTTAGATACCCTTCTACTAAATCAAAGTCAACACCTCTTCGTGCAATGACCATGTCGCAAAGCTCTTTTGCACGTTGATAACACTGCTGGGCATCTATGTTTTCAGCTCCTTCAACTGCATTGCAGGTATATTTTTTATCCACTCCCTTGATATCTACAATTATTTCTGTATTTCCTTTGCAGGTTAATGCGCTGGAACCCATAGTGCAATATACGCGTGCCAATAATAGTGCTGCAGCAGTTTTATCTGCATGCCCCCAAGCGCCGACATTGCCTTCTGATGTATAATACATGTATTCTAAGCAAGTTTCCAGGTCATTGACAATTGTGTTGTAGACTGCTTCTACGGAAGCTCTGGGACAATCTGTCTCTGCTTCCGAAGATAATCTCAATGGGACGGCACCATACATTCTTACCAGATGGAAATAAGCGAATGCCCGTAGAAAAAGCGTTTCACCATACAACTGCCTGACAGCGGATTCTGTCTGATAAGAATCTGTAGATTCCAGAGCTTCTTTAGCTTTGTTTGCCCGACTGATCATTCTATAAAAGACACTCCACAAATCATTGTTTGTATTATAGGCATAGTGTCCGGTGATATCGCCGCTACCTGCAGAACTGAGTACCCAAGCTGGAGCCCCACAATGATCGTTGTCGTAGTCCATCCAGGCCATATACGTCTGTTCCATACACCAGTTATCCCAAAAAGTCGCATAGATACCGGTTACTAGTTGTTCTGCTCCTTCTTCAGTCTGACCTAATTTCTCTGATGTGATAGAATAAGGGGTTTCTTCCAATGAACAGCTTGTTGCAAATGCTGCCATCGAGCATATCATTATCAATAGTATTTTCTTCATGATTCGTTTTTATTAATTAAAAAATAACATTAAGTCCCAAAGTAAAGCTTCTCTGCTGGGGATAGGCTCCAGAATCAATACCCCTTAAAGAAGGCGTGGAGCCAAAAGAATTAACCTCAGGGTCATATCCGCGGTATTTGGTGAAGGTCAACAAGTTATTGGCAACCACGTTGAACCGTACGCTATTTATGAACTGAAATGGTTTTCTAATTGTATATCCTATGGATAGAGTGCGTAATTTTAAATAAGAGCCGTCTTCTAGATATAATCTGGAAAAACGAATGTCACGTCCTGAATAATTGAATATCTTAGGGGCAATTCCGCTATTGGGATTTATGCTCCATGATTGTTCATATACGTAGTATGGAACGTTCTGGGTCTGTCCCAGGTTATAAAAACGTAATGAGTTCATATTGAATACGTCATTTCCTTCCACACCCTGAAAAAGAATGCTGAAATCGAAATTCTTCCAGGTCAGGTCCATATTGAATCCATAAAAATACTTGGGATTTGCATCTCCAATCCATGTTTGATCCTGGTCTGTGATAAAACCGTCTTCATCAAGATCTTTATATTTAAGTTCACCGATCCAGTCTCTACGAATTATTTCTTCTGTAGCCGCATCAGAACCGTTCACTGTGTAATCTGGATATTGGGTTTGGAATTGCTTACTATTAATGACTTCCTCGCGTGAGTTCCAGATACCGTCTGTGACAAAACCATAAAATGAACCGATAGAATGACCATCAGCAATAGCATACGGGCGCAAGCTGTTATAGATAGAGTTGGGGAACATCGGGTCTTTGCCAAAATCGCAAATCTCATTCTTGTTAAATGATATGTTGCCACCGAATGACAATGAAAAGTCTTTGTTTTGAATTGCTCTTACATTTAAGCTGGCTTCAAGTCCGCGATTGATAACAGAACCGCTATTGGAAAGTATCTGTAAGATGCCGGTGCTTGGGGGAACTTGCTTGTATTGCAACAGATCCGTGGTCTTTTTATAATAATAATCTACTTCCAATGATATCCGCTTTAATATATCCAATTCAATGCCTGCATCATGCTGCCAAGTAGTTTCCCATGTTAAATCCTTATTTCCTGGATTATATACATTCGTTGCATATCCATTTTCAACCGATGTGCCGAATGGATAATTGGCTGCAGCCATAATGGCAAAAGTTTGGTAAGAGCTGATGGCCTGGTTGCCGGAAGCTCCGTAGCTATAGCGAAGTTTTATATTATCAAAGATATGAGATACTCCTTTCATGAATTTCTCTTCTGACAGCCGATATGAGAAGCCGACAGAGGGGAAAAAGGCTGCGCGCTTGCCTTTGGCAAATTTACTGGAGACGTCATCACGTGCGGTAAAAGTCAGATAATATTTGCCTGCATAATTATAGGCAAGCCGTCCGATCAGTGAAAATAAACGTGAGTCCCCCTTGCCAGAGGTGGCTGATAGCATCTCACTTGCATCTTGAAGCAGCCAACCATTGGTAGCATCCGTACCGAAGCCTTGTACTGTAACTACTTTGTTATAGTTGCTGGACGCTTCCCAGGAGGTTCCTGCGGTTGCGCTTACATTATGTTTACCCCAAGTTTGGTTGAACATTAACAAATTGTCGAACACCAATGATGACCGCCAATTATCTCCACCGTATGATTTTCCGTTCACATATTTACCTTCGGCCATAGTTCTCGGCCAGTATTTATTGGCATCATTATGAGTATAGTTATATCCAAGAACAGTTCTGAAAATCAAGCCTTTTGTTAGCGTTATATTTAAATAGTTGGAAGTCCTAAAAGATATGTTTCGATTCTCGTTCAACGCATCAGCGTATCGAGTAGGCACTGCTACCATGCTATATTCATTATCCAAATCGTCTTGGGTTTGTGTTGCTGGATAAGTCAATGCTGAGCGGATAATGCCTTCCGTTCCGTTATTTTGGTTGTTTGTAGCAGTCTTGACAATACTTGAATTTGCAAATGAACCCGATATGGATGTACCTACTTTCAGCCAATCTTTCACTTGTCTATTCAAGTTTAGCTTTATGGTATAGCGTGTATAGTCCGAACCTTCAACGATACCTTCTTGGTTCAGATATCCTCCACTTATAGCATAATCGTATCCTTTGGTCTGTCCTGCAATATTTAAGTTGAGGTCATGTGTCACTCCCGTACGGAAAATCTGATCTTGCCAATAATACGGATCGTTACTGAAGTCGTCAGGTCCTTGCAAATAAGTGCCTTCTGCATTCTCAACTCCGGGGAAAGGCAGGTCGGTTTGTTCCCAAGGGAAATTGGAAACTTCTTGGGTGTTGATGTAAGATTGATTCCTGTATGTTGCATAATCACGTGCTCCAAGTACCTTTATCTTTTTCACAGGATTGCTAATTGTTGTTTTATATGAAAATGAAATTTGGTCTTTAACATCTAGTCCGGTACCGCTTTTGGTGGTAATCAGGACTACGCCGTTGGCACCGCGAGAACCGTAAATGGCTGTTGACGAGGCATCCTTCAAGATTTCAATAGATGCGATGTCGCTAGGATTAAGCGAGGACAAGGCATTATTGTAAGTGGGCGAGCTCGAGTCAAAATTGATTGTGTCATCATTGCTGTCTGCGATGGGTACTCCGTCGATTACATACAAAGGTTCAGTAGAACCTTGAAATGAATTTGTACCTCGAATCTGGATGCTGATTCCTCCACCGGGAGCTCCATCGTTTGAAACCACGTTCACACCGGTCAGGCGCCCTTGTAGCCCCTTTTCTAGACTTACTGGGGAACTTTTTAGTAAATCTCCACTTTTTACTTGTGCCACAGCCCCGGTAAGATCGCTTTTTTTTACATAGCCATAACCAACGACAACTACTTCATCCAGCGTTTTGCTATCTTCATGCAAAACAATTTTCATATTTACAGTTGCCTTTACTGTTTGTTGCAAGAATCCGATGTAAGATATCGTCAGTGGAGTTCCTATTGGACAATTCAGTATAAACTGACCGTTGATATCGGTAATTGTACCATTACTGGTGCCTTTCTGTAATATATTGGCTCCAATTATGGGTTCTCCATTCTGGTCAACCACTACTCCTGCTATTTTTTGTTTTTGTTGTACTGTTTCTACAGTATGGGAGGAAGTTGCCCACGACAAAGAAGGACTTCCGCAGAATAAAAGAGTTATAAAAACTCCTGCCATGAATACATTCTTCATATTTCTCAGATAATTTATTAGATTTATAAAGTTATTAAAAGTAAAACGTTGTTGTTTTAAAGAGAGTAAAATCTCTTTTTGCTCCATATCCTATCCATTCTCCATAACTAAAATCAATTTAAAGGTTGACACTCCATTTTATTTTTCGTAGCTCAAAACACTGGCGGGTATTGTTACCAACCTTTATACCCGCCACATGTTTGAATCTAAGAAAAACAGCACGAATTACAAATCCGCCGTTCTGTGGACAAAAGTAAGGAAACAATAACCTGAAGTACTCCTAATTTGTTTCTCAGTCTGTCCGGTTCGTATTTTTACCCAAACGGGAAGCGTTTTTACCCAAATGGGAAGTAGTTGTACTGTATGTATTTAAAGCAATTTCCTATCTTTGCATACAAACATATTCATCTTATTACCATATGAAGCATTTACTGACAGTCATATTTTGTATGATAGTCTATATCACACAGATTAATGCCCGGCTAACTTTTCAAACATTTGATGTAAAGTCTGGAATTTCAGATAACTATGTTATAGCTATGTTACGTGACCAATACGGGTTTATGTGGTTTGCGACACTTAATGGCTTAAATCGTTATGATGGCTATCAATGCAAGCAATATTGGGTTACTGATTCTGATACTTATAGTAATTGTTTTAATAATATATCGGAGGACGCATCAGGTACTATTTGGGTACGTACTCCCGATCAATATTTCTACTACAATAGAGAGTTGGATAAATTGGAAAGTAACATAGAAAAGCGGTTGAGACCACTGGGAATAAATGATAAAATAGAAATGATACATGTTGACTATGAGCAGAATTTATGGTGCATGACTGGGAATAAGCTATATTATTATGATTTTCAGGATAAAAAACTTCAGGAATTATCTTTTCCAGATAAAGAACTATCGCATATAGTTTCCAGACAATCGTATTCTTGCTTGTTATTTTCTAATGGAGAAATCGCACAAGTGGACTGGGAAACAAAAACTGTTCGGAAAATTGTTCAATTAGAACTTCCTCGCTCTGGAGAACATCGTATATATATGGATACCCGGCTTAGATTATGGATTTATACAATATATACCTCCAATCTACAGTGTTATGATATTCAAAATAGAAAGATGTTTGAGTTTCCTGGCAAAGAGACTATACAATCGGATATTGTAAAAGCTATCATAGATGATGGGAATGGTAATATCTGGATAGGTACCAATAGTAAAGGCATATACATCTTGAATGAACAGGCCGATAATCTCATGCACATTCATAGAGATTCAGGAACTCCTTTTTCCTTGTCGAGCAATCACATTAATAGTTTCTATAAAGATAATCAGGATATTCTGTGGGTTGGAACGACGAAGCAGGGGGTTGCGTTTACTGATTTGAATAATACCGCCTTTGAAATATGTAAAACTCCTGAGCAGGAAGATATCAGTTGTTTTCAAGAAGATAGGAATGGGAAACTGTGGCTTGGATTTGATGGAAAGGGATTGGCTTGCTATGACAGCAAACAAATAAACTATAAGTTGTTTAATACTCATAATAGTAATATTCCCTCTAATCTTATTATAGGTTCATATCTTGATTCCAAAGGCAAGATGTGGTTCGGTAGTTATGGGGGTGGCATATTTTATGAACAGAATGGAATCTTTTTCCCTTTTAAACAGACTTTGGAACCAATAGAGTATGTCCGGCATATTGCTGATGACAAATATGGGAATTTATGGGTTGGAACGTTTATGCACGGTCTGTATTGTATAGATAACGGAGGGAAAATAACGTCTTATACAAAAGAGAATTCATGTTTATACACCAATACTATTACAGACTTGGTCTATTCAAGTGACCATGCGATGTTATATATTGGTACTAGTACGGGATTATATGAGTTGAATACTCAAACACAGCAACTTGCTCCAGTGAAAGGGAATGATAATGAAGTGTCATTGATAAAAATGCATATTAGTTGCTTATACCGTGATCAACGGGGATTGTTGTGGATTGGAACCAGACATGGAATTCGAATTTATGATGAAAAAAGTAGAACGCTTACTCGTCTTTCTACAAATGATGGTGTATCTCATCCTTATATACGTGGTATTGTAGAAGACCATAATAAAAATATGTGGATAGCTACAGATTGTGGCATTACTCACATTATTGTGGTTGATGACCCTACTGCCCAAGAGCTGCAATATCGGTGTTATTCCTATTTTAATGAAGATGGTATTGGGGATATTACATTTAACAACTACTCAATTTATTGTAACCGGAAAGGCGAAGTTTTAATGGGAGGTACGGGAAAATATTTAAAGATAGACCCTAATCAGGCTTTGTATCATCCCAACCAACATAAAGTTATTTTTACCGGATTATATTTAGCCAATCAGCGTGTAGACGTAGAGAAAAAAATGCATGACGGGCGAATCTTGTTACAAAAGAATATTCAGTTGCTTGATGAAATTACAATGGATTATTCTGATAGTAATTTTGCATTGGAAATTTCTGCAATGGATTATGGAACACAGCATAAGCTTCAATTTGCATATCGGATGGATGCTAAAGAGGAATGGGTCAGCTTTGAAGGAAATAGAATCCATTTCAACAAACTGTCTCCAGGGATATACAATCTGCAAGTGAAAGTTAATGAACTGCACGGTAGTAGGAATCCAATATCTTATATGACAATTCTGGTACGTCCACCCTTTTGGCTGTCTCCGGTAGCCTATGTTATTTATATGGTACTGTTCTTGTCAGGAGGTGTAGTTTTGCTTAGGCGCCTACGTTCTAGGCATCAACGGATTCTGGTACAACAAAAATGGGAACTTGAAGTAGCCCAGCAGCATGAAATGGATGAAGCAAAGATACGTTTCTTTACAAATATAAGCCATGATTTAAGGACTCCATTGTCACTTATCATAACTCCCTTGGAGAAGTTGATACATTCGGAAAAAGCCGGTCCAATCAAGGACGATTTGGACTTGATGTATCGAAATGCTTCTACTCTGCTTGATGAGGTAAATCAGTTGTTGGATTTTCGTAAACTTGATCAGCAAAAGGTACAATTATCCTTGTCTTACGGAGACATAACTGAGTTTATTGCCGAAACATGCAAGTCTTTCAAGGCGTTATCGCAAAAGCATAATATTGAGTTGAAAGTTTGTATCAACACTTCAAAAATAGAAATGGATTTTGACCGTAACAAAGTGCAGCGAATCATATCCAACCTTCTGTCAAATGCCATCAAGTACAATCATGATAATGGTAGTGTGATAGTTGCTATTGACAAGATATTGGCCGGTGATGGGGAACAGATACATATTCAAATAAGTGACACCGGTATCGGTATCAAAAATGAGAATAAGGATAAGATTTTCGACCGTTTCTTTCAGGAACAGCACATTTCTACTACTTATATTGGGAGTGGTATCGGTCTGCATATTGTGAAAGAATATGTTACTCTCCACGGTGGTGAGATAAAAGTAGAGGATAATCATCCCCAAGGGACTATTTTTACAGTTATCCTACCGATTGCCAAGACATTAAAACTGAATTGTACAGAAGATACATCAGCATTTGATGTGGAAGAACAGTTTCATGCTGATATGTCTTCAGTGGACAGAGAAAAGAACTCTTTACTGATAGTAGAGGACAATGATGACTTTCGTAGTTTTCTTGTCGGTTGTTTGCAAGAATATTATCAGGTATATGAAGCGTCTGATGGAAAGAAAGCTCTCACAGTACTTGCGCAACAATCAATCCATGTGGTAATCAGTGATATAATGATGCCAGTAATGGACGGAATGGAATTATGCCGCAAAATAAAGACTGATATCCGCTATTCTCATATTCCTATTATTTTACTTACGGCCCGTACGGCTGAAGAACATATTCTTAGTGGTTTGAAGGAGGGAGCTGATGAATACATTACAAAGCCGTTTAACTTGGAAATACTTTTATTACGTATAAGAAAGTTGTTGATGTGGACTTTGAAGAACCATGATAAATTTAAAACGAGGGACATCTCTCCATCGGAAATAACCATTAGTTCTTTAGATGAACAACTGATAGAGAAAGCCATTCGTATAGTCGAGGAGAATATGGATAATTCAGAATTCTCAGTAGAGGAACTTAGTGCTCAAATAGGAATGAGTCGTAGTGGGTTATATAAAAAGTTAATGCAAATTACAGGAAAATCTCCTTTGGAATTCATGCGGATACTGCGCTTGAAAAGAGGTAGAAAACTTTTGGAAGGAAGTCAAATGAATATTTCACAAATATCTTATCAAGTAGGGCTTTCGCCCAAACAATTTGCCAAGTTTTTTAAAGAGGAGTTTGGATATTTGCCATCCGAATATAAGAAAAAAGAAGAAAAATGAACTTCTCAATAGCTTGGAGTATATTCATTAAGATATTCTTTGTCATTGGTAGCTTCTTATAAGTGAGTAAGAACTACTTGTGGCACTGATTTTTACTCTTGTAGGTCAAGGGAAGAATTTGTAGGAAAATGCTGTTAGATGAAAAAGAATTGTTATCTTTGTCGTGCTCAACTTAAAATAAATAAGTATGAATTGAAACGTTATAATTTGTAAGTGTTTGATATTCAGAACGAAAACAAATAAGCTTTTTTGCTCAAATAATAAAGCAATGTGCAATTAATCTATGACCGTATCGAAGACAAAAGCTAAATTAGTGGACGTTGCCCGTCAGCTGTTTGCAAAGATGGGTGTTGAAAATACCACGATGAATGATATTGCCCTCGCTTCAAAGAAAGGTAGGAGAACGCTCTATACCTATTTTAAGAGCAAGGAAGATATCTACTTGGCTGTTGTCGAGTCGGAGCTGGATATTCTTTCGGATATGATGAAGCACGTGGTAGAGAAAGATATTCAGCCGGACGAGAAACTGATGGAAATGATTTACACTCATCTGGATGCGGTAAAAGAGGTTGTCTTTCGGAATGGTACTCTTCGTGCCAATTTCTTTCGGGATATTTGGAGAGTGGAGAAAGTGCGCAAACGTTTCGATGCTACAGAGACCCTGCTTTTCAAGGAGGTTCTGCGTGAAGGTATGGAGAAGGGTGTTTTCCAGATAGATGACTTGGATATGACTGCCGAGATTGTGCATTACAGTGTCAAAGGTATTGAAACACCTTATATCCGCGGCCATATAGGGGCCAATCTGGACGATGCGGTACGCGATACTTACGTGACCCGTCTGGTACTTGGTGCATTGGGAAAGAAGTAAGAATACATTTTATAAATAATTTTAAAATAATATGGGATTATTAGATGGAAAAACAGCCATTGTGACAGGTGCTGCACGCGGCATCGGCAAGGCTATCGCTTTGAAGTTCGCTCAAGAAGGAGCAAATATTGCATTCACTGACTTGGTGATTGATGAAAATGCCGAGGCTACGGCAAAAGAATTGGAAGCTTTGGGAGTAAAGGCAAAAGCTTATGCCTCCAATGCAGCAAACTTTGAAGACACTGCCAATGTAGTGGCAGAAATCCATAAGGACTTTGGACGTATTGATATTCTGGTAAACAATGCCGGTATTACACGTGACGGTCTGATGATGCGTATGAGCGAACAGCAATGGGATATGGTTATCAATGTCAACCTGAAATCGGCATTTAACTTTATCCATGCCTGCACACCCATCATGATGCGCCAGAAGGCGGGTAGCATTATCAATATGGCATCTGTGGTAGGTGTTCACGGCAATGCCGGCCAGGCCAACTATTCTGCTTCCAAAGCCGGTATGATTGCTTTGGCCAAGTCTATCGCTCAGGAGCTGGGTTCTCGTGGAATCCGTGCCAATGCCATTGCTCCGGGCTTCATCATGACAGCCATGACCGACGCCTTGTCTGAAGAGGTGAAGGCTGAATGGTGCAAGAAGATTCCTTTGCGTCGTGGCGGCACACCCGAAGACGTGGCAAATATCGCTACTTTCCTGGCTTCTGATATGTCTTCTTATGTATCCGGTCAGGTTATTCAGGTAGATGGTGGGATGAATATGTAATTTAATGATTAATGATTAGTGATTAATGTTTAATGAGAAGTTGGGTGTTAGTTATTAATCATTAATCACTAATCATTAAATATTAACAACCGATGACTGTCGTATACGAAGACAATCATATCATTATAGTCAACAAGACCGCTTCCGAGATAGTTCAGGGAGACAAAACGGGTGATACACCGCTTTCGGAAACTGTAAAGCAGTACCTGAAAGAGAAGTACAGCAAGCCTGGAAATGTCTTTATCGGTGTCGCTCACCGGCTGGACCGCCCCGTGAGCGGTCTTGTTGTTTTTGCCAAGACCAGTAAGGCACTGTCGCGTCTGAACGAGATGTTCAAGAATAGCGAGGTGAAGAAGACTTACTGGGCAGTAGTGAAGAACTTGCCCCGCGAGGAAGAGGGGGAATTGGTGAACTATCTGGTGCGAAATGAGAAACAGAACAAGAGTTATGCATACGACAAGGAGGTGCCGGGCAGCAAGAAAGCGATTTTGCATTACCGGCTCATCGGGCGGTCGCAGAACTATTATCTGTTGGAAATAGATTTGAAAACCGGACGCCATCACCAGATACGTTGTCAGTTGGCAAAGATGGGCTGTCCCATCAAGGGAGATTTGAAGTATGGTTCGCCCCGCTCCAATCCCGACGGCAGCATCTGTCTGCATGCGCGGTATATCCGTTTTGTGCATCCGGTGTCCAAAGAACTGATAGAAGTGGAGGCGCCCGTTCCTCCCGGAAATTTATGGAATGGTTTTGAAACGATTTAATCTTACAGTAATGAAGAAAATCACAGTTTTGTCGGGTTTGCTGCTCCTTGCGGGATTGGCTGCCCAAGCTCAGGAAAGAGTTGCTGAGTATAACGTGCGTCCGGCCGTTACGGTGCGCACTCCCCTCCAGGGCGATAGTATCAACTTCAAGGGAGACAAGTTTACTACCGGCAATCTTCTGAAGACGAAGGTCAGTCTCGACTTCGACGGAGGTCGGTACGAACGTATGGTTGCTGATACGGCTGGATATGTAACTGTGGCAAAGGCGGACAAGGACAATCTGTTCTATCTGTTTGCTACCAATCTGCGTGCGGAGCGTTTCATGAAGGGCAAGCTGAATGTATATTCTCCTGCCCGTTTTGAGGTGTTTGTAAACGGTGAATCCAAGCAAGTCAAGGAGACAGCGGAGGACAGCTTGTCGCAAGTCCGTCCTACGGCTGTCAGTTTGCGTATGGACCCCGAAGCGGATTATGAGATTGTCATCAAGTTGCTTTCAAGCGCGGACGACAAGATGCAGCCGATGCTGAAATGCGAATTTGAAAAGGAAAAGGACTTTGCCGATGTAGCCTGCCGGATGGCACCGGACATGAAGAGACGTTTCTCTTTGTTCAACACCAATTTCGGCTCCCGAGCGAGCAGGGTTTCTCTTTCGCCCAACGGCAAGTATCTGCTGACCCGCTATTCGGACAATTACGACGTGAAGCGTTCCAGGACCCGTTGTGAGCTGACCGAGGTAAAGACCGGCCGGGTGATATTGCCCAATGCCAATGAAAAGATGAACTGGATGCCCAACAGCAACAAGCTCTATTATACGGTTATGGGCGAGGAGCAGAATGACCTGGTTGTGTTCGATCCCGCCACGATGCGTGAGGAAGTGCTGCTGAAGAATGTTCCCGAAGGATATTTCAGCTGGTCTCCTACAGAAGACTATCTTATCTATATGCTCACGGACGAGGGCGAAAAGGTGAGTGGCCCGTTGAAACGTCTCTTGCATCCGGACGACCGTATCCCCAATTCTCGTGACCGCTATTATCTCATGAAATACGATGTGGTGACGGGACTTTCCGAGCGTCTGACCTACGGTAGTCACAACGTCTATCTGAATGATATTTCCCCGGATGGCAAGAAACTGTTGTGCAGCACTTCCAAGCCGGACATCACTCGATGCCCTTTCTCCCTCTCTTCTCTTTTCGAGATTGATTTGGCCACCTTGCAGGCAGATACGCTGGTCGCCTGGGATGCTTATCTGGGAAGTGCTTCTTACTCTCCGGATGGGAAGCAGCTTCTGGTGACGGGCAGTCCGTCTGCTTTCGGAGGCATTGGCAAGAATTGCGGTGAACATCCCATAGCCAATGACTTTGATACCCAAGCATTCATTATGGATTTGGCTACAAAGAAAGTGCAGGCTATCACGCGCGATTTCAATCCTACAGTGTCTCCCGTGCAGTGGAACCGTGTGGACGGATGTATCTATTTCGATACGACTGATGGGGATTGCAGGCATATATACCGTTATGTTCCGAAGACGGGCGGCTTTGAAATGCTTCCGCTTGAAGAAGATGTGATTACTTCCTTCACGCTGGCCAATGACAATCCGGTTGTGGCTGCCTATGTGGGTGGAGGAAACACCAGTACGGGCGTAGCCTATACGTACGACACGAAGAAAAAAGTTTCTACCCTGCTTGCCAACCCCATGAAGCCCGTCCTCGACAAGATTGAGCTGGGACAGATGGAAGAGTGGAACTTTACAGCTTCGGACGGTACGGAGATAAAGGGAATGATTTGCCTTCCGCCGTCTTTCGACCCGAACAAGAAGTATCCGCTTATCGTGTACTATTATGGAGGAACGACTCCTACGACTCGCGGTATAACTTCCCCGTACTGTGCACAGTTGTTTGCGTCACGTGACTATGTGGTTTATGTTATCCAGCCCAGTGGTGCCATCGGGTACGGCCAGGAGTTCTCTGCACGCCATGTCAATGCATGGGGTGAGCGTACGGCCGATGAGATCATTGAAGGTACGAAGAAATTCTGTGCAGCCCATCCGTTTGTCAACGATAAACGTATCGGATGCCTGGGTGCCTCTTATGGAGGATTCATGACGATGTATCTGCAGACTAAGACGGACATGTTTGCTGCCGCTGCCTCGCATGCTGGCATCAGCAATGTAACGAGCTATTGGGGCGAGGGTTATTGGGGATATTCCTATAACTCTGTTGCGGCAGCCGATAGCTATCCTTGGAATAATCCCGATTTGTTTACGAAGCATGGAGCATTGTTCAATGCGGACAAGATTAATACCCCTCTGTTGTTGCTGCATGGCACGGTAGATACAAACGTGCCTATCGGTGAAAGTATCCAGTTGTATAATGCGCTGAAGATATTGGGCAAGCCGGTGGAATTTATTACCGTGGACGGTGAAAACCATTTTGTACTTGATTATGCAAAACGTGAATTGTGGCACAATTCAATTATGGCTTGGTTTGCCCGCTGGCTGCAGGATAGTCCGGCATGGTGGAATGACCTTTATCCGGAAAGACATTGGTGATTTCTTAGTTGATAACTGTCAACTATCAATTTAAAAAGCCGTTTCCCAGAATAGACAAGGAGGAAACGGCTTTTTTGTTGTAGTGTGCTTACTGTTATTGGGCCACTTTTGCTGTGTCTTGGACGTTCTCGGCTTTCTGCAAAGTATCCGTTACCACAGTGTCGTTAGACAAGGTTGTTGTCTTACTCGGCTGTTCTACCGGAGCCTTAGCTTGAGCCAAGAACGTTCCGCCACAAACAAACATAAACAGGGCTGCTACTAATACTAATTTTTTCATAATTCATTTGCTTTTAGGTTGGTATATCTTATTGTTAAGTCTAAGTGCTTGCTTGTTGTAGCGCTTGTTGCTTACGTCTAATATAGTTCAAATGGTGTGCCAGAAAGAGTGCGTGTTGGATAATATTCTGATAGCTAGTGATATATGTTTCTATGCAAAGTGTGGCATAGTGTGGAAAAATGTGGAATGTGTGGAGGGGAGTGTGGAATAATTCCACACCCTTTTGATTCTTGTAACCGAAAAGAGAGGAGAATAGCGGTATTACCGACTTATATCCTCCTCTCTCTTCCAGAGACTTTTTAATAGAATCAGTCTTTGTTCATAGTAAAGAAATAGAATGCATCAGTGAAGCCTTCATTGTTGGCTCCATTGATTGTTGAGCCTTCCTTAAAGAGAGATAATTGGAAGGCTATTTGCGTGTAGTTTTTCCATTCGCCGGTGTCTATCATGTTCATAGAGAGATTGGAAGTAGCTTCATTCCACTCAATGGAGAAAACTATTTCATATTTGGCCAGATAACTTGTGGCAATCAGTCCGCTTTTGCCCTGGGCTACAGTGATGGCGCGCATCTCATGAAGGTTCCCGCTTTCATCGACTATCATGTCGACAAAGGTTGTATTTCCGATTTTCATGATACGCTTGTTCTCGTCGTATACCAATGGAACCTTTACACCTTTTATACGACTCAAATCCTCAAAGTAATAGAGGGCAGGATTGTCATCATCGCGGGTTAGTCGTACACCGCTTTGTACACATTCCTCACGCTCTTTGGCATTTGTACCGATAGGCCGCTCATATTTGGCTGTATAGGTGCCGGCGTAACCGTGGGGGCCTAATTGTACAAATATATACTTTTTGTCTCCCAGTACTGATTTGAAGGTGATGCTCCCGCTGCGTAGCTCACCGGTATTCTGCCCTATGGATACGGTGTAGATATCATCCTTCAATTCTCCGTTCATCCAGGAGGGGGCACTGAAGTCGGTATCATATTCACAACTGATTTTGGCAGGTATCTGTATCTCGTTGGCTTCGGCAGGGACAAAATAGAGCCTCTCGCCTTGAAGTCCCCAAATGATGCCTGCCTGATGGACGGTGACTTGAGCTTTCTTTACGCCATCGCTAAGGGTAATAAGGGCGCTTCTGCCTTCACGGGCAATTAGGGACTCGACATAAACGGTTACTATATTTCCTGATATACTGGTGGTACACCATTCCTCGCTTGAAGTGGCATTCAGAATACGGTCGGTTTTCACTTCAATGACGCCTTGGGAGGCTTCGGCAGAGAAGTTCACATCGGATTTTACTATTTCCAGTTTTTGGGAGCTTGTCAGTTCTGAATAATCCTCTTCACTGCAGCCGGTTGCTAGTGTGAGGAGTCCAGCAAGCAACCATAATAGATGTATTTTTTTCATTATTGTTCAATTTCTATGGTTAATACTTCTTATCGGGCAATCTTGAACCAGGTATTGCTGTCGGATATACTGCTCATGATTGCTGATGTGGGGTTGTCTATGTCGTTAAATTCCACTTTGTAAGGGCTGTGCTCTCCGATGAATGTAGCGAGGGGTTGCATGAAATTGTATAACTCGAAATCATAACCGGGACCCAGCAGAATGATGCTCACTTGATTGTCCGTCCCGTCAATGGGGCGCATGTCAATACCGTAGGAAATATCGTAGTCATCCATGAACCAGCTGCTTGTCCATCCTATACAGATAGGATAGGTGTCACCTGCCGGGTAGCTGGGATTCTTTCCTATGAACATGCTTGTAATGTCTTCTCCCATTTCGTCCCTATCTTTTTCGTTGATCTCCTGAAGCAATGTCCATAAATTGTCACTCATTTCGGCTTTTTCATCATCAAAGTCGAAACTGAAAGACCACTTCATAGTACCGGCGCAGAACACTTCCATTTGATTAGGACGCGGAAAACTGACATTGGAATCCACTGCTTTCAGTTGCATATCCTCTTCCAGTATAAATTCTTGGAAAGTGCTGCCGTCAATGCTCACCGGCTCATAGAGACGGATGCCCTTATCCGTGAAGAGGTAAGGTCTGTTGGTGCGTTGGGTAACATTGTCTTGTTCGGGGTAATAGGTGAACTGTTTGGCATTCAGCAGGCATGCATGTGTATTGCCATTTACTTCAAGTCTCAAACGTGGACTGGCAGACAGACGGTCGCTCATATCCAACACTTTCTTTATATAAGTACTGGCGGGCTCTCTGAGACGGGTCAGCATCATGCGATTGCCGTGTTTTTTCCCTTTCAGTAGAATGATGTCTTGTCCTACTTCCTTAAAGGAAAATTCATAGTCGCCTTCAAAGCCGGTTGGGTTGTCACTGTCAGTCGGCTCCGACCAATAGTGCAGAAGTGGGTTGTAGGAATCGAAAGTAAGGATTACTTCCTGCTCGGCTTTTACTTGATAGAGTGAGGTGACCTCAGTGCCTGCCGGCCAACTTTCTCCACTGTCGTTGGCATAGGATATCTCGGAAGCAATGGCAGATTTCCCATTTTTGAACACGACGGTGAGGGTATAGCCACCCAGGTATGTTTGCCGCCAATGCCGGCAAAAAGGCGGGCGAGTTCTACACGCCCCACGAGGTTTCGCTGCTGATGTCCGAAATCGTGGCAAGCCACCTGCAGGGCAAAAACGAGATCAAAATCTATGACCCGACCAGCGGTTCCGGCTCGTTGCTGATCAACATCGGCAAAAGCGTTTCCAAGTATATGGCAGACGCAAACAATGTAAAATACTACGCGCAGGAGCTGAAAGAGAACACCTACAACCTGACCCGCATGAATCTGGTAATGCGCGGCATCAAGCCGGACAACATCGTTACCCGCAACGGCGATACGCTGGAGGAGGACTGGCCCTACTTTGACGATGCCGACCCCATCAACTCCTATGACCCGTTGTATGTGGACGCCGTAGTATCGAACCCGCCCTATTCCCAGGCATGGGACCCCACCAACAAGGAGGGCGATGCCCGCTATGCCCGCTTTGGCTTGGCACCCAAGGGCAAGGCGGACTATGCCTTTTTGCTGCACGACCTTTACCACATCAAGCCCGACGGCATCATGACCATCGTTTTGCCCCACGGTGTTCTGTTCCGCGGCGGTGAGGAAGGCACGATCCGCAAAAATCTAATTGAGAACAACCATATTGACGCCATCATCGGTCTGCCCGCCAACATTTTCTTTGGCACGGGCATTCCCACCATCATTATGGTGTTGCGCCAAAAGCGCGAGCGCGAGGATGTACTTATCATTGACGCCTCCAAGGGGTACACCAAGGAGGGCAAAAACAACAAGCTCCGCGCCTCCGACATCAAGCGTATTGCCGATACCTTTGTAAAGCGTGAGAGCATCCCCAAATTCTCCCGCACGGTCAGCCGTGAGGAAATCCGCGCCAACGACTATAACTTAAATATTCCCCGTTATGTGGATTCCTCTGAGGCTGCGGAGCATTGGGATGTATACGCCTCTATGTTCGGCGGCATCCCCGCAGCAGAGCTGGACGAGCTTTCCGCGTACTGGGCGGCGTTCCCTGCGCTGCGCGGTGAATTGTTTGCTGAAAACGGAACGCCCTATGCGGCGCTGACCGTCGAGGACATCAAGTCGGCTATCAAAAACAGCCGCGATGTAACCGCCTTTGAGGACGCCTATCGCTCCGCCTTTGCTGCGCTGCCCGCTTATATGAAGGCTGTCCTGTTGGACGGCATGGACAAAATTGAGATTGCCAAGACGGAAACCACCCTCAGCGAGGATATTTTTGCGCGCCTTGCCGACATTCCGCTGATTGACAAGTACGAGGCTTATCAGCTGCTGGACGACCACTGGAACACGATTGCCGTTGACCTTGAAATGATCCAGACCGAGGGGTTCGGTGCAGCCAAAAAGGTAGACCCCCACCTTGTCACCAAGAAGAAAGGCAACGAGGAGCAGGAAGTGCAGGACGGCTGGGTCGGGCACATTCTGCCCTTTGACCTGCTGCAAAAGACGCTGTTGAAAGACAAGGCTGACGCGCTCCACGCGCTGGAAAATCAGCTTGCCGAGCTGCCCGCTGAATATGAAGCCCTGCTGGATGAATTTACCGAGGACGACAAGGACGCCTATAAGGAGTGCTTTACCGAAGAAGGCGATACCTTTGTGCCGAAAGAGATTGCCAAGAAAATTAAGGAGCTGCGGCGGGACCGCACCCCCGAAGCACAAAATGCCTGCCGTGTTTTCAGCCGCGTAGAGGAACTGACCAAACAGGAAAAGGCGCTGAAAGCTGAAATCAAATCTGACGCAGCAGCGCTGGAAGCCCTGACCAAAAAGACCATTGAGGGGCTGACCGATGCGCAGGTGTTGGAGCTGCTGGAGCAAAAATGGATTACGCCTTTTACGAACGAGCTTGCCAAACTGCCCGATGCCATGGTGGACAGCCTTGTCAGCAAGATTCAAACCCTGCAAAATAAATATAGCACAACCTTCTTTGATGTGGAAAGTGAAATCCGCGCCACCGAAAAGCAGCTGGCCGCAATGATGGACGACCTTACCGGCAGTGAGTACGACCTGAAAGGCCTGAGCGAGTTCAAGACGCTCTTGTTGGGTGACTGATATGGCAAAACAGAACAAACCTGCCATCCGATTCAAGGAATTTACTGACGCTTGGGAACAGCGGAAGTTGGGGGAAGTTGTCGAACGCATCACACGCAAAAACGAAAATCTCGAATCAACTTTGCCACTGACAATCTCCGCGCAGTATGGTCTAATTAACCAGAATGAGTTCTTCGATAAGCGCATAGCAAGCAAGGATGTAAGCGGTTATTTTCTTGTTAGGAATGGTGAATTTGCTTACAATAAAAGTACATCTTCCGATGCTCCTTGGGGTGCAATTAAGCGTCTTGACCGTTACGAAAGTGGCGTATTATCAACGCTTTACATTGTTTTTAAAATTTCGGATGAGAGAAAGACCAGTTCTGATTATATAGTCACCTATTATAACACCGACTTGTGGCACAAGGGTATTCAGGCCATTGCAGCCGAAGGTGCGCGGAACCACGGCTTATTGAATGTTGCGCCAGCGGACTTCTTCGAAACAAACCTAACGATGCCGAAGGATTATGCCGAACAGCAGCAAATTGGCTCTTTTTTTCAGCAGCTCGACCACCTTATCACCCTTCATCAGCGTGAGTTAGAAAAGCTGCAAAATATCAAAAAATCCATGCTCGAAAAGATGTTTGTCTAAGGAGAATCGTGAAAAAATGGGAAAAATTATTTTATATCACGGCACTCCCGACAAAATCGTTGTGCCGAAATTTGGCGGCGGTGATGATAAACACGACTATGGCAGGGGATTTTACCTTACCGAGAACATCGAACTTGCCAAAGAATGGGCGGTCTGCCGCCCGAACGACACAAACGGCTGGGTTCACAAGTATGAACTGGAAACCGCCGGGCTGAAAATTCTGGATTTTCAGCAGCACAGTGTTCTTGCGTGGCTGGCAGAGCTGATGAAGCACCGGGACGCCGCCGACTCTAAGCGATATCGTATGCTGGCAAAGAAATTTATCGAAAAATACGGCATGGATACCCGCGATTATGATGTGATTTGCGGCTGGCGCGCAAACGCCTCCTACTTTTACATCGCCAAAGAGTTTGTGCGCGATAATATTGATGTGGATATTCTGGAAGATCTGCTGTCGCTAGGCGGTTTGGGCATCCAGTATTGCATCAAGTCCGAGGCCGCGTATGCAAATCTGAAAGAAATAACCGACGAGCTACTTGCCGTGGACTACACTGAATTTAACGACAGGTACAATCAGCGCGACATAACGGCAAGAAAACGGATGCGCGAACTGGTGGATTCCGACGCGAACACGGTCACAAAGGTGTTCAGCACACTGTTTGAGAGGTGAGGGACAATGCGCGCGTATGCAAAGGAATATGTAAGCGATGTAGTAGAAAATCAGGGCAAGCTCTTTGACCTTGTGGCACAGAAATACCCTGACAAGGATACTGCAGCTTTTATCAATTCCTATATGGCAAGCAAAACCAGAAAAAGCATTGACGAAGCCAAAGCCTATGTAAACACGATGAGCGCCCCCGAATTGTGGGATTACTTTTGCAAAACCGAGGACTTTACGCTGAAGGACGGCAAAGCCATCAAGGGGTTTATGCCGGACTGGATCGGCGAATTTTATGCGTATTATCAATGGTATTATAATCTGCCCAGCAGCGAAGTTGTAAAAAAAGTGCCGGTTGCTTTTCTGGAAAAAGCGTACGGCGGGCTGCATGATCTGGAACTGGATTTGGCGGTACAAAAAGTCGGTGAAGTATAATGACGGTTGTTTGCTTTCATAACCCCAGTGAGGAAAACGGATATTTGAGCAACTGGTACCCCTGCCGCTTTACGGTGGAGGGGGTGGACTTTTCCTCTATGGAACAATATATGATGTACAAAAAGGCTGTCTACTTTGGTGACAAGGCTGTGGCGGCCAAAATTCTTGCAACCGATGATGTTGCCGAAATCAAGGCGCTTGGCAGGCTGGTTGCCAATTACAGCGAGCGTTATTGGAACGGTATTCGGCAAATTGTTGTTTTTACAGGGCTGCTTGCCAAATTCACCCAAAATGACGACCTGAAAGCGCAGCTTGCCGCCACCAAAGATTCCGTTTTGGCTGAATGTGCGGTCAGGGATACCATTTGGGGCATCGGCTTGTCGATGAAGGACCCGGACAGGCTGGATATTGGCAAGTGGAAGGGGCAAAACCTGCTGGGCTATGCCCTGATGATGGTGCGCGAACGACTGTAAAAGCGTACACAAATACCCGGAAAGGGGCAAAACAAATGACCTTTCAAAAGGAATCGGACTTTGAAGAAGCGCTTATAAAAATCCTGACGACCAAAGGCTGGGAGAGCACAATTCTGAAATATCCCACCGAGCAGGATCTGATTCGCAACTGGGCAAACATTCTCTTTGACAATAACCGCGGCATAGATCGCCTTGGCGATTACCCCTTGACCGATGGCGAGATGCAGCAAATTGTGGAGCAGATTCGGGAACTGCGCACACCGCTGAAGCTGAACGGCTTTATCAACGGCAAAACGGTTTCTGTCAAGCGCGATAACCCCGATGACAAGGCACATTTCGGCAAGGAAGTCAGCCTGAAAATCTACGACCGCATGGAGATTGCCGCCGGGCAAAGCCGCTACCAGATCGTGCAGCAGCCGATTTTTCCCGGTAAATCCAAAATGCTGAACGACCGCCGCGGTGATTTGATGCTGCTCATCAACGGTATGCCGGTGTTCCATCTGGAATTAAAGCGCAGCGGTGTGCCGGTAAGTCAGGCATATAACCAAATCGAAAAATACGCCCACGAGGGTGTGTTTACCGGGCTGTTCTCGCTTGTGCAGATTTTTGTGGCAATGAACCCGGAAGAAACCGTCTACTTCGCCAACCCCGGTCCCGACGGAAAATTCAACACCGATTACTACTTCCACTGGGCGGATTTTAACAACGAGCCAATCAACGATTGGAAAGAGATTGCCTCCAAGCTGCTGTCCATCCCCATGGCGCATCAGCTGATCGGCTTTTACACCGTGGCCGACGATGCGGACGGCGTGTTGAAGGTTATGCGCAGCTATCAGTATTATGCCGCCAGTGCGATTTCGGATGTGGTTTCCAAAACGAAATGGGACAGCGGCAAGCAGCGCGGCGGGTATATCTGGCACACCACCGGCAGCGGCAAAACGATGACCTCTTTCAAGTCCGCACAGCTGATTGCCAATTCCAACGATGCGGACAAGGTGGTTTTCCTCACGGATCGCATCGAGTTGGGAACGCAGTCGCTGAAAGAATACCGCGCCTTTGCCGATGAAAACGAGAGCGTGCAGGCAACGGAAAACACCTATGTATTGATTTCCAAGCTGAAAAGCATTGCCACCGCAGACACGCTGATTGTGACTTCTATTCAGAAGATGAGCAACATCCGTGACGAGGAGGGCGGCAAAAATGCCCGCGATATTGAGCTGATCGGCAAAAAGCGGCTGGTGTTTATCGTGGACGAGGCGCATCGCTCCACTTTTGGCGATATGCTGGCAATTATAAAAGAAACCTTTCCTCGTGCGATTTTCTTCGGCTTTACCGGCACGCCCGTGTTTGAGGAAAACGCCAAAAAGAACAACGCGCAAACCGATGTGTTTGGCAATGAACTGCACCGTTACAGCATAGCGGACGGCATCCGCGATAAAAATGTGCTGGGCTTTGACCCGTACAAGGTACTTACCTTCCGCGACAAAGATGTGCGGCAGGCTGTTGCACTGGAAAGGGCAAAGGCAACTACGGTTGCAGACGCCCTGAATGACCCGGAAAAAGCCGCTGTGTACTATAAGTACATGGACAACACGCAGGTGAAAATGTACGGCGAACCGGGTCCGGACGGGAAGTGGATCAAGGGGATTGAGGATTATCTGCCCAATACACAATATCTGACGGCAGAGCATAAGCAGACCGTTATCGAGGATATTAAGGAAAACTGGCTGACTTTGAGCCACAACGGTAAGTTCCACGCCATTTTTGCCACAAGCAGCATCCCGGAGGCAATCGAATATTACCGCATGATGAAGCTCACCATGCCGGAATTGAAAACAAGCTGCCTTTTTGACCCGAACATTGATAATAACGGCGGCGCCATTTACAAAGAGGATGGGCTTGTTGAAATTATCGAGGATTACAATAAGCGCTATGGGCAGGATTTTACAATACCCACCCACACACGGTTTAAGAAGGATCTGTCGCTGCGTCTGGCGCACAAGGAGCAGTATAAGCGCATTGAACGCACACCCGACCAACAGCTTGATTTGCTGATCGTTGTTGACCAGATGCTGACCGGCTTTGACTCCAAGTGGGTTAATACCCTCTATATGGATAAGATGCTGGAATACGAGAACATTATACAGGCGTTTTCCCGCACAAACCGACTGTTTGGACCGGATAAACCGTTCGGCGTGATTCGCTATTACCGCAAGCCGCACACAATGGAACAAAATGTGCTGAAAGCGGTGAAGCTGTACTCCGGTGACCGCCCGATTGGATTGTTTGTTGACCGCCTTGCCCACAACCTTGAAAAAATGAACGAGGTGTACGGCGACATTGCGGAGTTGTTTACGAGCGCGGGTGTGCCTGATTTTGAAAAGCTGCCGCAGGACAGAAGCGTCTGCGCCAAGTTTGCAAAGCTGTTCCGTGAACTTAACGACTACATGGAGGCAGCGCGTGTGCAGGGCTTTACATGGAATCAAAGCGTATATCATTGCCCGGACGATGCTGCCAATGAAACCATTGATGTCGAAATGCTGTTTGATGAGTCTGCCTATCTGATTTTGGCACAGCGCTATAAGGAACTGTCCGCTGAGCCGTCGGACCCTTCCGATGACGGCGATGCGCCGTATGATTTGGTGGGCTATTTGACGGAAATCGACACCGGTGTGATTGATTCCAACTATATGAACAGCCGCTTTGATAAGTACCTGAAGCTGCTGAATCAGGCGGGTGCATCGGGAGAATCCATAGAACAGGCAAAAGCCGAACTGCATAAGTCCTTTGCCAGCCTGACACAGGAAGAACAGAAGTTCGCCAACATCTTCCTGCACGATATTGAACGCGGCGACGCCACACCCGAACCCGGCAAGACGCTGCGGGATTACATTACCGAGTACCAGTGCCGTGCGAAGAATGACCAAATCCACCGCTTTGCCGTTGTGTTTGGCTTGGATGAAGAAAAGCTCCGCAATATGATGGGTCTGGGGCTTACGAAAACCAATATCAACGAGTTTGGCCGCCTTGACGAACTGAAGAAAAGCGTAGACAAAGCAAAGGCAAAAGCCTATTTTGAGAAAAAAGAGGGCGTAAAGCTGATACCGCCCAAGGTAAACCAGAAAGTGGACAGTTTGCTGCGGGAATTTATTGTAACCGGCGGCTTCGAGGTGTAAGGCTGCATATTTATAAGCGATAAGTCGAACAAAAGGGCCAAGGAAAATCCGAGGCCCTTTTACTTTTGCTTGGGAACAGCGGAAGTTAGGAGATTGCTTTACCGAACGTGTTGAAAGTATGCCTGACGGCGAGTTAATTTCAGTCACTATAAATGACGGTATCAAGAAATTTTCGGAACTTGGACGGCACGACAATTCCAATGATGATAAGTCAAAATATAAGAAAGTCTGCGTTGGCGATATTGCGTACAATTCAATGCGTATGTGGCAGGGAGCAAGTGGATGTTCATCGTATGAGGGCATTGTCAGTCCCGCTTATACCGTACTTACGCCAAATTCAGGTATAAACTCCAAGTGTATGGCTTACCAGTTCAAATTACCTGCAACTATACACACTTTCAAAATCAATTCACAGGGTATAACTTCTGATAACTGGAATTTGAAATTCCCCGCATTAAGCGAAATCGAGATTTATGTATCCCCTTACGAACAGGAACAAGCAAAAATAGCTGCTCATTTTGCCAACCTCGACCACCTTATCACCCTTCATCAGCGTAAGTTTTATATTTATGGAATGTCCAATTTTATATGATTCCCAAAGTATGGTTACTGGAATTTGTGACGTCCGACTTTCTCAACGAAAGCGGCTGGGAATGTGGAAAGCACTATGCCGAACTTCTAAAGAGCCTGTTTACAGGCAGCAAGTAACCAGTCCTTACGCGAGTGTCAGACCATACCAATGCGATGTGACGCGTGCGCTAGTAGCAAAGGGCTTCACCCATCTATGCCTCCGCCTGTGCCCTGCCGTGGTGGAGTTGTTAAATGATACCGGCTTTTACAGCCTTTTGCTGCAGATAGTTACAGAAGGCGCTGCAAGACACAAGCATAAACAGCGCGTCCTCCGGATCTACGGTTTTGCTCTCGTCCAAGATGGCGTGACGGATGCCGTCCTGGTCGCTGGTATAACCGTAGATTTTTTCAAACCCCGCTGCGAGGGCGGAATGGATGTCAATGCCGCTATTATTAAGTACCTTTAATGCTGCGCCTAGGGTAGCTTTCGGATTGTCGGCAAGGATCTGGCACATGGATTCTACTGCGGAAATGGATTCCTTCACACAGTTGCGGTAGTCGGGATCGGTTTTGTCGGAGTATTTCTCAAGGGCGGTCTGAATATGGATTCTGGCCCCGGAAAACGGCCCGCTTAATGCAAGCGCAGATTCGATGGATTGAATTTCCGTTTCGTTTGTGATGGGAGAAATCTGCTTGCCGATGATGCGATAGCCGACGTTATCTATTTCAAATACATCATTGAGCATTTTGGAAAAGTATTTTACCTGCGCATAGGGGTCATTTATAATTTGTTCGCAAAAATCTAAAATATCGTACCATGCGGTTGTGGATGACAAAATTAAACGCTTGACTTCGCCTGTCAGATTTTGGCCATAGGAAAGATGTGATAGATCTCTCCTTAAATACCGACTCCAAACCCGAATGCAAAGTCCTCTTTCACTTCCGTTTATATAGTCTATAGAGTCAGAGTCTGATGCAACATAGCTACTAAACCATTGATAAAAACTATTCCAAATGTCCATCCGTGTATCTTCATTCAGACAATCTGTCTGAATCGGCACTTCTATCGGCTTAATTCCCATTCTTTGAGAAAAAGACAAATATGGCATAAGAACGCATCCTTTCATACATATATTTTATTATTCTACTGTTTTATGGAACATAAATAAATGATAGTATTAAATTGATGTTTACTTCATTTCTAGACCGCAGATTAAGTTTCCGGCCACATAATCTTCCACTCAAAATACTCTGCCTGCGTGATTTCCCCTGCATACAACTTCTTTTGAACTGCAGCCCAATCCTTTAGAAAATCATCCAAAATCGTATCATCGAACCACATCGCCACCGGGGAGCGTGGCGGCCAGCTATCGTTGTCATCATAGTGCAGCGCGAAGTTCAGGTTAGCATTATACTGTGCCGTACCGCGCTCGGTGGGCACCAGCTTGATAACGCCGGGCTGCTCCTCGTCCAGCCAGAAAAGCTGCTCCAGAATATCATTCGCCGGACCGTTTCCGCCATCGGAAAGTGCCAACGGGGAAACACGCAAAGCCTCTGCTATCTGATTTAGCAGGGGCTTTTTTGGTACGCGGTAACCCATTTCGTACTGCGCAATGCGGTTTGCGCTGAGGTCGACCAGCTCGCCCAACTCTTTCTGGGTCATGCGGCGGTGCTGGCGGATGCGCTTGATTTTCTCTCCGATGTTCATTCAATTCACTCTCTTTGCAGGATTTTCCTTATTGTACCACACCATAACATAAAAGCGCAAGAAAAAAGTAACAATTTTGCGAAAACTATTGACATTCGCATAAAAGCGCAGTATCCTATATTTACATCGCAAATATGCGAAAGTCAAAATTCAAGGATGGTGATCGAATGGATCGTAAAGAAATCAGGGAAATGTACAAGCTCATGTTTGCGGAGTACCCCGACATTGTAACGGTCAAGGATCTGCAAGCCATGCTGGGCATCAGCCGCCACCCATCCATATCCTTCCGTACCGATACGTTGTCCCATACCGTTCACCAGAATCGTATTGTGAGCACGCGTGGCACGATGGCACAACATACTATGTACGTCGGTAAACTCAATGTGGTGTCCGCTACTGTAAAATAATGGTTTTCCACCATAGAACGTATTGAAAGCATTCTGATTGGCAAGTGCATGAGAGGTAGAACCATAAGGGCTTGACCGGAAACTCCACATCGCATTTCCACCTACTCTGTCCCAGTTCGTCTGGAAAGAGGCAAGTCCTGTTGCGGGGAAGACGTATCCTGCAGGGAGTGCTGTCAATCCTTCACCTTCCGGCAGAGGTTTATCACATTGCAGGCGGAACCAGGCCAGATCACCGGGCTTACTCAATAAGGCTTTCTTCATATATTCCGGTTCCACTTTCAATGTACGGCGTACGAAATCAGCGGCATAAGTGTTTCCGGTAAGGCGTGCCAGCGCATCCAAATAACCTATACGGATACTGTTTGGACGTGCCACATTCTGATGCGAACTTCCGTTTCCTCCAGATTTGGAAAAAGGAGGCTGCTGGAAGATGGTATACATGATATTTCCCTGATACCAAGGATCGGAAAAGAAGTCGTAACCGGTCAGTTTGCTATAATAGTAAGGCACTTCTACTAATGTACGGGTGTTGACCGTAAAGTAAGAATCGCCATTGTGCCAGCCACCGTCTTTGTTCAATCCGGGGAAACGTGCTAACCAGACGTTATAACAGTAATCCACCCATGTGTTGGCTTCGGGCAGATCGCCATATACACTGAATGCCGCCATTGTAAGGATGCGAAGTGTCATTTGCCACACATGATTGTCGGCGATGTGGTTCTCCATCCGGTTATTAAAGTT